>Ga0209830_10004347_pt1 | contig 10352 bp, 9 predicted proteins | sample ArcticOcean_MG_C_12_FD_187439 | JGI IMG/M metagenome (GOLD analysis project Ga0209830, IMG submission 187439) | Marine microbial communities from western Arctic Ocean - ArcticOcean_MG_CB8_130 (SPAdes) (version 2) | ecosystem: Environmental > Aquatic > Marine > Oceanic | place: Arctic Ocean...
CACATCAAAACTACCGTCGCCTTGCGCATTTTTTGCATGCCATTTATCTTCACTGCCAAAAGTTTCTACTGGTGTCCAGCACCCTTTATCAATCACGCGTTGCAGACTTTCTTCTACGTTGCTGATAACCAGTCCATTTTGTGGGATGGTTCTGACAAGGTGATGAAATTGTTTTTCAATGGCGGCTAAGTCTTCAAAAATATCTGCATGGTCAAACTCTAAATTATTGAGCACCGCAGTACGTGGGTGATAGTGCACAAACTTAGATCGCTTATCAAAAAAAGCGGTATCGTATTCATCTGCCTCGATAACAAAAAATGGGGAGATACTTTTTCCGTCTTGTTTCGGCGTACCTGGCAGCCTTGCTGAAACAGAAAAATTTTCTGGCACGCCACCAATTAAGAAGCCAGGTGCTAAACCTGCATCTTCTAATATCCAAGCTAGCATGGATGCTGTAGTGGTCTTACCATGTGTACCAGCAACAGCCAATACCCACTTGTCTTGCAACACATTTTCAGCCAGCCATTGCGGCCCAGATATATAAGGTAAGGCTTGATTCAATATGGCTTCCATCAATGGGTTGCCTCGACTAACTGCATTTCCAATCACATAAACATCTGGATTAAGTTCAGTTTGTTCATGTGCATACCCTTCAATTAGCGCTATCCCTTGTGCCTCTAGCTGCGTGCTCATTGGTGGATAAACGTTTGCATCACACCCCGTCACCTTAAAACCAGCCTGTTTAGCAAGCGCAGCGATACCACCCATGAATGTGCCGCAGATACCTAATATATGAATATGCATTTAATGTTTTATCTTTAATTCACTACAGAAATTAATCAGAAAAATAACAGCAACTAGGCATTTCCTTTGCTGCTCAAGCGTTATCTCTCAGCGATTAATACAAATGATTAAAGCTCACTGAAAACTTGTCGTTATACAGATGAGCGCTTATTACATAATAATAAGCCAAAGCACCCCAAAGCAGACAAATTTAATGTGATTAATATAGAGATGATATTGATATGAACCGGCCTAGCATGCCAACGACGGAAACAAAGACCAATGAAGTCTTTCTAGGCCGCCACCCAATATTAAATGGCAAGCAAAAAACCATTGGTTATGAGTTGTTACTCCGTGCAAAGGAGATGAAAATAGCAACACCAATTTAGGTGATTTATCTGCACCCTCTGGAGTCATTGTTAATTTGTTAAGCCAATTTGGCATTCAACAGATTCTCGGTATTAAACTCGGTTTTCTTAGCATTGCCGCCAGCTCATTAATGAGCGACATCATAGAGCTATTACCTGCCGAGCGCATGGTATTAGAAATCTTAGAAGATATACCGATTAACGCGCAAATCATCACACGGTGCAAAGCATTAAAAGACTTAGGCTTTAAGCTGGCCATTGTCGATTATGCTAACCGCCCTGAACACATGGTGTTACTGCCCCATGTTGATTATGTGGAAATTGGTTTATCGACAACCTCAATTGAGGAAACCTCTGACCTTGTCACGCTTGTTCGTAAACAATCGCCAGCAAAAATTGTTGCCGAAAGAGTAGAAGAAGAAGCGCTATTTTTAGCTTGTCAGGAGCTAAAATTTGATGCCTATCAAGGCTACTTTTTTGCACAACCATCCATACTAACCGGTGAACAAGCACAACCAAATCAAATGTGTTTGATGCGTATGATTGATCTGCTATTAGGAGACGCAGACTTATCTGAGCTGGAAGCACTATTCAAAAACAGCCCGGGCTTAACGCTAGGCCTACTGAAGCTGGTTAACTCTGTTGGGGTTAATGGTGGTAGCGAACCCATCGAATCTATTCGACAAGTCATTGTGATGCTGGGGCAAAAACAAATGCTGAGATGGGTACAGCCATTGATGTATGCAACACCGAGTAGCGGAGCCAGCGATGCCATCATGAGCCAAGTGGCTGGTCGCGCACGCCTGATGGAGTTAATTGCAAAGAAAGTCGAAAGCTATCAACAGCACTTTAGCGACCAAGTCTTTATGGTCGGCATGTTATCGCTGGCAGATACCGTTGTTGCGTCGCCGATGGAACAAATTTTGAATGATATTGGTTTATCAGACAATATCAAACAAGCGATCCTTAGACAAACGGGAGTGCATGGCCAACTACTCAAGCTAGCAAAAGACATAGAACTTTGCAATTTCGATGCAGCCCAATATGAAATCAATGCATTAAATATTTGAGGAGAAGATCTATTACATATCCAAGTTGAATGTATTGAACTGACTAATCAACTTGGCAATCAATCGTTTTAGCCTCAATGTTTTAAGCTGAACTTTTTAACCCAAGTTAGGTGCCAACCAACGCTCTAGGTACTCTTTCGGGAAGTCTCTACGCTTAGCCATGTCTTCTAGCTGATCAGCGCCTATTTTATCCACACTAAAATATTTACTTTCTGTATGCGCAAAATAAAAGCCACTCACAGCTGCAGCTGGCATCATGGCGAAGCTTTCTGTTAGCTGCATATCAATTTCATCACACTGCAACAAATTAAACATATCAGTTTTAACCGTATGATCTGGGCAAGCTGGATAACCCGGTGCAGGGCGGATACCTTGGTATTGCTCTTTAATTAAAGCATCAGGATTCAGTTTTTCATCTGGTACATAGCCCCATAAATCAGTACGAATACGTTCATGCATATATTCAGCAAAAGCTTCCGCTAGTCGGTCGGCTAATGACTGGAACATAATGCCGCTGTAATCATCATTGGCGTCCGCAAAGCGTTTAATGATTTTCGCTGTGCCTAATCCACCCGTGACAGCAAATAACCCGATGTAATCTTCAGCTACATCTTTTGGTGCGATAAAGTCAGCCAAACATTGATTTGGGCGCGGCACGCCATCAATCACAGGCTTCTGTGTTTGTTGACGCATACCGTAATAAGTAAAGGCAATCTCATTACGACTTTCGTCAGTATAGATTTCAATGTCATCTTCATTCACGGTATTGGCAGGCATCAGCGCAATCACACCATTCGCAGTTAACCAACGGCCATCAATCAGTTTTTTTAACATGTCTTTGGCTTCAGCAAAGACTTTAGTTGCTGCGTCACCCACCACTTTATCTTCTAAAATGGCTGGGTATGGACCTGCCAAATCCCACGTTTGAAAGAAAGGTCCCCAGTCGATATATTGTGCGATTAAGCTTAAATCAATGTTTTTAAAAACACGACGGCCGATGAATTTTGGCTTCACTGGTGCATGTTTATTGGTGAAACTTAACTTCGCTTTATTCGCCCGCGCATCTGCAAGCGTTAACATTTGCACGCCCTTTTTATTAGCATGCTGTTGTCGCGCTTTTTCATAATCCGCTTGAATCTCCGCCAAGTATGCACCGCGTTTCTCGGCTGTGAGTAGGTTCTGCATGACCGAGACCGAGCGCGAAGCATCTGGCACGTAAATTACTGGGCCTTCATAATGTGGCGCGATTTTCACCGCGGTATGCGCACGTGAAGTTGTTGCACCACCTATTAATAATGGTGTTTTTTGTTCACTAAAATATTTATCGCGCTGCATTTCCTTGGCAAAATATGTCATTTCTTCCAGTGATGGTGTAATCAAACCACTTAAGCCAATAATATCTGCGTTTTCTGCTTTTGCCATGGCAATAATCTCTGCCGCTGGCACCATCACGCCCATATTCACCACTTCAAAGTTATTGCATTGCAACACCACGCTCACAATATTTTTACCAATATCGTGTACATCGCCTTTTACTGTCGCAATCACCACTTTTCCTTTTGGTTTAGCGACCACACCAGTTCGCACTTCTTCCGCTGCTTTTTCAGCCTCAATAAACGGAATCAAATGCGCAACAGCAGATTTCATCACACGTGCAGATTTCACTACTTGTGGTAAAAACATTTTGCCTTGACCAAATAAATCACCAACGATATTCATACCATCCATCAGTGGACCTTCAATCACATGAATTGGACGACCACCTTTTTCGGCAACGGCTGCGCGCGCTTCTTCCGTGTCCTCGACAATAAACTCAGTAATACCATTCACCATGGCATGGCTCAGGCGTTTCTCGACAGGCACTGGATTTTCTTCCGTACCCCGCCATTCTAAAATAGTGCTTTCTTTTTTATCACTTGCCACTAGCGTACCAGCGATTTCAATCATGCGCTCTGTTGGTGCTAATAGGTTGTCAGGATCCGTCACGCGATTCAGCACAACGTCCTCTACACATTCGCGCAGCTCAGGCGCTAAGTCATCATAAACCCCCATCATGCCAGCGTTCACAATGCCCATGGTCATGCCCGCTTGAATAGCATGATAGAGGAATGCCGTGTGAATCGCTTCACGTGCAGGATTATTACCACGGAAGCTAAAACTGACATTAGACACACCGCCAGAAATTTTGGCATGGGGTAGATTTTGTTTAATCCAGCGAGTGGCTTCAATAAAATCGACTGCATAGTTATTGTGCTCCTCAATACCTGTAGCAATAGCAAAAATATTTGGATCAAAGATAATGTCTTCTGGTGGGAAGCCAGTACTAACTAATAAATCATAAGCCCGTTTACAGATTTTTATCTTGCGCTCATAGGTGTCCGCTTGGCCTTGTTCATCAAACGCCATCACAATCACTGCCGCACCGTAGCGGCGACATAATTTTGCTTGGCGTAAGAACTCTGCTTCGCCTTCTTTCATCGAGATTGAGTTTACAATCGCTTTACCTTGCACACATTTAAGACCGGCTTCAATCACACTCCATTTAGATGAATCCAGCATGATAGGCACACGTGAAATATCAGGCTCTGATGCAATGAGGTTTAAAAAATGCGTCATCGCTTTGACCGCATCCAACATGCCTTCATCCATATTAATATCGATGATTTGAGCACCATTTTCCACCTGTTGACGAGCAACACTCAAGGCTTCGTCATACTGCTCATTAATAATCATGCGAGCAAAAGCTTTGGAACCCGTCACATTGGTTCGCTCACCTACGTTCACATAGAGAGATTCTTCATTAATGATAAATGGCTCTAAGCCTGAAAGCTTAGTCACTGGCGCTAACTCAGGCACGGTTCGTGGGGGACAGTCTTTAATGGCGTTATAAATCGCATTAATATGCGGTGGCGTCGTACCACAACAACCCCCAGCCATATTAATAAAGCCACTATCAGCAAATTCTTTGACTAAGCTTGAGGTGACATCGGGCGTTTCATCAAACCCAGTATCACTCATTGGATTAGGCAAGCCTGCATTTGGGTAAATACAAATAAAGGTGTCAGCAATGTTAGAAATCTCTTCTACATAAGGACGCATCAACGTTGCACCTAATGCACAGTTTAACCCAATGGTCAGTGGTTTTGCATGACGAACTGAATGCCAGAATGCAGTCACGGTTTGACCTGACAAAATACGCCCTGATGCATCGGTGACCGTACCAGAAATCATCAATGGCATTTTATAACCGACTTCTTCAAAGAAGGTATCAATCGCAAATAAAGCAGCTTTACAATTCAAGGTATCAAAAATGGTTTCTACCATTAAAATATCCGCGCCACCTTCTACCAATGCGCGTGCCTGGTCTAAATAGGTGGCAACCAACTGATCAAACGTCACATTACGTGCGGCAGGGTCATTCACATCTGGAGAGATGCTCGCTGTTTTTGGCGTTGGGCCTAATGTCCCTGCCACAAAACGTGGTTTTTCTGGTGTGCTGTATTTTTCACATGCCGCTTTAGCCAACTTAGCTGACGCCACATTCATTTCATACACCAGCTCAGCCATATGATAATCATCTTGTGCCACGGTGGTTGCACCAAAGGTGTTGGTTTCAATCACATCGGAACCAGCTTCAAGATATTTCTCATGCACTTCTTGGATGATATGTGGCTGCGTTAATGACAGCAATTCATTGTTACCTTTAACAAACAGCTCACGCTCACCAGCAGGCGCTGCAAAGTCTTTAAATCGCTCTCCACGGTAGTCCGCCTCAGTCAACTTATATTGCTGAATCATCGTACCCATCGCACCATCTAAAATCAGGATACGTTCTTTGAGTATGTGACGTAATTGGGTTTCTATTGGCGATATTGCGTTTAATGCTGAATTGTCGTTTTGGCTCATAACAAGTGCTGAATTGAATAATCCGTCATTTTATCATGCAAAGCCTTATCGTTTAACCATCTCCTCGCCGATACTGAACTTCTTCGGCAATATGGGTAGCTTGAATATCCACATCACCCGCCACATCCGCAATCGTACGTGCCAACTTCAGAATACGGTGATAGGCTCTTGCTGATAAGTTTAAGCGTGTAATCGCTGTTTTTAATAATGTCAGCCCTGCTTCATCTGGCTGACAAACCATTTCAATCTCTTTAGTTCCGAGTGCAAAGTTGGCTTTGTTTTGACGCTTAAGCTGTCTAGCTCTTGCTTGCTCTACACGTTTACGTATTGCTGCGCTATCTTCAGAAACGGCTGCTGCCGTCAACTCATCCTCTTTTAAGGCAGGCACCTAGATATGCATATCAATACGGTCTAACAACGGCCCAGAAATTTTAGCTTTATATCGTGCAATTTGATCTGGCGTGCAACGACACTTATTATTAAAGTGCCCAAAATAGCCGCACGGACATGGGTTCATCCCAGTAATTAATTGAAACTTGGCAGGAAAGTCAGCCTGTCGTGCCGCGCGAGAAATCGTTATATGCCCGCTTTCTAATGGCTCTCGTAACACCTCTAATACTTTGCGATCAAACTCTGGCAACTCATCCAGAAATAAAACACCATGATGCGCAAGTGAGATTTCACCGGGGCGTGGCACACTGCCTCCACCGACCAAAGCCACACCTGATGTAGCGTGGTGTGGGCTCCGGAAATTTCTACGCTTCCAATCGCTTAGTTTATAGCTACCATTCAATGATTATATCGCTACACTTTCCAATGCTTCCGTCTCAGTCATGGCAGGCAAGATACCAACAAACCGTGAAGCCAGCATGCTTTTTCCTCTACCCGGCGGCCCGCTCATCAGGATACTGTGTACACCTGCTGCCGTAATTTCTAATGCTCTCTTGACTTGGCTTTGCCCTTTTACTTCGTTGAAATCTGGATACACGATTGGTTGTGGTGTGGCATTACTTTGGAAAGGTGTTAATAGTGTATGGCCGTTCAAATGCGCACAAACAGCTAATAAGCTTTTAGCTGGATAAACAATCGCATCGTTAACCAAGCCGGCCTCTTCTGCACTTTGTTGGGGTAATATAAAGGCGCGTGGCTGTTGTTGCGCATGATGCACCATATGATAGGTCATTGCTAAAGTGCCGCGTATCGGCTGCAACTCACCTGTTAGAGCAAGTTAACCAGCAATCTCATACTTCGCCAACGCTTCTGTTGGAATTTGCCCGCTAGCCGCCAAAATACCTAACGCAATTGGCAAATCGTAACGGCCGCTTTCTTTGACCTCGGCTTCAGGTAAGCCAACAATGGTAAAAGAGGGCAACCCATTCGCTAAATGCGCCTCGACCACGACCTCAGGTGCGTCCATACCACTAAGGCACGGCTATATAAAACAGCTAGATTCATTATTATTCTTATTAGATATTATTTTTTTATTAAGCCAGTTACGCTAACTTATTTAACTGCTGTAGTTAATACTACTTACTTCTTTAATACTAACTCTAACTCAGCCAACCTTTCTTCACACAGTGTTAACTGCTCACGGGTATTCCGCAGCACTTCTGATTGCACATCAAACTCTTCACGCGAAACAAGCTCCATTTTGGTGAATGCGCCCTGAAGTAGTGCGTAAATGTTTTTTTCTGCATCGCCCAACGGGGATGATGCAGCTATACTCTTGATTTTTATAGATAAATCATTTAATACCTGTGAATTTAGCATAGTATTTCTCCTTTTATTTATCCTCATTTTACCAGTATTTCAGCTGATCAATCATAACAGTGTATTTCTAAAAAAAATCCTATCACGTTGTTTTTAAAATGTTTTTTTTGTGTCATGGCAATTGCTTACAAGCTTAGTGTGTTTTTAAACATAATTGAAAACAATTTTATATCTAAACAAAGGAATTACAATGCGTAAATCACTATTATCTGCTGCCGTTTTAGGCGCACTTACTTTACCTGCTGCGGCTTTTGCTGCAGAAGAAGCAGCTTCTGATTGGGCATTTAGCTCAAATGTCGCTTACACATCTGACTACTATGTACGTGGTCTTTCACAAAACTTCCACAAACCAGCTTTACAGGGTGGTTTTGATGTAGAACATAGTAGCGGTTTTTCTGCTGGTGTTTGGGCTTCAAACGTTTCACCAAATACTTTCCCAGATGCTTCATTAGAGCTAGATATCTATGCTGGTTACGGTGGTCAGTTTGGTGATTCAGGTGTTGGCTACTCTGTTGGTGTTATTGGCTATACATATCCAGGCGGTAGCTGGGGTGATTGTATCGGCTGTACTAAAGCGGATGGCGTAACACCAGCTTCAGACAAATCTTGGAATACCTATGAAGCTAACTTCGGTCTTTCATATAGCTATTTCAGCGCACAAGTTTCAACAACATTAGGTAACTGGTTCGGTCTTGATAAAGGTACTGGCTATGACGATGATTCTAAATTCACAACTTACGTTGAATTAAATGCTGAATATCCATTTGGTGATGGTTGGAGCCTAATTGGCCACGTTGGTCACTTAAACGTGACTGCTGATATCGCGGCTACTAATGCTGGTTACTTGGCTTACGATGGCGAAAAAAGCCCTGACTACACTGATTACAAAATTGCTGTCGCTAAATCTTTTTCACTAGCTGGCTCTGAAGGTTGGGCTGCTGAAGTGGCTTATGTTGGTGCAAACGATACCGGTTACTGGTCTGATAAAGGCTGGGGCGGTTCTAGCTTTAACGGTAGAAGTCAAACAGCAGATTTATCTGATGACCGTGTAACAGTTTCAGTCAGCCGTTCATTCTAAATAATCATTTAAGTGCAATCCAATCAGTCAGCCGCTGCTCGCAATGGCTGACTGATATCAAGACTTAAACAGGAGAAAATAATGAAATTCATTTCAGCAATAATTAAGCCATTCAAGCTTGATGAAGTGCGTGAAGCCTTATCCGCCATTGGCGTTCAAGGTATCACTGTTACAGAAGTAAAAGGATTTGGCCGCCAAAAGGGCCATACTGAGCTTTACCGTGGTGCAGAATATGTAGTTGATTTTCTGCCTAAAGTGAAAATTGAAATTGCCATTTCTGATGAAATTTTAGATCAGGTAGTGGATGCAATTGAAAAAGCAGCTGCTACCGGCAAGATAGGTGACGGCAAAGTATTTATCTTTAATTTAGAGCAAGTTTACCGTATCCGTACAGGTGAAACTGGCGCTGAAGCGCTATAAGGGGTAATCAAATGAAAAAATTATTATCAATATTATCACTTGTTGCCTTAATAGGTACAGGTGCATTAACAAGCAGTATTAGCTATGCTGAAGAAAGTGTCGCTGAAGCTGCTGATGCAATGACAGAAGTTGTAGAAACAGTTGATGCAGCGATCGAAGCGCCAGTTGAAGCGGTTGCAGAAGAAGCAGCTGCACCAACAGTAGACAAAGGCGATACTGCTTGGATGATGGTAGCTACGCTACTGGTTATTTTAATGACAGTACCTGGCTTAGCATTGTTCTACGGCGGCTTAGTGCGCAGTAAAAATATGCTTTCTATCTTGATGCAAGTACTGGTTGTCTTCTCACTGATTTCAGTGGCTTGGGCAGTTTATGGCTATAGCTTGGCATTCGGTAGTGGTGAAGGCTTAATCGTTGGTGACCTTGGTAAGTTGTTCTTATCAGGCGTAACAATGGATTCGCTAGCAGCAACATTTACTGATGGCGTGATGATTCCAGAAATGATTTTCATCGCTTTCCAATGTACATTTGCTGGTATTACTTGTGCACTGATTGTGGGTTCATTTGCAGAGCGTATGAAATTCAGCGCTGTGTTGTTGTTCTCATTAATCTGGTTCACATTCAGCTACATCCCTATCGCGCATATGGTTTGGGGTACAGGTGGCTACCTATTAGACGCTGGTGCATTAGACTTTGCCGGTGGTACTGTTGTGCATATCAACGCTGCTGTTGCAGGTTTAGTTGGTGCTTACATGGTTGGCAAACGTATCGGCTACGGCAAAGAAGCATTCACACCACACTCATTAACAATGACAATGGTTGGTGCGTCACTACTATGGGTTGGCTGGTTCGGTTTCAACGCTGGTTCTAACTTAGAAGCAACTGGTGGTGCTGGCTTAGCATTCATCAACACACTATTAGCTACTGCTGCTGCAGTATTAGCATGGACATTAGTTG
>Ga0209830_10004350_pt1 | contig 10346 bp, 11 predicted proteins | sample ArcticOcean_MG_C_12_FD_187439 | JGI IMG/M metagenome (GOLD analysis project Ga0209830, IMG submission 187439) | Marine microbial communities from western Arctic Ocean - ArcticOcean_MG_CB8_130 (SPAdes) (version 2) | ecosystem: Environmental > Aquatic > Marine > Oceanic | place: Arctic Ocean...
AAAAAAACAGATGAGAAAAAAGATGATAAGAAAATGGAAGAAGAAAAACCAAAAGAAGATGATAAAAAAATCGTTGAAGAAAAGAAAGTTGAATAAAAAGTTGAAAAAGTAATGAAAAAAAGAACCAAATATACTAAATTAAATGTTGATAATTTATTATCTCACAGATTAAATGACAAAACATTTGAAGCTTTCTTTGAATTAGAAGCAAAAATGAATAACTAAGATATTCTTATTGTAGAAACACTCTTCTTTAAAAATGAGCTAGAATCTAGAGTTTATGATTATCGTGAAAAGCTTTCATCTTATTGGACTAAACATTGTAAAGCAAATTAAGAAAAAAATTTAGAATAAGTTTTATAAGATTAAGAAACTTGGCTTTATGATGAAGGTATGGATGCTAAGAAAAAAGATTATTAAGGTAGATTAAAATTAATCGATGACAACTTCAAAGATTTAATAGAAAGATCAGTTTAATTTGTTTAAATTCCTCAAAGATTATAAACATTTTCAAATGTTCTTACAGAATACTAAAAATTCTGTGAATCTACCGAAGAAAAATACAATCACATTACTGTTGAAGAAAGAAATGAAGTCGCTGAAAGAGTGATGAAATCTAAATAATTTATTTCTGAAGTAGATCTTAAAACCAAAGGAGCAAAATTAGATTGTATGCCTCCAGTTGTAGTTAAATCAATTGATGAATTTTGGACTAAATTCATAGAAGATAATAAAACTATAGTAAATAAACCAATACCTAAACCAGAACCAGTTGTAGTTCCTGAGCCTGAGAAGAAAGAAGGAGAAGAAGTTAAAGTTGAAGGAGAAGGTGAAGTTAAAGTTGAAGGTGAATAAAATGGGGAAGAAAACAAAAAAGAAGGAAATAGTGAGGATAAAAATAACAACGAATAAGAAGAAAAAGTAAAAGAGGATATAAAAGAAGAAGATAAAGAAAAAAGTGCTTAAGACTTAGAACAACTATCATCTTAGAATAACTTATGGCTAAAAGAGATTTTTATGACGTCTTAGGTGTTAATAAAAGTGCAAGCTCTGCAGAATTAAAGTCTGCGTATAGAAAACTAGCTGTAAAACATCATCCTGATAAAAACCCTGGCGATAAAGCTTCTGAAGATAAATTTAAAGAAGCTAGTGAAGCATACGGTATTCTTTCTGATCAAGAAAAAAAGCAAAACTATGATAACTTTGGCCACGCCGCTTTTGAAGGTGGTGGTGGTGGAAGGCATGGTGGTGGTTTTGGTGGAGCTGATTTTTCAGATATTTTTGAGGATTTTTTTGGAGATTTTGGGGGTGGTGGAAGATCTAGAGGTAGAAGCACAAATAACCGAGGTTCTGATTTAAGATATGATCTATCAATTACGCTTGAAGAGGCTTATGAGGGGAAAAAACAAGATATAAAATTTTCTACGACAGAAAAATGTAATACATGCAAAGGAAATGGTTCCAAACCAGGTTCTTCTCCTGAGAGATGTACGGTTTGTGGAGGAAATGGAAAAGTTAGGTCTAATCAGGGTTTTTTTACTGTTCAGCAAACCTGTCCTCAATGTACCGGAACTGGCGAAGAAATTACCAATCCATGTGATGATTGTAGAGGTCATGGTAACAAACAAGCCTCAAAAAAAATATCAGTAACAATTCCAAAGGGTGTTGATGATGGAACAAGAATAAGATTAGCTGGCAAGGGTGAGGCTGGAACCAAAGGTGGGGCTAGTGGAGACTTATATTTGTTCATTAATGTTCATTCACATGATCTTTTTAAAAGATCAGATGAAAATTTATTTTTTGAATTTCCGATTTCTATAGCAGATGCTGCATTAGGTACTACAATTGAAATACCAACAATTGATGGTGGTAAAGCAAAAATTAAAATACCAGATGGAACTCAAAATGGAAAACAATTTAGACTAAAGGGTAAGGGAATGCCTTACATGCGTGGTAGTGGAAATGGTGATTTATATGTTCAGATAAACACTGAAGTTCCAATTTCATTAAATAAAGCACAAAAAGAACTACTTGAAAAATTTAGAGAAATTGAGAATGAAAAATCAAACCCAAGTATTAAAAAATTCTTTCAAAAAGCTAAAAGTTTTTGGAAAAACTAAAAGACTAATTAACTAAAAAAGGTTAATATTTTCCTTAATGAAAAAAATTAACTTAGCAATTTCTGGCTGTCTCGGAAGAATGGGTCAGCAACTAATTAAATCTTCCAAGTCTAATAAAAACTTTAAATTGGTAGCTCTCACAGAAGACAAGCCTACCAATAGAAAAATAGCTGGTATTAATCTTAATTTAAATACACCTCAAACATTTAAAGAAACTGATGTGATTGTAGATTTCACAATTCCAAAATGCAGCCTTGAAATTCTTAAAATAGCATCAAAACTTAAGAAAAGGGTGGTTATTGGTACAACTGGTTTTACTCAAAAAGAAGAAGATTTGATTAAGAAATATTCGAAGAAAATCCCAATATTAAAAGCTGGGAATATGAGTTTGGGTATTAATTTATTAATGTACTTAACTGAAATTGCCTCAGGATCTCTTGGGGACAATTATTTAAGTAAAGTGTTTGAAATTCACCATAAACATAAAAAAGACTACCCATCAGGAACCGCATTAATGCTAGGTAAAGGAATAGCTGATGGTAAAAATAAAAATGTTCACGATTTAATTGGTAAAAAATTTTTAAATAAAAGATCTTTTCCTTATGGAAAAAAAATTAATTTTAACTCTATTAGAAAAGGTGAAATTGTTGGAGAACATGAGGTTACATTTTCCAGTGGTAAAGAAATAATAAAATTAAATCATGAAGCCTTTGATAGAGCCCTATATTCAGATGGTGCTTTGACTGCTGCTAAATGGCTTATACAAAAAAAACCTGGACTTTATTCAATGAGAGATTTATTGAATTTTAAATAATGAATGAAAAAGAAAAAGCAAAAAAAATACTTAAAATTTTAAACGAAATTTATCCAACTACCCCTATTCCATTAAAACATAGAAATAAATTCACTCTTTTAACTTCTGTTCTTTTATCGGCACAATGCACAGACTTAAATGTTAACAATGTAACTAAGGATATATATCCAAAATATAATAAACCTGAACACTTTGTTAAATTAGGAAGAAAAAAAATTGAAAAACTAATTAAAAGTATTGGCATCTTTCGTATTAAAGCAAAAAGTATTTATTTAATGTCTAAACAACTTTTAGAAAAGCATTCTGGTAGAGTACCTAAAAGCTTCGAGGAACTTGAAAAACTGCCTGGTGTGGGTCATAAAACAGCAAGTGTGGTCTTGTCACAAGGTTTTGGTATACCTGCCTTTGCAGTCGATACACATATCCATAGGTTAGCTCAAAGATGGGGATTAACAAATGGTAAAAATGTTGTTCAAACTGAAATAGATTTAAAAAGATTATTTCCTAAAAAAGCCTGGAGCAAATTGCATTTACAAATAATTTATTATGGCAGAGAGTTTTGTAAAGCGAGGGAGTGCTATGGTTTGACTTGTAAAATTTGTACGAGTTGTTATCCTAATCGCAAAATTCCAATTAAAATAAAAAAAGCTTGATATGAAAATACTAGGAATCGGAAATGCAATTGTTGATGTTTTGTGTAAAGTAGAAAATCAATACTTAATAGATAATGGATTAACAAAGGGCACAATGAAATTGGTTGATGAAATTGAATTTAAAAAACTTTTGTCTACTCTCAAAATTGAAGAAACTGTGTCTGGTGGTTCTGTTGCGAATTCTATTGTTGGCTTATCTCAATTAGGGGATGATGTTGGATTTATTGGTAAAATTAATGCTGATGAACTAGGCAAAAAATATGAGGAAGGTTTAATCAAAGAAAAGGTACAGTATTTTTACAAAAAAAAAGAAGAGGCTTCACCTACTGGAACATGTTTAATATTAATTACACCTGATGCAGAAAGAACAATGGTAACTTTTTTGGGTATAGCTGGTAAAATTAATGAAAAGGATATTAATGAAGAAGCTATTAAAGAAAGTGAAATGATATTTCTTGAAGGATATTTGTGGGATGAAGGGGAACCAAAATCTGCATTTAACAAAGCTTTGTCTTTCTCTCATAAAAAAGCAATGTCGCTATCAGATCAATTTTGTGTTGAAAGACATAAAGATAATTTTTTAGATTTAATTAAGAATAAACTTGATGTTGTTTTTGCTAATGAGCAAGAGGTCAAATCTTTAATTAATACAAAAAATTTTGATGATGTTATTACATTTGGAAAACAATTAGGAAAACTACTAATTGTTACCCGGGGAGAAAAAGGGAGTGTTGCTATTAATAGTGACGAAGTTACAGAATGCGAAAGTAAATCGAATTTAAAAATTTTAGATTTAACTGGAGCTGGAGATTTATTTGCAGCAGGATTTCTGCATGGCTTAATTAATAATTTTCCAATAAAAGAAAGTCTTAAAAAAGGTACAGAAATGTCATCAAAAATAATTCAAAGAGTTGGGGCTAGACTAAGTTAGTTTTTTTTCTTTTGAAACTACCCTTTCCTTTTTTAGCTTTTACCACCCTAGTTTTATATTTAGTTGTCCTCAAATCCTTTGCTATTGGATTTTTTTTTTTCATCTATATTTGGTAACCATTATGAAGACTTTTAATAAAATTTTCATCATTAAATTTATCCTTAATTTTTTTTCTTAATCTATATATATGCGTCTCGACAGTATGTGTCTCTAGGCCGGAAGAATAACCCCAAACTTGGTTTTGTAACTGTTTAATTGATTGAGGTAAATTATTATCATTAAGAAATGTAATTATATCAATTTCTCGTTCAGTTAGTTTTAGTTCATTTTTTAGATTTGATATAATTCTTGAATTCAAATTTAAAGTATAATCTTTTATAATTAGCTTTGATTGGAAATTATATTTTTGTTTTATGAGATGACTGTTTACATCATCAAGAAATTTTTGAATTTTTAAGGGTAACGAATTAATTATCAAAATATTATTTTTATTAACTTGGCTATTCAAAAGTAGCTTATTTTCCTTATTTAAAATGATAACAGAATTTATATATTCACTATTGTTTTCTTGAAACCCTTGGATAAATTTTTTACAATTATCATAATTGTATATATTGAATGTAAATTGATGTTTTATTTCGTCTAGGATATTATATAATTTTCCAAATTCAACTAGACATATTGATTGTTTAAACATTAAAATATAATTTATGCTAATAACTATAATAAATAAAGAAACGTTAACCATAGATGATTTCATCTTTAGGTGCTCAATAGGTAAAAACGGCATTAAAACTCAAAAAAAAGAAGGCGACAAGACGACACCAAGAGGCACCTTTTCACTTGGTAAACTTTATTACAGAGCTGACAGGGTTGAAAAACCAATTACTCAGATTAACACAAGGATAATAAGCAAAGGAATGGGATGGTGTGATGATCCTAAGAGCAGCTTATATAATAAAGAGTTAATTATTAATGATAAGATTAAACACGAAAAACTATTTAAAAAAGACAATTCTTATGATTATTTTATTGTAATTAATTACAATACTAAAAACATAAAACAAAATAAAGGAAGTGCTATATTTATTCATTTAACAAAAAACTATAAAAAAACCGCAGGATGTATTGCTTTAAAAAAAAAAGATTTTTTGATTATGACTAAGCTTTTGAGTAAAAAAAATAAGATAAAGATTAATTAAATTCTTTTTCCAAATACTTTAGAACCTATTCGAACAAAAGTAGCTTTTGATTCTGTGGCTTCTAAATAATCACCTGACATACCCATACTTAATTCCTTTAGATTCATCTTATCTTTTAAAATATTCATTTCTGTAAAAAAGATTTTTGGATTTGTATTTGCTGGTGGTATGCACATTAAACCTACAATATCTAAATTGAATGTATTTATACATTCTTGTTTAAATTCTTCTAAACGGTCAATTTCTATTCCATTTTTTTGTTCTTCATTGCCTATGTTTACTTGAATAAATATTTTGGGTCTAACATTTTTCTTTTTTTGCTCTAAGGAAATCTTTTCTGCTAATTTTAAGTTATCTAAAGAATGAATATAATCAAATAAAGGTAGTACATACTTTACTTTATTGGATTGAAGTTTTCCTATAAAATGAAGCCTTATATCAATAAAATCATTTTTTATATCAGTCCACTTTTCTAATGCCTCCTGAACTTTGTTTTCCCCATAATGTTTGTGCCCAAAATTAATTAAGGGTAAAATTGATTTTATTGGGAATGTTTTTGTAACGGCAATAATTTCTGTATTGCTATTTTTTAGCTGTATTTCTTTTTTAATTAATAATAAATTATCTACACAATCATGCATAATTATAAAAATATCTATTATTTTATAAATCAACTTAATAAAAATGAACTCAAAGCTATTAATAAAAAAATAATTTTAATATATAGAAATTATAACAGTAATTATAATGAACACACTATAAAAGAAATTAGAGACTATTGTAAAAAACACAAAAGAAAACTTTTTATAGCAAATGATTTGAAAATAGCTCTTAAATTAAAATTAGACGGGCTATATATTCCTTCTTTTAACAGATCATTAAACTATAGAAATATTTGTATCCACAAATCTTTCAGCATTATTGGTTCTGCACATAATTTAACTGAACTCTTAATCAAAGAAAATCAAGGTTGTAAACAAATATTCATATCTCCTATCTTTAAAACAAATAAATATAAAAATAATTTAGGGATAAGCAAATTCAATACAATTTGTTTAAATTCAAACAATGAGATTATTGCCTTGGGTGGGGTCAACTCACTAAATATTAAAAAATTATTTATGACTAAGTCGGTAGGATTTGCTGCAATTTCTTGGATAAAAAAAACGGCCTAAAAAATATTTAGGCCGTTTTAATAATTTAAAAATTTTTATTAATTAGAACGCAAAGTTAAGTGCGATTTCATTAATGTCTTCTGTCTTAGCTGTACTAACCCAATCAGGATTATCAGTTGTAGTATGGTAAGCAGAAATACTCATTGCTCCCATGCTGTATGCAGCCTGATAAGATTTTGATTCCATAGTTACACTAGTTGAAGCATCATAAGTTTCATCTAGTATTCCGTAAGATAATGATAAATCATCATTAACTTGGAAAGCTATAGACATTTTCTCAGTTTCAAAAGTACCAGTTGCAGCAGCTACAGTCTTAGCAGCAGTTGCATCTTCAGCACCACCGATGATACCTCTGTTTGTTTCAGCTAATTGAACACCAACTGTTACTGGTCCGAAAGCATAGTTAACGTAACCTGTAATTGTTGAGTTATCATTGTTTGTAGCTGTGTTAGCAGTGTCTATTTCATTAGCATAAAGACCCATAGTTAAGCCATTACCTGATATTACACCAGCTATACCCATACCAGTACCGTAAGCACTAGCAGCAGCAGTTCCACCATCATATATAGCTCCATCTGCAGCACTTGGTGCAAATTCAGCCATTGCTGTTAATGAATAACCGTTACCCATGTCTTGTACAGGAGCAACATAAAGAATTTGACCGTTATCAATATTAGAACCGATATTATCGATTGCTGTACTTGTAGTCATACCGTCATGGTTTTCTTCATATGCTCTAGGCGTAGCGTCATCAAAGTTAGCACCAATTCCACCGTAACCGTTACCAACTACTACAGAACCTAAAGATCCCATAGTTAGTTTTACGTGTGAAGATGAAAGAGCTAATGATGGCTCGATAGTCATGTTAGTTGAAACAGTAAAACCATTATCTAATTCAGTACTTCCTGAAAAAGATATGTGGTGATTGTAACCGATAGCTTCTGATCCTCTAGCAGTTCCAGTTTCTACTTCGTTTGAGTACGTATAACCAGCTCCACCTGAAACAGATAGTTCACCAGCGAACGCAGAACTTGCTACTAGAGATGTCCCTAATGCAGTAAGTCCTATTTTTTTAATTATATTCATGTTTTTTCCTTTTGTTTTTCATTAATGAATGATTATCATGTACTAGGTATTCTCAATAATTTCTTCAATTAACTCATCTTTTCATAGTTTTTTTTACTAATGTTGTATTTTTACAACAATATTATTCAAATAATCAATGGTTTTTTAACAAAATGCCCCTATAAATAAAATTATCTTTATGAATAAAATAATTACCACTGCTTTAATCTTATTACTTTTCGCATTCACAAGTTGTGGATTATATAAAAAAACTGATGCACGTGAAGTTTCTCCTAATGTTAAGGATAGAGTGGATAAAAATTTAAAATCCGGTAAAGGCATAAGCTTTAAAGCCTTTGGTGGTGGATCTGGAACTTTTGACTTTGCTTCATCAAATGAAATGTGGAGAGCTTCAATAGAAACTCTTGATTTTGTAAGTTTAACTAACGCCAGCTACTCCGGGGGAATTATAATTACCGATTGGTTCAAAGGAAATTCTTCAGAAAACAGGGAATTAAAAATTACAATTCAGTTTTTAGCAAATGAAATTAGAGCTGATGCTCTTTCTATTGCGGTCCATGAAAAAATTTGCGACGCTATTAATTCACAAAGTTGTACAATTACAAAAGTAAACTCAGCAATTTCTGGTGATTTAAAATTAGCAATTTTAAAAAAAGCAGCACTTATAAAAAATGATTTTTTAAAAAAAAATAAAAAGAAGAAAAAAAAATCCTAGCTTGAAAAATATTTAAATCATCTGCAATTAAAGCAAATAATGGAACGATATAACTTTAAAAAAGTTGAAGAAATTTGGCAGTTTTATTGGGCTGAAAACTCCTCCTTTAAAGCAGAAATCGATCAAAATAAAAAAAAGTTTTATTGTCTGGAAATGTTTCCGTACCCATCTGGAAAAATACATATGGGTCATGTAAGAAATTATACAATCGGAGACGTTTTATCGAGACATAAATCTATGCAGGGATTTAATGTTTTACACCCAATGGGGTGGGACTCCTTCGGCATGCCTGCAGAAAATGCTGCACGACTTAATAAACTTGATCCCAAAGATTGGACTGAAAAAAATATTTCTGTCATGAAAAATCAATTAAAGAAACTAGGCCTTTCTATTGATTGGGATAGAGAAATTTCAACTTGTTCTTCTGACTATTATAAACACCAACAACTTTTTTTTCTTGAACTTTACGAAAAAGGTCTGGTTTATAGAAAAGAAAATTATGTTAATTGGGACCCTGTAGACGAAACTGTCTTAGCTAATGAACAGGTTATTAATGGAAAAGGGTGGAGATCGGGTGCCGTAGTAGAAAGAAAAAAATTAAATCAATGGTTTTTTAATATATCTAAATTTTCAGAGGAGTTATTATCTAGTCTTGATGAGTTAGAAGAGTGGCCTAACAAAGTAAAGGTTATGCAAAAAAATTGGATTGGAAAATCTTTTGGCTGTGAGGTTGACTTTAAAATAGAGGGAGAATTGCCTGTAAATAAAATTAAATGCTTTACAACAAGACCCGATACGCTTTTTGGATTTTCATTCTTAGCTCTGTCTTCAGATCACCCAATATCAAAACATTTTATTAATAATCCTGAGTTCATTAACTTTAAAGATGAATGCTCTAAAACAGGAACTACCGAAGAATCTATAGCACAGGCTGAAAAAATTGGCTTTAAAACAAATCTATTAGCAATCAATCCACTTGATCCTGAAAAAAAGGTGCCTGTTTATTTTGCAAATTTTGTACTGATGGATTATGGTTTTGGTGCAGTATTTGGGTGCCCAGCTCATGACCAGAGAGACTTAGATTTTGCATTAAAATATAATTTAGAAGTTAAAACTGTAGTAAGGCCTGATGATCAAGGTAAAAATTTTAGGGTTAATGACGAGGCTTACACTGGTACTGGTACAATAATAAATTCCAGTTTTTTAAATGATTTAAAAGTTCCTGATGAGTCAGTTGCAAAAACAATAGAAATTCTGGAGCAAAAAGGACTTGGTAAAAAGAAAATTAACTTTAGATTAAAAGATTGGGGTATTTCACGTCAAAGATATTGGGGCTGCCCAATACCTATAGCATATGACAAAGATGGGAACGTTTTAACAATTCCTAAAGGGGATCTTCCCGTAAAATTACCTGAAAATGTTGATCTGAATTACAAGGGTAATCCACTTGATAATGAGAACGATTGGAAAAAAATTTTAATAGAAGGTCAAGAATGTATAAGAGAAACTGATACTCTTGATACCTTTGTTGATTCTTCATGGTATTTTTTAAGATTTTGTTCACCAAAAAATAAACAGTATGGATTTGATTTTGAGGAAATAAATTATTGGATGCCTGTGGATCAATATATTGGTGGTGTAGAACATGCA
>Ga0209830_10004359_pt1 | contig 10327 bp, 10 predicted proteins | sample ArcticOcean_MG_C_12_FD_187439 | JGI IMG/M metagenome (GOLD analysis project Ga0209830, IMG submission 187439) | Marine microbial communities from western Arctic Ocean - ArcticOcean_MG_CB8_130 (SPAdes) (version 2) | ecosystem: Environmental > Aquatic > Marine > Oceanic | place: Arctic Ocean...
TAGTTCCAATTCCTTCTGATTTATCTCTAACCTGATCTATGGCTATGTGGGTTGGAAGAATCAAGGCGCAGTCACCGCTTACATAAAAACGGCCAGTAAAATTAATCCCGCTATCTTCGAGTTCGGTGATTTCTTTTTGTAGAGCGGGCAATGACAAGACAAGGCCATTACCAAGAACACAATGAACAAAAGGGTGAAGAATACCAGATGGAACTAAATGAAGAACTTTTTGCTCACCGTCAACCTTTAAAGTATGACCAGCGTTATGTCCGCCCTGAAACCGGCAGACTGCTTCAGAATTTTCTGCCAGAGCATCAACAATCTTCCCTTTGCCTTCATCCCCCCATTGCAAACCAAGAATAAGGGTATTTTTGCTCATCTAGACTAAGGTTTGGTGCCGTTGGATTTATTAAGATATTTAAAGAAATCAGATTTTGGGTCAATTAACAAAATGTCAGATTTATTATTAAATGTTGCTCCATAACCCCTGAGACTTCTAGTGAATTCATAAAATTCTGGATCTCTAGAAAATGACTTAGCATAAATTGCTGCAGCAGTAGCATCACCTTCACCTCTTACCTCTTCAGCTTCTTTGTATGCTTCTGCAAGAAGAATAACTCTTTCTTTATCTGCTGTGGAGCGAATCTCATTAGACAGCTCATTACCTTCTGCTCGAAGCTCTTCAGCCAATCGATTTCTTTCTGAGCGCATTCTTTCGTATACAGAGTTACTTAGCTCTGGCGGTAAATCAATTCGTTTTACCCTAAAGTCGATGACCTCGATTCCAAGATCAGACACTGAGTTACCTAAGTTATCTCTCATGTCTTTCATGAGTCCATCTCGCTCTCCAGATACCAGTTCGGTCACAGTCCTGCGTCCAAATTGATTTTTAAGTTCGAAAGCTGTTCTTTGGCCCAGTAAATTATTGAGGTTAATGAAACTTCCGCTGGTTGCATCATAGAAAGTTCTAACGTCAGTAATTCTATATTTTACAAAAGAATCAACGATTAAATACTTACTCTCTACAGTTAAAATCCTATTAGGCTCTTCATCTAAAGTTTGAAGTCTAGAGTCAAATTTTTTAACATTCTGGACGATTGGTAATTTAAAATTCAGACCAGTGGGCAAATCGGATTTAATTGCTTCTCCAAACTGGAACACTATCCCATCCTCTTTCTCATCAATAACAAATAGGCTGTTTAAGCCCATGGCTATTATAAGACCGGCTAAAACTAAGAGATTTATACCTTTATTCATTAGTCATCCTCCTGTGATCTATTCTGCTCGATAATCTTATCGATAGGTAAATACATTAAATTATTACCCCCCTCAACATCGACCATTATTTTTGTAGAATTGCTGTACAGCGTTTGCATGGCATCTAGGTACAGACGATCTCTAGTAACTTTTGGAGCTTTCTGATATTCAAAAAGTAGCTTATCAAATCTTGCAACCTCTCCCTCTGCATTAGCAACCACTTCTTCTCGATAAGCTTCTGCAGCCTGTATTCTTGCAAATGCCCGACCTCTTGCCTCTGGAACAATAGACAAACCATATCTTTCCGCTTCATTTTGCAGTTTAACCTTATCTTCTCTAGCGGCAACTACATCATCAAATGATGCTTTGACTGCTGAAGGAGGATCTGTTTTTTCAATGTTCACCTGTTGAACGACTAGGCCAGTTTGATAAAGGTCTAGGTAACTTTGCAGTCTAGCATCAACATCTTGAGCAATCGTTTCACGACCAGTAGTTAAAGTTTCCTCTAATGTATTATCACCAACGACATGTCGCAATGAGCTTTCTGTAGCTTCTCTTAAACTGCTCTCTGGATCTTTAACACTTAAAACAAAATCTTTTAAATTTTTAATTCTGTACTGCACAGAAACAGTCACATCAACTAAATTCTCGTCTTTTGTGAGCATATTCGCTGTTTGTGAATATCTTCTTGTAAGGGCAACATTTTCAACATACTTTTCATCAACACCAGCAATCATAAAGTTTAATCCCTCGCCTGTTTCTTCGTAATATTCACCAAACCTTAATATAACTGCTCTTTCTGGAGAATCTAACTGATAAACACACATACTCGCATAAATGACTAACAAACCAAAAAAACCATAAAGAAAAGTTTTTTTAGTAGGGAAGCTCATTCCATTATTTCCAGAAGATCCATTTGAGCCAGAAGAAGTCTGCTTACTAAACATCACTGAAAACTTTTTAATTAAGTCATCGAAAGAAATGTCATCTTGATTTTTTCTACCCCAAGGGTCTTGATCGTTTTGATTGTCTGAGTTCACAAAAGTACCTTTAATAATAAAGTTTAATTATAAATACATTTTGGGGGTAAATCCTCACAATTAAAGGGTTCAGGCAAAATTAAGTTGTTTTTTTACATGTTTTGTTGCTTGATCAAACTCATCGACATCATAGGTTTGCAAGTTCTCCCAACCTCTAATCCAAGTACATTGACGTTTTGCTAGTTGACGGGTTGCATAAAGTGATTTTTCAAATAAATCATTCTCACTCAACTCTCCATTTATAACCATTAAAGCTTGTCTATAATTCACTGCTTTCATTGCAGGGTGATCCGATGATAAATCATACTTTTTAGTCAGTTCTTGAACCTCTTCGAGCAGACCACCTGCAATCAATTCATGCTGACGATTTTCAATTCGATTGTGCAAAAGAGCTCTCTCCATCGGAAAAATACCATATTGATGCAAGGTATATTTATCAGCCAAAGGGACAGAAGTTAATTCATTTTTATTACTTTGAGGATCTGTAGAGGAGAGGTGAATAATTTCCAGGGCTCTTATAACTCTTTGCGTGTCTTGCGGCTTTATTGAACTAGCTATTTCTTGATCAAGAGTACATAGCTCATTGTGAAGTGAGGCGATGCCCTCATCCTGAATTCGCATCTCTAATTCAGCCCTAAAATTTGAATCCGCAGAAGGCAAAACACTCATTCCTTTTTTTAGAACATTAAAATACATCATACTTCCACCAACCAACAAGGGGCAGTTATTGCGACTGTGAATATCTTCAATCAATTGATGTGTTGAATGACAGAAATCAGCAACTGAAAAAATTTGATCCAGCTCTATTTCGTCAACAAGATGATGGGGGTGTTTTGCTAAAATAGCTTTGGTTGGCTTTGCTGATCCTATATCGCATCCTTGATAAACCATCACCGAGTCAACACTGATGATCTCAATTCGATTAAATAGCTTCTGCCATGCGATAGCCCAATCTGTTTTACCAGAGGCCGTTGGGCCTAAAAGAAAAATAACTGGAGGTTTTAATGGTTTCAATAAAGAGACCTAAATCGCGTCTTGATCAACCTCACCCGTTCGGATGCGAATGACTTTTTCTAGAGAGGAGATAAAAATCTTACCATCACCGATTTTACCGGTGCTGGCACTTTTTGTGATTGCGTCAATTACCGCATCTGATTGATCGGTTGAAACCGCAATTTCAATTTTTATCTTAGGCAAAAAATCAATGACATATTCAGCGCCTCGATAAAGTTCTGTATGGCCTTTTTGTCTGCCAAAACCCTTGACCTCTGTAATAGTCATCCCTGTAATTCCAATTGAGTCTAAAGATTGGCGAACTTCCTCAAGCTTAAATGGTTTGATAATAGCTGTAATAAGTTTCAATGCTCTTCTCCTAATCTATTAAGTATATAAGAGACTTGGGTTTCTGTTGAGCCTTGATTCAGAGACACAACCTCTTCAGCATTCTTTGAAAGCCTAGATCTAAGATTTTCATCCTCTAGCAGAGATTGCATAGCTTCATATAATTCATTTTTATTACGAACCAATAGACATGCATCTTGATTGATGAAGTTTGCAGTGATTTCCTCAAAATTAAAGGTATGCTCTCCAACGATAATAGGGGTTCCTAAGACAGCGGGCTCAATTAAATTATGTCCTCCTCGGGGAACCAAGCTACCTCCAACAAATGCTAGATCTGCTACTTTGTAAAAATCTGGTAATAATCCAATACTATCGATCACACATACTTCATAGTCTTCTTGACTCAACTGAGAATAGAGTTGAGTCTTAAAGTTCATTTGAGTAGCCAAGGTTAGGACTTCTCTGGCTCTGTCTGGATGTCTTGGGCAAATAAATAACTTGTGAGAGTATTTAACCCCGATCTCTTTAAAGGCTTGAAGCAATATTTCTTCTTCCCCCTCATGAGTGCTCGCACCTAAAACAAATTTCGGTAAATCTAAATTCTTAGGATTCAATCCTGGGGCATCAAATTTTACAGATCCTGCAATAGCAATTTTCTCTTTTTCTACACCTAATTGCATGAATCTCTCTTGATGTTGAGGGGTTTGAACGAATACAAAATCTATCATCCCAACAATTCCACCCACCAGCCATGAGACTTTTGAGTAAGCATTAAATGATTGTGCGCTTAGGCGGCCATTGACTAAAAAAATAGGAATGTGTAGTTTCTTGGCTTGCGAAATCATTGCTGGCCATATTTCAGTTTCAAAAATTAATAGTGCTGCTGGTTGATGGAAATCTAAAAATCTACGAATAAAAATATTTAAATCCCATGGAGCATAATTAATTGCAAGAGTATCTTTGTATATCGCTTGCGCCTTTCTAAAACCAGTTGGGGTGGTGGTGGTTAAAACGACATCGTGAGTCTTTAACAATAGCTTAATAACATTCTGAGATCCTATAACCTCTCCTAAACTTACAGCATGAAACCAGATAATTTTTTTCTTCTGACGATTAACCTTAGTTAAATTTCTTCCATATCTTTGAGATAAATTAGCTCTGTAACCCTTATCACTAAAACTTTTTAGGAGTATCCGTAACTGGAAAATAGGTATCAGCAATAGAATCAGTAGATTATAGATTGCAAGCTTCATAGCATAGGTATATTTAATTTAATGTAATAATACATCCTTTAATTTTTAAGTACCTATAATTTTGATGCAAGTAATAATTACCATATGGAAAGGGATCTGCCTACTTCCAGCTGCGTGGCAAAAAATACTTGGACAGGTGCTTGGAAGTCTCTTGCTTATTATCGCCAGTAAAAGAAAGAGAATTGCGCAAGTTAATATTCAAGCATGCTTTCCTTTGCTTGCCTCCGAAGAGCAAAACAAACTTCTAGATCAGAATTTTAAATTCTTGGGAGCTTCTGTTTTTCAAACTGGTTCTGCATGGTTTTGGTCAGATGTAAAAATTCAAAAACATGTGGAATACGAGATAAAGGGATTGGAGCTTTTAAATAATACAGAGGAACAATCTGGAAATTTAGTTTTATTTAAACACTCTCAGCACTTAGAACTTGATGCAAGATTATTAGCCTTAAATGCTGAAATTTTTGGAGTAGGCAGATCTCATAATTCACCCATAATGAATAAATTACAAACTCAGGGAAGGCTTTCAAGCATTCAAGCAACTGCTGATAAAAATAATCCTAGAAAATTTCTTGCATGGCTTAAAAAAGGAAAAAATGTTCTCTATGCAATTGATCAAGATTATGGCTGGGAAAACTCTATTGAACTCTCCTTTTTTAAGACTCCAGCTGCAACAATTACCACAACAAGAAAAATTATTGACATTACTCAATGCAATTTACTATTTGTTAATTCATACTTTGCAGAGGAAAAACTAGTACTGGAACTAGAGTCAATAAATCATGATGATCTAGATTCAATGGAGCTAGCACAAAAAATAAATGACCTGATGGAGCAAAAAATTACACTCCATCCTGAGGAATATCTTTGGTCTCACAGAAGATTTAAATCAACGCTAGGGAAAAATTTTTATAAATAAGAGGGGCACATGGATTTTGATAAATTAAATGATCTTAAAGGCTTCATGCCTCAGCATGAAGGCAAAGCACTTGCAAAATGGGCGGAGCAATTTTCAACCAAGGGTCCTGCCCTTGAAATTGGAACATTTGGAGGTAAATCTAGCCTTTATATTGCTGCAGGGTCGTCCATCAATGAGCAGTTAGTTTTTACAATTGATCATCATCAAGGCTCAGAAGAGCATCAAACTGGAGAGGAGTATTTTGACCCTGATATTTTTGATGCTGCTTTAGGTAGAGTAAATACTGTTCCTTTAATGCAATCAAATCTTAGCCAGTTTGAAGAAAGTCGGTATGTTGTCCCCATGATTGCAAATGCAAATGCATTAGCACCGATCTGGACAATACAATTAGGCTTGCTGTTTATTGATGGAAGTCATACGGAAATTTCAGCACAAAATGATTATGCGAATTGGAATACTAAAATTGTTCCTGGAGGCGCTCTAGTCATTCATGATATTTATGAAAACCCTGAAGAAGGTGGGCAAGCTCCATTTTTAATCTACCAAAAAGCTCTTGAAGACGGTTTTGCTCTTTATGAAAGAGTAGACACAATAGCCTGCTTAATTAAAAGCTAAACTGCTTTGTAAGAAAAAGGTTTGAAGCTTTCGTGAGAGCGTTATTGGCATCTGCGGCTAGTATCAAGGCTCCAGAAGTCCAGCTTGGTTGTTCTTCTGGCCAGTAGATCTTTTCTTCTAGCTGCCACCCCATATAAGGGACACTGCTTTCATCAACAATAGCTGCAGCGTTTAATAATAGTTCTTGCGCATTTTTTTCAAGGCCAATTTTTTTAAATGCAATTGAACATTCGCAAGTCTCAGCAACTGTTACCCAGGGCTCATCTGCAACACATTTGATACCAACGCCAGGTATCCAAAAAATATCAGTAATTTTATTTAAAAGTCTTGCAAAATTATCTTTTGGATTGGCTCCAGATAAAATTGGATAGTACCAATCCATTGAGAATCTACTCCTATCTTTTTTTAAATCAAAGATGCCTTTTGGATTTTCAATGGCATTAAGTAGATTGGAATGAGCGTTTAGCAGGGTGGTCTTAAAATCTGATTTATTTAATATCTCACAGATTGCTATTGAGCATTCAATGCTCTTAGCAATCGAACTGCATCCTGTTAGAAGATAGTCCTCATCAACAACACCTAATTTATCTACATTCCATGCAATGGCACCGTTACTGTGTTGCAAGGAAAGAGCAAACACCATCCCCTTCTCAATAGAGCTCCAGAAATTCTCTAAAATACTGAGGTCATTTGTTAATAAATAATTTTGCCAAACAGCAACTGCTATGTAGGTAGAAAAATTAGATTGTTTATTTTTTTCTATGGCTTCGTTACCTTGATAAAGGTTGTACCAACTTCCATCTTCATTTTGATTATCTTTCATCCATTGTAATCCGAGCATAGCCTCATGATTAAAACCAAGTGTCGATAAGCCCATAACGGCTTCTAGGTGATCCCACGGATCATGGGACCCATCTTTATTCGATGGAATAGCGCCGGATTTAAACTGGAGATGAGAAATAAAACTGCCTAAATGATTCATGCCAACAAGCGTAGTTGTGTCAATTTTTGAAGCGTGAGGAAAGGTCATTATTTTTTTTGAAAATAAAAGGCGATGCTTTTTCCAAAAAGAGGATTCATACAATTTTCTATTTTTTTAAGCCAAGATGGATTTTGCAAAATTTGATATTCCAAAAATTTCTTATATTTGCGAACCAGCCAATTTGATTCTTGAGTTTTCCAAAAAATACATCTTAGCCACCAATATGCACTATGAAGGCCATGAAACCGTTCGGATTTCTCATACACAAATCCATGATTAGTGATCTCGGAAATAACCTGATTTTTCTTGAAGATCCTGACGTGACCGCCTGGCATATTTTGATAGTCTATTGAAAGCATCCAACAAATTTTTTCTGGCCAAAAAGAAGGAACGCTAGTAAGAAACTTACCACCTGACTTTAAGACTCTATGAATTTCATCTAATGCTAGATGGTAATCATCTAGATGCTCCAAAACCTCAGAACAAAAAATTAAATCAAAGCTATTATCCTCGAAAGGGAGCTTATAAACAGATCCTTGAACAAATATTGTGGCCCCTGAATCCAATTCTTGAAAAAACGCTAGTCCGTCTTTGCAAATATTCAGGGAAGGAATATGTTGATCATAGCCGACACAATATGCCTGCTTAAATGCTTGAAGAGAACCAAAGATATGTCTACCCTCGCCACATCCCACATCTAATACTTTCGCTCCTGATGGCAGGACGATGTTATTGAAGTTAAAAGTTAGCATTTAAAATCATCAATAGTTTGATAAAGTAATTTTTCATAGGCATGACCAATCTTCATCCAATTAAAATTCTCTATTATATGCTCTCTGCCTAACTCTGCCTGAATTTTATATTTTTGAGGGTTTTGAAATATGTTTTTTATTCCCTGATAAATTTCATCTGCATTTTCAGCTTTAATCAACTGAGCAAATGAGCCAGTAATTTCAGGAATTGATGCTACATTCGTTGCAACTAATGGAGTTGCGCAAGCCATAGCCTCTCCTACAGGGAACCCAAAGCCTTCATATAGAGAACTAACAATGGCGGCTTCACTTTGCGCATATTCCTGAGTTATCTCCTCTTTAGTTAGATTGGTTTTAAAAGATACATGATTTTCTAATTCTAGTTTCTTAAGCAACCGTTCGGTATGACCTTCTTTCCTGGGGCTGCCTATTATTATCAAATGAATATCAGGATACTCGGGCTTTAATCTTGCAATTGCTTCCAATGAAAAGTCTAAACCTTTTAAAGGAACGTCTGCGCTAGCAGTGGTAATTAATCTATTTTTTTTAGATAGAATTTGAGGTAATGGGCAAAAAATATCACAATCGATCCCATTGGGAATAACCTGAATATTTTCCATGGGCACCTGAAAATCAATGTGAATATCTTCTTTTGAGTTCATTGAAGGTGTGACGACAACATTAATTTTTTTAGCTGCGCTCTTCTGCATTTTTAAAAAAGAGTACCATCTAATCTTAGATATACTCTGTAAGATTCCTTTCGCAAACTTTAGGTCATAGTAATAATCTTTAGAGATTGGATGATGCATTATCTCCACTAACGGAAAAGAGTCTTGAATTTTTACAGCACCATAACTAATCGACTGATTATCAATAACAACATCATAAGTTTTATCAAGCAAGTAGCTATGAGCTCTATTACCAAATGTTTGAAGTTCTGGGAAACCACCTAGTAAAGTCGAACCAAACTCGAACCAATCATCAAAAGATTTATTTTTTTTATTCAGAAAAAGATCTAAGCGATCCCTAAATTTAAAAGTACTAAAAAGATTCAAGCCAGGTAATTTAATTAGCTCTATCCCATGCATAAGTTCTGGGTAAGGTGGTCCAGAAATAATATCAACTTGGTGCCCAAGCTCTTTTAGTACTTTTGATAACTCATAAACATAGATGCCTTGACCACCACCAAATGGAGCACTTCGATAACTTAAAATCGCAATTTTTAAAGAGTTTTTCAAGTGATTTATTCGCTTTAGATATAAGTCAGCCAATCAGAGTAAGTAGTATCTTTGCCACATACGATTTCAGAGTACTTAGATTGAAGCCTTTCAGAGATAGGTCCGATCGTTCCGCTTCCAATGATCAAATTATCCACCTTGGTGATTGGGGTGATTTCAACTGCAGTGCCAGAAAAAAATGCCTCATCCGCATCGACTAACTCATCAAATATTAAATTCTTTTCTTCAACTTCAATACCAAGATCCCTGGCTATCTGCATAACAGTTTGGCGAGTTATACCATTTAAACAAAAATCTGTTTTAGGAGTGAGTAATTTAGAGTCTTTAATAATAAATAAATTCTCTCCACTTCCCTCGGAAATAAATCCATTTTTATCTAGCAAAATTGCTTCATCTGCATTTTTTGCCAATGCATCATGGAGAGCCATGATTGAATTGATGTACGTGCCTATAATTTTATTGTTAGAATACAGCGGGTTTTCATATTGCTGGTATGGAGATTTGATTATCGAAATGCCTTTCTTCTTTGCTTCGGGATCCATATATGAAGGCCATTCCCAGCATGCTACAGCCACATTAACGGATACAAGGTCCTTTGCTCTTAAACCCATAGATTCGCTGCCTAAAAAAACAATAGGCCTGATGTATCCTTCTTGGAGTTTGTTTTTAGTCATTGCTTCTTTTTGCACTGCTTCTAATTCCTCTTTTGAATACGGAATAGTAATATTAATTTTCTTTGCAGCATCAAACAATCGCTCTGTATGTTCGCTTAGTCTAAAAATTGCTCCGCCAGCCTCAGTCTCATAAGCTCTTATTCCCTCAAATGCTCCGAGGCCATAATGCAATGTATGGGATAAGAGATGAACATTTGAGTCATTGAATGGCTGAAAAGCACCATTTAGCCAAATATATTTTGCGTCAGTATTTAGAAAC
>Ga0209830_10004361_pt1 | contig 10324 bp, 10 predicted proteins | sample ArcticOcean_MG_C_12_FD_187439 | JGI IMG/M metagenome (GOLD analysis project Ga0209830, IMG submission 187439) | Marine microbial communities from western Arctic Ocean - ArcticOcean_MG_CB8_130 (SPAdes) (version 2) | ecosystem: Environmental > Aquatic > Marine > Oceanic | place: Arctic Ocean...
TAGTTATTATTATTATTACTTTTCTCTTTAAAGACGGTATTAATTCTTTTTTAGAGTTATTTATTATTTATTATTATTAATTTGTGCCGCGTGCTTGGGGAGAGAGAAAAGCTGTGAGTCGGATTTTTTTTCATTTTCTCATTTTCTGTATGTGTGTGTTTAGCTGTTTAGCGTTTAGGGAGGTAGGTAAATCTAAGATTATCATCTAAAACCAAAGACGTTGAAAGCGCCGTCGGAGAACACGGATAACATATCATCAACGCCTTCAAGCACTCGCTTGTTAACGGCCGTACTTAGCACTACTTGAAGTTCGTCCGCCCTTATTGGTATGACCGGATGCTTCTTAGCTTCCGAGGCTGCTTTGCCGAAAGTTTTGAAGACGAGCTCGTTCGCGGCTTCGATGCCTGTCACGAACGCTCGTTCTTGACATAAACCTTTCGCACCGAATTCGCGGTCGCCTAAGCGAACCCAATCGCCAGCACAAACTACGTTATCGATAGATGTTTGCAACGGCGGTCGTTTAGAGAACGAACCGGGGGAGAAATGTGAGACAGCTTGAGGATATCTTCGAACGCACGAATCGACTACGTTCGCGTCTCGAAACGCTTCGACGCATTCTGGGAGTAATTCGTTCATCAACGTTTTCACGATATCTTCGTCAGATAATGTTGCAATTGAGCTCGAATTGTAAAAATCACACGCGACGACTGAACCACGTGGATCTTTGTTTCCCCATAATTCGTTTTCGCTATCCTTTTGATTTTGGTCCAACATAAAGAATGTGCCTCCTGCCCCTCTTAATGCATCAAAACGCGAGAATACGTTCGCGGGTGTGTCAGTCGCGACGTATTTATCGAGCCACAAACGCACTGAACAAACATCTATAGCGCCTAAAGACGATGCGGCTGTTAACTCGGGAGCGTTCTTAGCTAAGTCGGGCGATTTCGATATAACTTGTTTCAAACCTTTCGCACCTAGAGCTAATACAACGCCATCTACGCAATCAATATCAATTTCCTTCTTAAGTTTTGTATCGAAATAAGTAATCGAATCGACTCTGCTCTTATCACCATTCTTAAAATTGAGCGATTTAACAAAACACCCGCCTCGAACGTCTAAATCGTGCTCTTTTTGTAATTTCTCTGCCATCGGTGCAACGATCATTTCGGCAATTGATTTTGATTTAATCCATCTTACATCAAACGAATCTTGGTGCGCTAACGCGTAATAATAAAGTAACTCCATCGTAACCGCCGCGCTCAACTCTTCCGGAGGCTTGAATAAACCGACCAATAACGTAGGTTTTAAAAAATCATCAACTAATCTTTTCGAGACACCAGTCTTTGCGAATAATTCGTGCGCCGTAGCTCTATCGTACTTTTCAAAAACCTTTTCGTTCCTATTCAAATCGACGACTGCGTATAATAAACCAATCATACTCGCTCGGTCTTGAATAGGTAATCTCTTAAAGTTATCAAAAGTCGCAAAGACTTGTCCTAAAGGAGACGGTAAGAGCAAATCGGCGCCGGCGAAAACTGGCGCCGTCGCCTCTAAGCCGTCCGGCGAATAAAAACTACTGCGCGTATATTCCGTGAACACGTCTTCTTCTCTTAGCCCTAAATATTCAGTCACTAAGTTGTAAATATTGGGATAGTCCTTCCAAAACCCGCGTACGCCAGCCTCAAACGGTTTCCCGCTTTCAGTCACATCTTTCGTTCTCCCGGTCGGGTCCGATAATCCATCGAGTAAGATTACTTTCACATTCGCTTCAGATAACGCCTTCGCTGCGCCCCATCCTGCCCAGCCTGCTCCTACGACGACGATTGTTTTCTCTTCGTCGTCGTCAGTTTTAGGGGTCGATGATGACGACGACGATGACGCTAAAGCTGAGGAACTTTCAGTTCTTCTTCTACTACTACTACTACTACTATTGTTATTATTAGCATTTTTCTTAGTCCTCGTAGTACGTCTATTCCCTATCCTGCGATGCTTATCGTTACTTCTTCCATTCAGTGCTCTAATTCGATCGATACTCGTGTTTTGATTTTGATTCTTTTGGAAAAGGTTCTGCATTATTCTGACTATGACGACGAGGAGGAAATGCGTCGTTCCTATATAGCGACGACGACGATACTGGTCCAAAAATGGAACAGTCGATGATGAGAGAAAAGAAACGCAGAATAAATAGTGAAGGAGAACGATGAATAAACTACGGCTTAATCTTTTTTCTAATCTCAGCCTCTTCGGCAATAGTAGCCTTCAAGTTCGTGACCAACTTATGCCTCTCGTTCTCTCGCCTGCTTAACTCGGCCTCGACGACGATCTTGCGCTCGTCTCGAGCGTTCGCGTCCATTTTTCTGGACTCCGAGCGCTTCTCGCGTTCGTCCTTATGCTGCTTCGCGAACTCGCGCTCTTTTTCTTTCAGTTCTTCCGATAATCTCAGCACTTTCTCTTCGGCATGGATAGCCTCTTGTTTCGCTTGACGAACTTTCTGCATGGCGTCCGTATGCTTTTCAGCCATACGATCGGCCTCGAATTGTTCTTTCGCTCCGGCTAAGACGCGCTCTAACGCGTGTTTCTCAATCTCTAGATTTCTTCGCTCTTCTTCTTCTTCGCTTTTCTTTTTTCCTTTATCTTCATCTATCGTCGTCGTCGTCTCTCGCGCTTCCTCTTCTCTTAACAGTTCGTTCAATTCGTGCACTCGTTTTTTCATCAAACAGGTCTTGAATTGACTCAAGGTCATCGCGCGAGGGGCTAAAAATGTCTTCTGGAACATATCGCGTTCAACGAAATCGTTCGTGTTTGTCGTTTGTATCATCGTTTGCGAGTCTGCGTTCGTTTGTGCGTCGTTTTGGGACGTCTTCATCGAGCTCATGAGACCCATTATTGTTATTGTTATTGTTATTATTATTTATTCTCTCGCGTATGTTTTTATGTTTCGATATACGTAGATGCACACACGCACGCACACAGAGAGAGAGAGAGAGATGAGAGAGAGAACAAACGCGCGCTCGAATGAATGTGATTAATCTCTTATTATTTGTTTATGTATTACTTTTTGTGACGTAAACGTATAGCAGTATAGTGATACAAATGATGGGCAAAACATGTAAATTGTAAAAAAAGAGATAAAAAAGATATGTGCAGATGTGGTAGTACGTAATATTATTATTAGTATTCAAAATTTAACTCTCCATTGATTCGAAATCGGCGAAGGAGCGCTCTCGCATTTCGGGGCAGCCTGGGAGTTTTTTTATTAATCCTCTCTTCGCGGCGACCTTTTTTAGACCGAGCGTGTAAGAATCCGGGAACTTATACCCGAGTCCGTCGTGGAATTGGTGATACATTTCGGCCGGGTAAAACGGCAACGCGTTACTGTCAACGATCCAAACTAAATTGATTTGATCGTTTTCGGTCGGTTTACCGCGCGCATCGAAGTCGTTCCCTTCGCCTTTGACTAATTTCATTCCGTTTACGTTCGCGAGCTCTAATTGTTTCACGAGTCGTTCGTTTTCGATTCCTCCAGGGATTCCGACCACGTTTCTATACCCGGGACCGGAATCTTGCGGGTCTACTCTTTGCATGCCAAACGGCGTCTTGTTGAAATTCCTAAAATACACATCGGCGAAAGTCTTGAACTCGCCCTCGGTTTCGTATTCCACTTGCACGACCTCGGCGTGCCCGAGTCTTTCGTAAACCGTATCCGAACTTCCATAATAATAGCACACGGTGTCTTTCTTAGCACCACTACCTCCTCGTTTCCCACCGGCATATCCGGCTAACGATTGCACTCTATCATCACTGCGTCCCATTACCTCTTTCTCCGCTAAAACGAACTCGTGTTGCCTACCCCAGAAACACCCGTTGCCAAAATAAACTCGCCGCTGAGAAGGATCTTCTGCCGTTGATACCTCTTCAGTTGCCGAGGCGATTGCTGGTCGTGGGGCAGAGGCCGCAGAGGTCGCTGCCGTTGCGAGACAGCCCGCCGTCAGTAGCAAGAGTGAATTCCGTCTGTTGAACGAACGATGCACGTTTTTTTCCTTCATCGTCCTAATCCTCTCTTCCTCTTCCTCTTCCTCTTCTGCTTCTTCTTCTGATGATGACGAGGCCTTCGTAGAGCTTTTAAAGAGATTATTATTATTATTATTGAGATTATCGAAAACTTTAACGCGAGAATATAACGAACGACGCGGTGATTTAGTCGAAGAGTGAGATGATCTCTGTCGCGATTTTGTTACAGGGCTGTAATTTTTGAGCACTAGAGTCGTCGATTGAGGCGCAGAGGAAAACATATTTTTAATAGAGTAAATATGCTTGTTCATTGTTTTTATCATGCAATACTAAAAAGAGAAATATAGAGAATGAACAACATACGACGAGGACGTATGTTTATCTCGTCGCGAGAACGCGAGATCGAAGCGGTAATCAGAAAACATGGCACGCGCGTAACTCTTAGTATTTACGAAAGTTGAGCAATTCTCGAGATTCAGCGAAAGCTCTTCCGTACTGATAAACGAACTCAGCTTTCGCTTGGTCTTTCGTTTTACCTTTAAGTTTGTTCCACTCGGCGAAGAGCATGCGACCGGCGTAATCGACTGAACCGTTATCGGTCCACAAAGGCTGCTCTTCTGGCGCATCGCCTTCTGCGACTTGCTTGTTCGCCGCGGCTACTTTGTAATAATCCTCCGTCTTAACTGCTTGACCTCCAGGCTTTGGGACCAATTTCCATTTTAAGTCTTCGAACGAATTCGCTAAACGGTCGAACTCGGCGACGCCGTATTCTTTCCAAGTAACGACTTCGTCGGCGGCTAAATCTTTTTGTAAGACGTGAGGCCTCATCGATTTATTCGGAGATGGTAATTTTTCAGTACCAAACGCTTTCTTAAACGTAGAGAGCGAACTAAGTAATAAAAGAGAGAAAAGAGGAACAGTTTTAATGTACTACATTTATTATTTTCACGTCTTCAAGAAGTTTGGTCAAACAAGAAGAAGACTGATGAAGGGAGAGAGAGAGAAAACGCAGAAACGTTTTTTATGATGGGATTATTACCTGCATCCGAGAACCTTAAACAGACCAACGGCATCACATCGTCTACCGATCGGAGCCGACGACGGTACATCTTTCATCAAGAATCCGAATTTTAAACACGTATCGTGTACGTCTCTGGTACGAGGGAGAGAGAGAGAAAAATCGGGTCAGTGTTTAGTATCGTAACGCCTTTTTCTCTGTCTATTCTTTTGGCCTCGAAATAGATAAAAAGAAAAGTTTTATCAGTGGCCGGCCGTTCTCACACACACACGCACACACACCGCGCATAGGAAACTAATGAAACGAAACAAACACGCACGCGAGCGTGATCGTTTTCGCGATCGCTTTATCGCCGCTTTTCGTGAAATCTAAAACTGCCATATCGAGAGAGAGTTATATTTTTATTTATTAAGTTCCTTTTGTATTTTTTAGTGAGAAGAATGAATTGGTGATTTTTGGTCTTTTTGACAGACTTTGCTGAGGATTTGGGAAAGCGAGAAAGCCCCACAATAATAAGAAAAAACACGAAGAAAAAGAAAGACGATATGTCAGACGACGAAGAAAAGAGAGCGAGCGAGGTACGCCAAAATCTATCAACCGCGTATACTTTTGAACACGAATTCACGATTTTTTGTTTAATTCGATGTTCGGAAACGGTCCAGCGAGCGCGTTTATATTTCGTTTTACGCGGCGCTAATTTATAACGACGACAAAATCACGGGCACGGGCAAAGGCTGACAATTTTTTTTGCTACATCGCAGGAAGAGGAACACTCTGGTTCAGAAGAAGAGGAAGAGGAAGAAGTGGAAGTAGATGGTACGTTCGTTGTTTTTGATCGATCGATCGACGCGAGTTTTTTTTGTTTGTGTGTGTTTATGTGTGCTACTTTGAGCGGTCGCTCGTTCTTGGAGAGGTGTATCATCATCAGTCATCTATATTATATCTTCAATGATTACTCAATCGATACATACTATTAATAATAATAACTGACTGACGACGACGATTTGATTCGAATTATAGGCACGATTTCACGAGCGGAGAAGAAAGCGCGCAAATTGATGTCAAAGCTTGGCATGGAGAAAGTCGAAAACGTCAATCGCGTGACTTTACGCAGAGGCAGAAACCTTTTGTACGTGATTTCCAACCCGGATTGCTTCAAGCTTCCAGGCTCGGATTCTTACGTCGTGTTTGGAGAAGCAAAGCAGGAAGACATTGCTGCGAAAGCGGCGGCACAAGCGGCTGCGTTTAAAGCCGAAGCGGCCGGCGCCACTGGGGCGAGCGCCGGGATGCCAGGGGCGACGAAGATTCCTTCAATCACGGAGGAGGTTGACGAAGGTGAAGTCGATATGGAGGGTTTGGAAGAGAAAGACGTCGATTTAGTCGCGACGCAAGCGAATGTGAGCAAAGGGAAGGCGGCTGCGGCGTTGAAAGCTAGTGAAGGGGATATCGTAAGCGCAATCATGGAGTTGACGATGTAAGAAGTAAATAAAAACGAACGTAGACAGACAGACAAGACAGACAGCAGATAGAATTACCTTAGTTAAAAACAATGTTGAATATTCAAAAAGAATAGAGTATTTATGATTCAAGCATATTAAATAAAGTACGCGTAGCCCTGTAGTCTACGTATTAATTTCGCGCACGCTGGTGCGCAAAGTCACCGCGCACAAATCAATCACCTCATCACCGTACTAACTTATCCAATCTAACATCACGTTACTTCTTCTTACCCTACATAAAACAAATCAAATCAAATCAAATCAACACAAACAAACAATCAAACGTACAAACAACTGTTTCACCTTATTATTCTTCTTATTCGCCTCTTCCAACTTCTTCAACTCGAGCGCTTTCATGGCCTCTCGTTCCTCTCTCCTTTGCTTCCATTTCCCATACGCGCTATCTTTGTTCGCACCGGTTCTCACGGCCGCCGCGCATCCAGCACCGAACACGGCGCAGCTGCCCCACCATATACTATCCATCGTATTCATGCCCATTTTTTTTCTCCTTTATTACTATTATTGTTATTGTTATTGTTATTATTAAGGCGAATAAATTATCTCGCACTTAAATTTTATCATGATGTGCATTTTCTCCATTTTTATAATTATTGTTTTTACGACGAATACGAGTAAGCAAAAACGAGTAATCGATAACGATTGAACTACTGATATAATGTTTGCTAAAAAACTGACCAGATCGCTCTCGAAACATATCCTGAACATGCGCAGTAAAACGAACGTAGCAGCCTTAAACCTCGCGGCAGAGTTAGAAGAACACGAGTTCGCGCCACCGATCCATGGACAGATATTCACGCCTGCGGACCCGATATTCATGTCACAGTTCATGTACACGAAAGAGCACGTGAAAGAACAATTACGAGAAAGCGATAAAGCGGATATGGAAAAAGAGTGCGCTTTAATGCTCGCACGGCTAGGGGGGCAGTTACGCGCGTACTATAAGGCCACGACGGGCGAGTTCGATGGCGTCGTGATTTATTCGTTCAAGAAAAATCACGACGTGCACACGTTCGAACAAATCGTGAAATCGAGCGGGATCGTGGATAGGATGTATACGACGAAGTTAATGACGAGCGAAGATGCGCGCGTGGCCATGAAAGCCGCGAAAGTGTTAGTGGATAAGTTTGGCAGTAAAGGGTTGTAATGTTAGTACGTTCTCTTTTAGCGCTCATGCGCCGTCTCGGCACTCGCTCGATAGCTTTCGCCGCTTCTTCTTCTCTCTCGAATACTCTCTCTCGTCGTATTTCTTGTTCTTCGAATGTTTTGAATTTCGTACTCTTAGTACGTTCTCTTTAGCGCGTAAACGCTCGCTCGCCTCTCGCTCGAGCTTTCGCTGCTTCTTCTTCTCTCGAATACTCTCTCTCTCTCTCGTATTTCTTGTTCTTCGAATGTTTTGAATTTTGTGGGGAAAATGCTTCACAGCCAAAATCAGGCAAAACAGGGAAGTTTTTCTCTTGTTTAGTGTAATAATTGATAGTAACAAATGGTGCCTACGATCATCAACGGTGCAGGGGTACGCATGTTTTCTTTGTCACGTTTTCTTTCGCTCGTGCTCATCTTCGTTCGTTCGTTCATCGAAGTCGATCAAAACGAAAACGTTCTCCCGTTTTAATCGATGAAATATGTAAACAATAATGTTTACGATGATGAAATGTGATGAAATGGAAATTAATTTTGTTCTTCTTCTTCTTCGCGCGCGATAAAAAACGACAGCAAACGCTCGAATTAAGAGGGCACGCGAAAAAAGTGAACTCGTTAGATTTCAACGCGAGCGGAGCAGTTCTGGCATCGGCGAGTGCGGATCAAACCGTGCGCGTGTGGGACATCGAACGCGCCATGAGTTCTATGGCCAACGGTGTCGGGATCTTAAACTGTCAAAGCTCTCAGTTTCAAGGGCATCAAGAGGCAGTAGAGCAAGTGAGATTTAATGCACAGAACGATAACGAATTCGTGACTGTGTCGTGCGATAAAACTGTGAAATTTTGGGACGTTCGATTGAAGAAATGTGTTGATTCTATACAGACGGTTGGAGAGAACGTGAGCGTCGCTTGGTCACCGAATGGGAAGACCGTATGCGTTGGAGCGAGAGATGATACTTTGACTTTTATTGATTGTACGATGAAGAAGACGGTAAAGAATCAGCAGACGGGGGCAGATGTGCAAGTATTAGCGAGGAAACCGGTGTCGAGGAAAAAGTTCGTTGGCGTCGAAGTGAACGAGTTTGCGTGGGATAGAGAAATCGAATCCAATAAGTTTTTCGTTTTAACGGGAGATGGAAAAATTCAGTGTAATATATGGGACGAGCAAAAGCATACGATTAAGAACGTCCATGAATTCCTCGCGCATACTGCAGGGTGTTATTGTATCCATTTCGATCCATCGCAAGAGAAGACTCATTTTGCTGTCGGGAGTGCGGATGCAGTATGTACGATTTGGAACATTCCAGATGGTTACTGCTGTTTTAGAACCGTTGATAGACATGAAACGCCAGTGCGAGCGGTTGCTTTTAGCCATGACGGGAAATTTTTAGCAACCGCATCGGAAGATGATTTTATTGATATTTGTGATCCAGTGAGTTCAAAACGAGCATGCGAGCCAATATTTGTTCGAGCTCCAATGAACGCGTTGGCTTGGCACCCAAAAGTTCACGCGTTAGCATACGCAGGAGATAACGAAGATTTGAGTAAACGGAAAAGAGACGCGTTAAATTTAGACGAAGATTTAGATACTAAAGCATCGAGAATACAAGAGGAAGAGGCAGAGAAAGATTCTTTTGAACCCGGAGATAACGATCCTCGAGATGAAAATCGTAGATGGAGAAGCGCGCCTGCTTCGAAGCCAAATAAAAAAGGAGTAGAAGAAGTCGAAGGACTGATTAGATTATTTATTCCAAAAGTAGAATATAATTAATTAGCGCGCGCGCGCGATATAGATTCTAATATTTTATATTACACAGAAGTTATGATAGAATTTCTCCGTTCGCTTACAACGACGCCATAACCGAGAAGACAAAAAGGAAACGTATCATGAATGATTGCATTTACAGATTTGTTTTTGTAGATCATGGCCGCGTTATCTCCCTCGCTCGAATTCCGAAATTTACTCTTTGAATGCATTCTTGACAGCCCTGACGATCTTCTAAGCTCGATTGCTTCAGAAGTTGCAGCATTTAAAAGTAATTTGTATATTTTCAATCGAGCGCGAATGGACATCTTTGTTTTTTCGCCAGTTGATGCCACCGAGCCAATAGGAGTCGATATTGGAACTGTCATTTGAGAAACGTTCAAAATATCCAGCGCGAAATCTTCCACGAGCTTTTCGCGCTCTGAAAGAAAATTTTTTTGCGCACTTACGCGAGTTTTAATTGCGTACGTAATCACAATCATCTTTGTTTGTTCTGACAGATTTTCCATTACGCAATGCATGCGGCCAACGAGCGTATCGCCGAAAAATTTGAGCGGAAACAGTTCATAATCGCGACAAGCGAAAGATTCATTCTCTATTTTCCTAAGCAGTGAAGAGCTAATTGCGGCGTTATCGAATATGCTACGTTTGGCGCAATATTTTGTTGTCCAAAGCCCGGAAGAATAAGGATCCGCTCTTCTTGAATTCTTCAACGGCTTATAAACAGCTTCCATTATTCCATCGCCTAAATTTAAAAAGACTGAATAACTCAGCATTTTCTCTGGTTCATCGTCGTCATATGATCGCACGAGCCCGCTCCACGCTGAACAATACGGCACGATTGCGTTAGATTCGTACACCCTTCCTTTCA
>Ga0209830_10004362_pt1 | contig 10322 bp, 4 predicted proteins | sample ArcticOcean_MG_C_12_FD_187439 | JGI IMG/M metagenome (GOLD analysis project Ga0209830, IMG submission 187439) | Marine microbial communities from western Arctic Ocean - ArcticOcean_MG_CB8_130 (SPAdes) (version 2) | ecosystem: Environmental > Aquatic > Marine > Oceanic | place: Arctic Ocean...
GGAAAACACCCGGTGCTAATAAACCAGCAGCGTTATGCTTTACAAGAGTCCCTTCGCCATATTTATCCCTCATAATAACAAATGGTACGGCGAATAAACACTGATCATCCCCCCCTGATAATAGAGGTCCAAATAATGGAATTGTACCAAAGGATGCGTTTACTTCATAAGCAGGGCAATAGTTACCAGATATTTTGAAAAAACCAGTTTCCTGATTAACCGGACCACTGAAAGACATTCTAACATTAGGGCCGTCTAACAAGGATTGATCAACAAAAATTGATCCGTTAGTAAGAGAAAAATCAATATCTAATTTTTTAAAGCCAACCTGTTCTATAGATGACAATTCTGGGCTTGGTCCAGAGGCAGCAAAAAGCGATAAAAGCGTAGTGTCTCCTGAGATGTTAAAATCATTTATAAAAAGCTTTCCAGTCAAATTGTTTATTGCCGGACCTTGTGCGCGAAGTTGCATGCTGCCAGATAAAGCCTTTGTGTAAACGCCAATAAATTTAAAGAATTCTCCAGCATTATTTGTATTTATACCAAGATCAATAGGGAAAACATCATCTTGATCGGTATATATAAAGTCTATTTTATCATCTTCATTAAAATATCCACTAAGATCTGTTTGGAATAATTTTCCGTTCTGCAAGATAATATTTCCTGTTACATTTTGTACGCTTGATCTTTTTCCTACTATATTTTCTACGTTAATTATATTTATATTAATGATGGGTGAACTTGTAATTGATTTACTGACCGAAGTACTGAAGAGAGTTTTGTCAATTATAGAACTTAGATCAAAACTTTTCCCTGACACATCAAGAGATAAAATTCTTTCACTATCAAAATTTCCAATTACTTGAATATTCTTAAAATTTTTGTTATCAAAATTAAGAATATTAAATTCTTTAATTTTACTAATATCATGTTTTACAAAAGCCTCTATAGATTCTTTGTCTGTAGCGAACCTAATCCTGGCTTTTTTTTCATTGTTAATAAAACTTTCTTTACCATATGTGACTTCTAGATTGGCTGTATCTCCAGGATGTTTAACCCAATCTATGCCAGGGAACCTAAGTTCAAACATAGACAAATCTGAAGTAATTTTTATTTCTTCTAAAGAATTACCTTTTGTTATTATTTGTAACCATACAGGAGCACGACCAAACCCAGAATGATAAGGCTCCGTGTTAATGCCAAATGTTTCTAAATCTGTTGGACTTAATTCCGCATATATTAGAAAATTACCTTGACCATCATTATTATAAATATTGAAATTAACATCAACTTTAGCTAAAACTCCGTTGACAAAAGCATCAGAAGACATAGATAGATTGTTATTATTTATTTCTATTTCAAGGTCTGGAGATGAAATGGAGTCTACAGAAAATGGTAAAGGTGCATTGTCAGGAACCTTCACCATAAGATCCCTTATATTGATTTTTGCATTTATATTGATATCGTCATAGGATTCTCTTGTAGCAAAAGGTATTTCAAATTGAGCCCTTATCATAGACTTACCATTAACATTATCTCCAACTAAGGGGGTAAATTTATCTGCACCAAACCCTAATTTTGATAGATAATTGATCGAATCCTTAATCTCTCCATGTATATTCAAATCAAAGTTACCTACCTTTTCTTTAAATAGGTTGAGGATATTAAATTTACTGTCTTCTATTTTTAAGATACCTCCTTCATACATCTTAATATCAGCGTTATTAATTGATAAATTAAGTTGAGATTCTTTAATTGACAATCTACCAGATGAATTGGATAAATTAGGTAAATCTTTGTAATACGATATATTTGCACCAATAAAATCGAGCTCTAATCCTACATTAAATTCTTGCATATCTTTGGAAATTAAGCTTAGTTTACTACTAACTATAGTGGCATTTTTCACATTATGCATAAACCATTTTCTAGCTTCTTTATTGTAATTTTTTGGCCATAAATCATAGATATCAGATATATCCCCGTCTTTAATGTCAAGAAATAGGCTTAACTTCTCTTTTTTTTCATGGTAATAGTCAGCGCTTAATGACACCAAGCCGTCAAAGAAAGACGAATCAAATGATTCGATATTTACTATTAGTGGTTGAAAGTTTACTTTTCCTTTTAGGATTCCCTCAGACAATAAAATCGAGTTAATTTCTTCAAATTCACTATCCTCAACTTGCAATCGATCAAGTAAGAAATTTAAAGCTACCAGCGAACCTTTTCTATTAAAATCTAAAGTTAACTGACCCGCCCCGTTAATAATAAATTTATCATAATCAATACTTATCTCGCTTATTTTTATTTCACTAGAGCTACTATTGTACTCAAAACTTAAGTAACCATCTTTTATAAAAATTTTATCAATTACATTAAATTTATAATCTTTAAGTTTTGAGCTATCAAGAAGTTGGTCACCAGAACCAATATTAATATCAGATCTAAGGGAACCAATCATTCCAAGTTCCGTTATATCAAAATTTACCCTACCAGATAAAGGTACCTGAATAGAATTTAAAAAATTTAGGTAATTAAATTCTTTAGTTTTATTTGATATGTTTTTAAAAGTTAAATCTACATTCACATGATTTAAATCAATATTATTTAAAAGGTTAATATTAGCATACCAATCATCATTTTTCGTAAATTCAGTCTTAATATTTAAATTAATTGAAACCGCAGAATCTTTCTTGTTAAAATTTAAAGCGGCGTTATCTATTCTAAATATCTCCTCATGATTGTTGTCTATAACAACTATCGAAGCATCTCTTATATCTAATGCTTTTATAGATTTTAGATATTTGTTGTAAAAGGAATTTTCACTCGAAGAAACTAAGCTATACAATTGTTGTAAATACGGCTGATAAAAATGATAATTCGCATTTTCTTCAAAAGAATTAATAAAGTTAGTATTTTGATCTATAGAAACATCTTCATCATCATTTTTTGCATTCTTTAAAATATCAAATTTCCCATTTTCCTCTTGAAAAAACGATATATTAGGTCTTATCAAAATTATACTTCTTTGAGTTATTTGTTCTAAATACAATTTAGACAGAGATCCCAACAAGTATGATGTTAAACCGTTTTCAATATAAGCAATTGGAGAATTTATAATTTCTCTTCCAAATTGATCTTTAATTGAGATGTTTTTTATAGATAAATAAATCTTATTATCTTTTAGCTTTGTTAATTCAATGCTATCAATATCAACATCTAATCCATTGAAATTATTTGATATTATCTCACCAATAGATGCACTGAAATTATTGAGAGAGATATTAGATTTATCTAGCTTCCTATTTAAAAAAGTATTTGCTAGAAGCGCAACTAGAGCGAGAAACAATAGAACTCCTAGCAAAGATAGGAGTATATTTTTATATTTTATATTATTTAAAAAAAATTTCATAACAAATTCTATTGCATTCTATTGGATTTTCAATTTATTTATATAGTAATTTATCTATATAAATACACATAATCCTATACGCGTCTTTAATATTACTATAAATATTACTATATATAAATTATGAATTTTTAGCTAATTTACAATATATATATGTATAATGTGTAAGCAAATTAAATATGGAGAAAAAAATGATAAAAGAAGGAATGCAAGCAATTGATTTCAATATGTTTATTAATGATAATGAAAAAATTACCTTAGATACTCACAAAGACAAAAATATTGTACTTTATTTTTATCCAAAAGACGATACACCAGGTTGCACGAAAGAAGCTATTGATTTTACCCAACATAAAAAAGATTTTGAATCGGCAAATACAGTTGTTATTGGCGTTTCCGCGGACTCGATTAAGAACCATGAAAAATTTAAGAAAAAGCACAGTTTGGATATAATTTTAGGATCAGATGAAGATAAGTCTGTTGTTGAGAGCTATGAAGTCTGGGTTGAAAAAAGTATGTATGGGAAAAAATACATGGGTATCGATCGAACAACAGTTTTAATAAACAGAGATAGAATAATATCAAAAGTATGGAAAAAAGTTAGTGTTCCTGGTCATGTTGATGAAGTGCTAAAAGAATGCATTGCTTTAAATTAATAAAAATATTAGAGAAATTTTTATTAATTATTTATTCTATTCGCCAAAGCAGCTTCAATAAATTTATCAATATTTCCGTCTAAAACATTATCTGGATTTGTACTCTCAACATTAGTTCTTAAGTCTTTTACCAACTGATATGGATGCAGTACGTAAGATCGTATTTGGTGCCCCCATCCAATATCAGTTTTTTGCATATTTTTTTCTGTACTTTCCTCTTCTCGTTTCTTCATCTCCTGTTCGTAAAGCTTCGCTCTTAACATAGACCATGCTGTGTCCTTGTTTCTATGTTGCGAACGTTCGTTTTGACATTGAACAGCTATTCCTGAAGGTATATGGGTAATTCTGACAGCACTATCAGTAGTATTTACATGTTGTCCACCTGATCCGCTAGCCCTATAAGTATCAATTCTAACATCAGATTCAGCTACATCGATAACAATTGTATCATCAATTACAGGGTAAACCCAGACAGATGCAAAGCTAGTATGCCTTCTTGCATTAGAGTCAAACGGTGAAATTCTTACCAATCTATGAACACCAGATTCTGTCTTAAGCCAACCGTATACATTTATGCCACTTATTTGTATGTTGACACTTTTTATACCAGCTTCTTCCCCTGGACTATAACTTATTGTCTTTATTTTATAACCTTTTCTGTCAGCCCATCTCATGTACATTCTATACAGCATCTCCGTCCAATCTTGACTCTCTGTACCACCTGCACCAGAATGTATCTCGAGAAAAGCGTCATTATGATCAGCTTCACCTGATAAAAGAGATTCCAATTCGATAGAAGAACATTCATTTTCTAACGAGATTAAACTCTGTTCAATCTCGTTAATAAGACTACTATCTTCTTCTGAATCTGCTAATTCTAACATCTCAACATATTCGCTTAGAGAATTAGACAGTTTGTTAAAACCTTCTATTGAATATTCTAATTTCTGCCTTTCTTGCATTAATTTCTGAGCATTTTGAACGTCGTCCCAAAAATTTAGATCCTTTGAAATTTCATCGAGCTCTTGAAGCCTAGAGTTAGATTTATCCCAGTCAAAGATGCCTCCTAATTAAGCTTAGAGACTTCTTAACGCTATCTATAATAATTTGAAATTCAGCTTTCATATAACCTCAACAATTGTAATATTTACTATTGATATATTAAAAAAAATCAATAGTACAAACTTTTTAAGTATTTATATTCTTTTGAATACAAATTTAATAATTTATTTTACAAAAGCTTCTAAAATTGTTTGCCCAGATATCAAATTAAATCGCTTACCTGTTTTTCTATTTGTTTCAATTAAATCTATACCATCGGGAATATAAAATTTTTTTATTAAATTTTCATCCAAATAACTTTGAATAAATTCTTCAAATATTAACTTTGTTAATTTTTTTTTATTATTTTCATTAAAACCGTTAATAGCCTTACTAAGGTGATTGTGATCAAGATAAATTCCAACAATAATATCTGGCGTATAGCCAACAAACCACGATTCTGAGAATTTATTGGACATACCGCCTTTTCCTGCAACTGAAAGACTTTTTGATAAATCAATATTCTCATTAGCGTTAAATTTTAAAGCGCCTTCCAAAATTGACGTTATCTGGTAAGCTCTTGCTTCTTCAATTAAAGTAGTTCTATTATCAACAACAAAAGGGACATCCTGATTACTGGGAAAACTCAATACACAACCAAGGCAATCAGACTTATCGGCTTTGTAAATAGTTTTACCGTATTTATTTTGTATTTTATCGATATATGAAGGCGTTACTAATTTTCCTCCATTTGCAAATGACGAAAAAGCGTTGGTTAACTTTAAAAGCGTTGTTTCAATTGATTCTAATGGGAAGGTAAGTGACAATTCTTCTGTAACACCAAAATTAATAAGACTGTTATATATAGTCTGGTACTCTAACTTTTCCAGCAATCTTATTGCCATTACATTGCTTGAGGATTCAAGGCCATATCTAAGTGTAGATGGACCGTTATATATATTATTATAATTTTTATATACAATCTTATCTAAATCATTTGATTTTTTTACTAAAGGAGCATCTAGAATCAGAGAGTTAGGTTTATATCCCTGCTCTAAAGCGTTGAGATATATGAATGGCTGTAACATTGATCCTATTTTTTTATATGCTTTTGTAGCATCATTGGATTTATTCAAATTATAATCATAACCACCTATCATTGATAAAACTCTACCTGTATTCGGATCCATAACAACCATAGATCCTTGTAATTCAGGAACTTGATATATATTCCAACCGATATTATCATTAAAATTTGATAGATAAACCACATCACCCAATGATAAATATTTCTTTTTAAGAAGGTTTTTATTATTTGATTTTTTTATCCAGGCAAGGTCTACTTTTGGTATTGAGATTATTTTATTATTATCTGGATATTGAGTATAATTTTTATGAAGTATAAATGTAATTTTTTCACCCTCAATATCTTGAACCATTGCAAGAAAAGAATCTCTACCAATAGGTTTTAACATTAAATTATTGAAACTATTTATAGAATCAATTTTGTTGGTATTAATTTTTAATACAGGACCAGACCACCCCATTGATCTATCAAATTTTATTAGCGTGCTCTTAAAGGAAACTTCGGATTTTTTATGTATATTAGAATCTAGTGACGTCTTAATGGTTAATCCGTCTTTGTATTGAATTTCTTTATCAAAAATTTTAACTAGAGACCGCTTCGCTTCATCTAAAAAATAATTTGCATTATATTTTTCAATTTTATCAGAGTTTACATTAACTATTAATGGAAAATTTTTTAATTCACTAGCTTCTGTTTCTAAGATATAGCCGTTATCAAACATTCTATCGATAACCCAATTACGTCTAATTATAGCTTTTTCTTTATTATCTATGGGGTTATAATTATTAGGAGCTTTAGGCAAAGCTGCTAGATATGCAACTTCTTCAAGATTCAGTTCATCCAAAGATTTATCAAAATAATTTATCGAAGCACTTGCGATGCCATAAGATCCCATACCAAAATAGATTTCATTCAAATATAGTTCTAATATTTCTCTTTTTGATAAATTTTGCTCTATTTGATAGGCGATTACAAATTCTCTAAATTTTCTAATAATAGTACGGTCGTTGTTTAAAAAAAAGTTTTTTGCTACCTGTTGGGTTATCGTAGATGCCCCAATTAACCTATCATTTCGTATTATTATATTTTTTATATTAGTATATATAGCACTCAACAAGCTCTTATAATCAATACCCGTATGCGTAAAAAAATCTTTATCTTCGGCTGAGATAAAAGCATTTATGATAAGCTCGGGAATATGCTCTATTTCAATAAATATCCTATTTTTTACAACAGAATCATCAAGAATATAACCATCAGATGTATATATCCTTGTAATAGATGGAGATTGATAGCTTGAAAAATTATTATAATCCGGAAGATCTCTAGAGATGATTAATACAGCTACAAATATTAAAGCAATCAGTGTTAACAAAACGTAACTCAAAGTAGCAAATATAAAACCAAAAATATTAGAATTCATAATTTAGACTCTTAATGTAATGTATATAAATCAATAATATCAGCAATAAGTCAAACAGTCTAAAATAGAATCATTTAAAAAAATTTTAAATAGATGCTGTTACACAATAAACGTAGTTACAATTAATAATATTTATTTAATCAGCTGATTTGTTTAAATAATATAATTTGCTTGCTAAATAGATAATATAAACATTATATATAAAATAGGTTTTTATTTTAAATGTAGCGTTTGGTTTATAATAACTATTTACTCATTTTAAAAATAAAATAAAATAAAATAAAATAAAATAAAATAAAAGAAATAACTATGGCACTGTCGCAAATAAAATTCAAAAAAGATAATAGATCTGCCATAAACAATGATCATAAAAATAAATCATACACAGTATTCCCTTATCATTTGTTGGGTAAAATATTAACAAATAATAAGAATGATAGCTGCTATAAGGAAAAAAAATGTCTAATAAAATGCTTATCGATGCCAGCCACGAAGAGGAAACTCGCGTTGTTGTCTTTAAAGAAGGAAGAATTGAAGAATTTGATTTAGAAACACAAGGAAAAAATCAAATACGAGGTAATATTTACCTCGCAAAAGTTACTAGAGTTGAGCCGTCTTTACAAGCCGCATTTGTAGAGTATGGTGGAAATAGACACGGTTTTTTAGCGTTTAGTGAAATTCATCCTGATTACTATCAAATTCCAATATCTGACCGCGAAGAACTTGCTGCACAGGAAGGATTAGTAAACGAAGATCCAAATCCTGAAATAATTGATGCCGATTTAATTGAGGCAAGAGATCCCGAAGATGAAGATAGTATTGATGATATTTTAGAAGAAATACCAAAAAGAGATTTTCCAAAAAGAAAACGTTACAAAATCCAAGAAGTCATAAAAAAGCGTCAAATAATATTAATTCAAGTGACAAAAGAAGAAAGGGGTAACAAGGGAGCAGCTTTAACAACTTATTTATCTCTTGCTGGAAGATATTGCGTTTTAATGCCTAACACCGCAAGGGGTGGCGGGATATCAAGAAAAATTACATCGATGCCAGATAGAAGCAGGCTAAGGGAAATAGTTGATAGCTTAAAAATTCCAAAAGGAACTGGTGTAATAGTTAGAACAGCTGGATCTCAAAGAACGAAGACTGAAATAAAAAGAGACTTTGAGTATTTATTAAGATTGTGGGAAACTATAAGGGAGTTAACTCTTAGCTCGACGGCACCAGCAATTATATACGAAGAAGGAAGTTTAATTAAAAGATCCATTCGGGATCTTTATAATAAAGATGTCGATGAAATACTTATATCCGGTGATGGGGCTTACAATGAAGCCAAGTCATTTATGAAAATGTTAATTCCAAGTCATATAAAATTCATAAAAAAATATGAAGGCGAAGTGCCATTATTTTCATTTTACCAAGCAGAAAAACAACTCCACGAGATGTTTGTACCAAATGTAACCTTACCATCTGGAGGTTATCTTGTAATAAATCAAACTGAAGCTCTTGTTGCTATTGACGTCAATTCAGGAAGATCAACTCGCGAACATAACATTGAAGATACGGCATTAAGGACAAATTTAGAGTCTTCAGATGAAATAGCCAGACAATTAAGGCTAAGAGACCTAGCGGGGCTAGTTGTTATTGATTACATTGACATGGAAGAAAAAAGAAACAACAGATCTGTAGAAAGAAGGCTGAAAGACGCCTTGAAGATTGATCGGGCTAGAATACAAGTAGGTCATATAAGTCAGTTTGGATTGCTTGAAATGTCAAGGCAGAGAATGCGATCATCCGTTATCGAATCCTCTATGATACAATGTGATCATTGTAAGGGTTCGGGAAGAGTTAATTCAGTTAGCTCGTCGTCATTACAAATTGTACGTTCGATAGAAGAAAGCCTATTGACCGATGGGCCCGCAAACATCAACATAAAAACAAACTCTAAGATTGGCTTTTATACCCTTAACAATAAACGATCTACTCTAGTAGAAATAGAAAGTAGAAATAAAATTTCAATAAATATTGAAATTGATGATAGTATAAATGAGGAAATATTTACATTAACAAGGGGTACTAAAAAAGACAATTTAGTTAAAAGCAATGCCTCAGCAATTAGTATGGACACAGTATACGACAAAAGCAAAACACCTGAAATTAATAGAAATACTGATAATAAGATAGCCCTCCAAAAAACTCCAGAAAAGAGATCTAAGCCTGGAAATAAGAGAAAAAATAATCACCAGAAGGCAAATAATACTGCAATAATTTCAAACGCTGAAGTTAACGAGGTAGAGTTGCCAGAAGAAATAAAGAGCAATAAAGCGAACCTATCAAATTCAAACGATATCGAGACTAATGTTACAAAAAATAACAGAACAAGAACTCAAAGAAACTATAAATCAAATGCTAAAAAAATAGAAAATAAAATAAATACAAACAGCAATGAAGAAGACCAAAAAATAACAAATAATAATGTACAAAAAAAACAAGATAATACAAAGCCTATTCAGAATAAGGTAAAGAAAGAAGAGCCAAAAGATACAAAGCCTATTCAGAATAAGGTAAAGAAAGAAGAGCCAAAAGATACAAAGCCTATTCAGAATAAGGTAAAGAAAGAAGAGCCTACGATTAAAAAGACCGGTTGGTGGGATATCTAGATTTTAGTGCGTATGGTAAAATATTTTAAATATGAATAAATTCAGA
>Ga0209830_10004365_pt1 | contig 10314 bp, 10 predicted proteins | sample ArcticOcean_MG_C_12_FD_187439 | JGI IMG/M metagenome (GOLD analysis project Ga0209830, IMG submission 187439) | Marine microbial communities from western Arctic Ocean - ArcticOcean_MG_CB8_130 (SPAdes) (version 2) | ecosystem: Environmental > Aquatic > Marine > Oceanic | place: Arctic Ocean...
AGAAGAGAGCATATACTAAAAATTGGAAGTTTATCCTACGATCTCGATGCACTCGAGGTAAGAAGGGGCAGTATTCTTATCAAAATGAATCCTATAGGACTCAAGTTACTAGAAATTCTAATGAAAAAAAGCCCTTCAGTTGTCCGACGCAACATACTTGAGGAGTACATTTGGGGTGACAACTTACCCGATAGCGATAGCCTTAGGACTCATATGCACCAATTACGTAATTCCATTGATAAATCATTTGACGATGAACCTCTTTTGCAAACAGTTCACGGCATAGGTTACCGCTTGTCAGTGCCAAGTTTACAATTATGATTGCGCAACCTCTTACTAGACGTATTGTTATTGCTTTCACCCTAATGACGCTAGTTGTGAGCGGACTATTTTCTATAAGTATTATTGGTGTTATGTTATTTACAGAAGAGCATCTTGTGTCACAAACACTCGATCGAGAATTAAACGGGTTATTATATAATCTTATAGAAGAAGACCCTGACGATATTGCTGCCATTAGAGTACCTTATGGGAGCGCATTCTATACATCACAAATTGGCGGCATTCCGATACCTGAGAAATTCCATAATATGGACATAGGGTTTTCTGAGATTGTTGATGAAAATGAAGCTTTTTATGCCTACAAAAAAGAATTTAACGGTAACCATTACATCCTGACTCAGGATCAAGATGAATTTGAAGCCCATGAAAATGCTATGAAAACTATTGTTTTCATCAGTTTTTTAGCCAGTGTTTTTATTGCTTGGGTTTTAGGATTATTTGTTGCGAGAAAAGCTATTTCCCCCGTTATTCTTTTATCAAAACAAGTTAAACAAAAAGCCGCTTATGGCGCATCAAATGAAAATTTAGCTCCAGACTACCCAAAAGATGAAGTGGGTGACCTTGCAGCGGCTTTCGATGACGCTATGGATGCAGTGGTTCAGTCTCTTTGGCGTGAGCAATTATTTACAAGTGATGTGAGTCATGAGCTACGTACCCCATTAATGATTATTGGAAGTTCTTGTGAGTTGCTGAAAAAATCATCACTAACTAAGTCACAGGGTGGTCACATAGAGCGCATCTCTAGCGCTGCCGAAGATATGAGTGGACTGGTAAAAACTTTTCTTATTTTAGCCAGAAGTGATCTTGGTGAACTTGATGCAAATTCAGCTAAAACACTAAATGAAGTCGCTGAAGATCAGTATAAGTATTGGCTTCCATTAATGAAAAAAGAGGGGTTGATGTTTAACTTGGAAAAAAGCGATATTCAGCTGGAAATTTACAATGAGACATTACTGTCTACAGTCATTAGAAATCTTCTGCGCAACGCTTTACATTACACGGAAACAGGAGAAATTAAACTAGTTGTAGGGCCTAACTCTTTTTACGTGAAGGATACAGGTATAGGTATAGCCGAAAACGAGAAGGGAAATATTTTTGATGCTTTCTTCAGGGGTAGCGCCGCACATGGCCATGGGTTGGGGTTAGGGTTGTCTCTCGTACAAAGAATTTGTACCCGTCAAAACTGGCTGGTTAGTGTTGAGCAGAATCCAAATAAAGGAAGCACATTTAAGATAATAATGAACGCATAAAATTCTGGCAGACAAAATGAAGGCTGATGATGTAGATATACGAAAACACAACACAGCCTTTCATTGGTTCTAATGAGTATGAATAACGTCAGAAATTTTCGACGAGTCACCTGAACCCACAGCATATTAGGCCAATGAAGCCCTTATGATTACAAGTGTTATTTCACCTTGATGCCCATTTTTTTCTTTACTTTGACCAGTAATTCTTGAATTTCTTGGCGACGACCTTTATCCGCAATGGGTCGATTTAAGCGCGTAGGGGCCTTCATCGCATGATCTAGTGCCTCCATAGATTTTTTATATTCACCTTCTTGAAAAAGAAAATCACCAAAAAAATAGTTAGGATCAACGCCATCTGGATTGATGGTGAGAGCCCTCTCTAAATAGACTCGGGCTTGCTTGTCATTACCAAATCCTATTGGCCACCCAGGGACCTGATAGTAGAGTGAGCCAAGAGAGGTGTACACGGAGCCATCCAGTGCATCTGATTTAATTTTTTCTGCCTCGAATAAAAGATTGCGAGACTTCTTGACTAGCTTAAGCGCACCTAATCCGCCTTGTATTCCTGCTCGAGTGCTAATAATAATTGCCTCCCATATTTTAGGCTCTGCTGCATTAGGATATCTAGATGATACAAAGTTTGCCTGCTTTTCTAGATCTTCCATTTGTAACTTTTGTGCAGCTTCATCCGTTACTTCATATTTAATATGCGCCCACATACTCTGAAGAGATTTCACATCCTGCTCCATTCTTGATGGCTCACTCTGTTCAGCTATTGCGCTATAGCTTAAGATCAGCAGCATTACCGAGGTAACGATAAAGGTTAACTTGTTCATAATATGCACTCCATTATTTAGGGTCTAACAAAGACTTGGCTTTAAGGTCACTTGCAACTAGAGCCGCGTCCATCAAACGAGGAAAAATTGCATTTAAACGTACAAATAGTTTTTCTGGAAATCCTAAAAAAACATCTTTTTTCTTATGCCTGATCGCTTGGAATATTTTTTCAGCGACCCATTTTGGTTCATCCACCTTCATTCTTGTGATGCGACCAAATTCTAAAATACTATTAGTATTGAAGGATGTTTTAGTGGCGCGAGGAGCTACATAGGTAATACTTATGCCATCACTTTTGACTTCGCGACGTAGCGCTTCGGTAAAACCTAATAGTCCAGCCTTGGAGCTAGAATAGGCTACAAAATGAGCAAAATTAATTGAGCCGAAAGTAGAACCAACATTTACAATATGCCCGCTACCGCGTCGTTTCATTTGTGGTAATAGAGCCTGAGATAGTAATACAGGGGCCATAAGATTTACTGCGTAAAGTAGGCTTGTATCATCAGATGATTGCTTTTCGCAAAACCCAAAATACTGAATTCCTGCCAGATTCACTAGTACGTCTATTTCCATCAAAGAAACTTTTTCAATAAGCGCGGCAATACCTTCTAGTGTTGAAAGGTCTCCTTGAATCACGCGCACATTTAAAAGTGATATTTTTTCACGAGAAACAATAGTGATGTCAGCGCCAGAACTTAATAACTTTTCGCACAACAGCGATCCTATGCCGCCAGACCCGCCTGTAATAAGAATTTTCTTCGCCCTAAGCGGCATAGTTAACCTCCATCCCTTTATGTGGAATTGAACGAAATACATTGCTATATAAAAAAAACATGCGTTTCGCCATATGGGTGATAGCCTTTTGATCATCTTTATCGCTAATCTTATTCATAAGTTGTTTGAAAAACTTCATATGCTCAATATCAAGAGAGCCATGCGAGGACAAATAACTGAAGCAACTGCTAGGAAGATTTAAGGACTTTTGTATTGTGTTGGCTGCATTGGTCCCCATTGCAGTGCTAGTGCTTTCAAGCACAAAGACCATACCAAAAAATCCCGCAGGATTGATTCTGGTTATATAATCATAGGCGTAAGCTATCATCATCTCTGTTGCGGGTTTAGGCTGACCGAGAATAACCATTTCAGGGTCGACAGAGCGAATGTCATTTAAAACCCACTTCTGATGACCTACTTCATCTTTAGCGTACTCTACCAGAGCTTCTCGGAGAAATTCATTTTTTTCTGAAAGACGAGATCCTGCTGCCATCATTAAAGGTACAGTGTGCTTAACATGATGGTAGGCCTGTTCCAGGTAAGCTATATAGGTTGCTTGACTGATGTCGCCCCTTAATGCATCGATAATCTGCGGGGTCTGATAAAGCATTTCACGCTCATGTTTTGTATCTTTAGTTAATTGATTGAAAAATAGCATCACGTCCTTTCTCTTTATTGGGTGTTGTAAATGAATGGTTAACCTCTAGTATCGCTTGACGTTTAGGTCTTCCTGTTCCAGTTAACAGTCCATTGCAAATGGTAAATGGCTTTACAATGTGCCATTTATTAATTTGAGCATAGCCAGGTAGGCACACATTAGCCTTTGAGATAGCTGCTTCTAGCTTGACGGTAGTTAAGAGTTGTGATGAAGGAACAATAAGAGCTGAAAGTGTCGGCGCAGCATCACCAAAAATAATGCACTGTGCAATTTCTGGCTGAGAAAGCAGCTCACTTTCCGGCCATTCTGGCGAAATATTGCGCCCATAAGCAGTAATTAATACATTTTTTTTTCTTCCGATGATGTGTAAAAAATTGTCATCGTCTAGATACCCTAGATCTCCTGTCGAATAAATTTCTGGAGAATTACCATCGCCCAGATAGCCTAAAAATTCAGGATTGCAGACCAGCACTTCTCCGTCTTCAGAAATTTGTATTTCCACATGCGATAGAGGTTTGCCAACAGCGTTAATATTACAGTGGTCTCGTGTATTGACAGTTAAGACAGAGGCACACTCGCTAAGACCATAACCTTGATATACCGGCAAGCCTAAATTCTCTGCTTTTTGTAGCAATTCTCGCGAAACCTTAGATCCGCCTACAGCTACGAACTGCATTTCTGGCAAATAAATGCCAATTTTCTCCATAGCCGCCAGTAATCCTCGCAACAACTCTGGCACCATAATGCAACTAGTGGCACATGACTCTAATAAATAATGCGCTAATGCCATGAAATCAGGGGTTGTGTTTGCAGTGACCCCAATTGCTGATTGGGGGCGTAGATCGTAGCAACCTCCAGACAGCAATGTTGTGTAGCAGCCAGCAATATTTTCTAACAACACGCTTAAAGGTAGTATGGACGAAGTTTTTCGAGCAGGAGCGTAGCCAATAACTTGCAATAAAGAAATTGCCACTTGCTCCATATTTTTTTGTGATAAACAAACACCTTTTGGTTGTCCGGTTGTACCTGAAGTAAAAGTAATTTTATTTGTGCCGTATGGTAAATTAACTGAATCGTAATTCAGTGGAGAGATAGTTAAATTGACACTAATAACGCCTTTTGCGCCACTTTGAATTAGCGCATGTCGGCGCTGATTGCTTGAAAAGAAGAAAGGTAAAGGAAGGGAGATTACGCCAATCAAGGTACACGCAAGGTCAGCAATTACCCATTCGTGAGAGTTATCCAATTCTAATGCTAGGCACTCGCCCCTATATGGCTCCAGTTGAAGTGAAAATTTTCTAACTTCATTTGCTAAATCATGGTAAGTCATAAAATAAAAAGCTGATGATAGCGCAAGACGCGTCGGATCTTCTTCTGCTAGTCTGTATATCGATTCCAGTATTTTACTATTCAATATTTAAGCCTCACGGCGTGAAGGCGGCACATGCAACATAGGATGCATTTCTACAAGCGACGTTGCTAATGTCATCTGCAAGTGTTTAGCTAGGCTGGCTATTATTTGATCAATTTTTCCAGCAATTACGTTTGGATTTTTTTGATAGTAATCTCCCCAACTGACTCCTTTATCACTTAGACGCAACTGGTCTGCTTTAGCAATCTCTTGAGATTTAAGTCCTAGTTTTCGAAAAAAACGCTGAAGAGAACTCGTTGCCGTCACCACGTTAACTTGCATGCCCTGTTGGGCTAGATATGTGTTCAGTGCAGCAAACAAAAAAATAGAAGCTCCATGACCGGAAGACACTAAATTCCCTGTCTCCACAATACATTTCCTTGGTATTATTTCGTGGGTATTACTCACAATATCTTCAATGGGTTCGTCAAGATATTGCTCTAAAAATAACGATTCTGTTGCCGCATAGCGAAATCCGACAGCAGCGATAATATTACCCTTTTGGTCGTGAACACTCATAAGGCAAGGATAATGAGACTGCATATATGCTCCATATGCAGCACGAAAGTGATCTTCAATATACCGTTCGATATTATTACACTTGCCATTATGGGCACTAGTGATGTCAATATATGCTGGCGTGACAGGGCTAAATTTTTGCGCCATGCTCTTATTCAAGCTCAGGTTTGCTTGAAATCCCTTGTTTCCATGTATTGTAATGTTCAGCATGCGTAACACTCCAAGGACTGCAACCAAAATAACTGCTCACATGCCATTAAACTAAGGGGGGACCATGAGCGATAAAAGTTAAACTTATTTTTTTGAATAAAAATCCAATTGTTTTGACTATCCCTCTTAATATGTGGCCACCATTATCCTATTGTGGTTGTGAAACTTTTATCAACCGTATGCGAAGAAATTGTTAAATAACGATTATTTATAAGCCAAGAGCAGGAAGAATAATCACACCCCAACCCATTTGGCGGCGTTAGAAATTAGCTCTGCGGGTAAGCCTTTGGGTTGGTTTACTTTAAATCAATGGGTTCTCGGTGATTATTGGCAAGCAGCGGATGCCACTATTGACTTATTTGATGACTGGGCAATACGCAATCCCGATTCGGGGCGTGGTGACTCTGTGAATCCAATGTGCCATGAATGGCTAGTAACTTTAATACAGCTAAATCTTCATGGAGCGATCCGTGACTTATTAGAGGAGCGAGATCAAAAACTAGATACTATGGTTGACCAAAACCCCAACAAAAATGTTTTAGAAGATCGCACTATTGAAATATTTGGATATAAAAGCATCAATTAAATCAATAGTGGTGCTGTTGATATTGGGGGGCTCTAAGAGCCACTAATAGTAAAGCTATCCCACTTTCAGGTAATGTTAGTAGTTGTAGTTGCTTGTTGACTTACTGTAACCACACACCAATATACATAAGTATCTGTATAAGGAAGGGGGGGGAAGATAGTTAGTTATGTGCTTCTTCTTGTTCTATCTCTGTTCTTCTATTATCTTCTTCTGCTGACTTAGATAAAGTTAGATAAAGATGTGGTTGTACTAGAGCTATATCCATATAGCCTTTAAGACAGTTGATACAACAGGATAATAAACGAAATGGTTGAAGTTTTTATGTTGGCAGTCGCGTTGAGTATGGATGCGTTTGCAGTTTCAATAGGACTTGGGACAAAGTACAACGATAGAAAATTATCTTTGGGTTTAAGTGCTGGTCTGTATTTTGGTTTTTTTCAAGGTCTAATGCCACTTATTGGTTATGCAGCAGGTATTGGTTTATTTGATTGGATTGACATATATGCCACTTGGATTGCTTTCATCTTGCTTGCTTTTGTTGGCGGTAAGATGATTTACGAATCACAGTGTGAAGGTATTGAAAAAAATATCACCAAAATCACACATAAAGTGATGTTTATACTTGCAATAGCAACGAGTATAGATGCAATGGCAGCGGGATTTTCGTTAACACTATTAGAGGTAAATCCCCTGTATGCTTGCTTTATTATTGGTCTCACAACGTTCGTTTTCAGTTGGTTAGGTGTTATTGTCGGTGCCAAGAGTGGCGCTTACTTAGAAAGCAAAGCCGAGCTGTTAGGGGGCGTTGTGTTAATTTTCATAGGCTTTAAAATTTTGTTTTTTTAAATGCTCACTAGAAACTTGTTTATTAACGTATAAAGTAACACGTTCACGTCTATCATTGTTATTCGATGCTTGAGAAACCCTTCATAATAAAACAAACTCCCAACTAGACTGATGTCTAACCTGACTGAAATATTGCCTGATAAGAAAGGTTAGTAAGAGTTTCAAACTTGTTCAAAATCTTGATGATGTTGTAAAAAGTTTAAATGCTTCATGACAAACAGGGAACAGATTATGACTGAAGAGAAAATTGGTGTTTCTTATCCCCAATACCCTGAAAGCCTAGAAGAAGGCAAAAAGTTATTAATGGGCGCAATACATCAATTTCATGGCTCTATCGTACAAGCTAGGAAAGGCGTTAAGGGGTTACCAGAAAACATAGCAATCAAAGCTGCTGCTGGATTAGGTAAAACCTCACAGGTCATTTCAGAATTGTGTGTAGGACAAGTTCAGTACCAAAAGGAAGTTCATATTGAGTACTATGTACCGACACATAATCTATCTTCACAGCTAATTGCAGACATTAGTAATGAATACCAAATACACGCTGAACGTATCAGTGCAGACGAACAACCAAGTATTAATGTATCTGCCCTTAAAGGTAGATTACAAAAAGATACTTCAGGTAACCCGCTTTGCAAGAAGCCAGAACAGGTCACTGAGTTAGTTGCATTAGGTTACCCAGTATCTTCTAGGTTATGTAAGAGCAAAACAGACAAGTGCGAATATTACGCAAGCTGTGCTTACCAGAAACAATTCCATACCCAAGAAGTAGATACCAAAGGGATTACTCTTCCTGCTGTCACGGTAATGACACACCAACAACTCTTTCTAGAACGACATTCCTTCCTCCCTAAACCTGACTTTGTAGTCATTGATGAAAGTTTTTATCAGGCTGGTATAGAAAAGATTCAAATACAAAATGAAGTACTGCAGTTAGTAACCTCATCAGATGGTAATCCTAGCCCTGTACTAAAAGCCCTTAGGCAGTTTATTTTGGATCGTAAGCCACTACTTAAATCCTTACGTGAGTTAGGTGTTACGAAGAAAGACCTTTTAGGCGAAGCCGAGAAGTACAGCTTCAAAGAACTAGCCAGTATTAAACCCAACCAAACAGCAGTAGAACAGGCTAAGCATTTAAAGGCTGCTCCTAAGCATCTGAAGTTTGACCACATCCTTACTGCTCTTGCAGAAGAGTTAGAAACGCAATCAAGAGATGGAAGCTACTTATTACATATGGATGATACGGACAATAAAACTAAGCTGGTCTTCATGCAGCGTAAGGAGATGAACTTACCTGATGGTGTACCTATTTTGTTCATTGATGCTGACTTGAATGAAGATGTGATCAAGCTGTTTAAACCTGATACAAAAATCATCAACATACCAGTGGAAAGAAAGGCAACTATTCATCAGTTCAACAAGACGTTGAGTGCTTATTCAAGACGAGACCCACAGGTAACCGAACAGATACACACCTTTCTCAATCTGTTTAAATCCGATAATAAAACTTTGATAGTCACCACCAAAAAGCTAAGACAAAAGTTAACTAACGAGTCTGATGAGCAAGTAAAACAAACAGGGTTATTTGGTAAAGCCTCAATTAATCATTACGGAAATCTTCGTGGATTGAATGAGTTTAAAGACTACAAAACAGTAGTAGTGTTGGATAGAAATCAACCTAACAACGTACAGCTAGAACAAACAGCTATGTCGCTCTGGTTTGATAAAGGTGTTGATATTACTAGCTGTAAAGACAGAGAAACCTATCAAAGAAACAACAGTGGTTTGCGTATGAAAGACCGTTCTGTACAGAATGTTCAAGCCAGTTATCACCCAGATAAACATGTACAACTCTTATTGGAAATCAACCGCGAAGCGGAAATAACCCAAGCAATAGATAGATTACGCTTACTTCGTGGTAGTGATAATGACAGGCAAGTGTTCATAGCTACCTCTATCCCTGTTGATGTGACTGTTGATTACTATTGGGATTGGAAGCTCTTGCAGAGATTATTACAGCTGCTTGAAAAAAGCGTGGTTGTCCCATTACATCCTGAGCATTTCCTTAAAGTATTTACTGATGACACTGTTAAAACTAAATCAGGGGCTAAGGATTTAATTAAAAATCTGAATAGGATGCTACCTCTAATAGATACTCTTATTAAAGACTCCATCTTATTCAAATATCAACATGCCGATTCTAGAAAAGCAGCTCAAGCCTTGATTCTTAAATCCGTCAAAGAGCCTAAACAGGCTTTAGAATTATCTATTGGAGTGAAGATAACTACCTGTCATGAAGCAACTTAAAGTACATTAAATGAACAAATAAAAGGACTTTTAATACCATCATAGCACTACATCATAAAGTCCCCAGAATGGCTTTATATAAGCCCCTAGAGGCATACCCCGTAGCTATTAAAAAGGTAATTAAATCAACAACTTAATTAGCATAAATAGGTAGGCATCAAGACATACATTTCTGTACTTTTAGGAAGTTTATATGAAAGAAAGATTAATGGTAATACAGGAGTAAGTGCAGTCTATTTGATTTGTACTATGTCTTTTTGTTAACGCTGTATTCAATTGAGTCAATAGCGTTTCGCTTTTGTTCAAGGCTAGTTCCCAGAAGCCACTTAAGGCGATTAACTAGAAAATCACATCACTGATTACCAGAGTCAGTACTGACACTGATACAAGCCACGCTCCCAAGCCCCAGTCTTTTATAATCTTTGGAGTATCAGGCTGCTTGATTAACCTTTCAATTCTTCTTCTGCCAAGTATGTACACCCAGCAATATAGTGAGAACAGCACTATAAACTTCAGAACAAAATCTAAATCCATCTCAAGCTCCTGCTACCAAGTCCCTTACAATCAAGAAGCG
>Ga0209830_10004370_pt1 | contig 10301 bp, 8 predicted proteins | sample ArcticOcean_MG_C_12_FD_187439 | JGI IMG/M metagenome (GOLD analysis project Ga0209830, IMG submission 187439) | Marine microbial communities from western Arctic Ocean - ArcticOcean_MG_CB8_130 (SPAdes) (version 2) | ecosystem: Environmental > Aquatic > Marine > Oceanic | place: Arctic Ocean...
TGCGCCACCTCTTTCTTACATCTCTGTTTCAGGATGATTTCAGGCGCTATAGCTAACTTTCGCTCTTTCTTTTGTTGCTGTTTGCGGAGACGCTTTTCAGCCGCTAAGGCTTTCGCCAAAGCCCGTTCGCGTTCGCGCTTGTGCGAACGCTTCTCCTCTGGCGGATGCCAGATATCGACCCGTCTCGGATTCGCTCGCGTAGTTTGCCAGACGTTGTAATAATACGAAACGATTTGGGACATGGTTTTGTTCGGTAACAAAGGCTTCATTGGACGCAAATTGTCGCAATTTTTCGTCACATGTTGGGTGAAAATATCGCGCTCTTCTTCGCTCCATGCGTTGGCGACAACGACACCCATGTCGTGTAAACCGAACGACGTTTGAACGTGTAAAGAATCTCCAACTTCGCGTTTGAATTTAGCGCGCGCTTCGGCGATATCTTCGAGAGGAACGCGGACGATTCGGATAATCTCTTCTTGTCCTTGAGCGTTGATGTACGCAACCAAGTCTGGGTCTTTGACTTCTTCTCCTTGAGTTTCCGTTTTTACTACTACCGCTCCTACCGCCGGTGCGTTGTTACTATCTAATTCAGCTTTCGCTGTTGTTACTACCGCTGCTGCTCCTGCTACTCCTACAACTTCTATGTTCTTTGCTTGCTCGCCGTTGTTAGTATTATTTTCGCTCGGCGCCAAGCGCTTGGCCGCTTTTTCCTCTTCCTCCTCCGCGGGTTCGCGACTCTTCGAACGCTTTCGCGTGCTTTTCCTCGTCGGCGAGTTCGTATTAGTGTTCGTATTATTATTATTATTATTCTGGTCGTTGTCGTTATTATTCAGTGGCCAAAACCGGACGCCAAGCATCTGCGTCTCCTTCTCCGTAAAATGTTCCAAGTCGTCCACGATGGCTTTTTTCACCTCTTCGTCGAATTCTGGCACCTGCGCTTGATACTCGTCTCCAACCCGTATAATCGCCGGTTTCACCGGTTGCCACACTCTCGTCATCGGCGACGAAAACATCTTCTCCGACTCCTCTACTAACGTAAAATCGTGCAAACCAGCCGCTCGAAACGCCTTCTCCTTCCCTCTCGCGCCTCTTCGCGGTTGATGCGCTTCGCCTTCCGCGGTGACCAACTTGAACCGCAAACACATCGCCCGGTTTCTCCTTTCCAGTTCCTCCTCTTGCATTTTCACCTGGTCGTCGATGATTGCGTCTTTATTGACGAGCATTCTCCCTGGTTTCGTGGCCATTCTCGAGAGCCACTGGTAGAGTTGTTCGCACTGTTGTTTTCTCTTCTCTTCCGTGCTCTTTTTTTCCTCGTTTTCCTCGTCGTCGTTTGAAGGCGAAGGCGTTCTTGGCTCATCCTCCTTCGAAGGTTGCGCAGGCGAGGACGGGGGAGACTTTTGTTCGTTCGTTCCTTCCTCGTCGTTCTTTTCGACCATCTCCTCTCTTCTCTCGATCTCTTTTTCTTCGTTTTCGCCCATCATCATCTCTCTTATTGCGCTCCTCCTGTTTGCGCGTCTTTGAAGTTGTTGTGTTGTTAAAAGTCCTCTCCTCTCCCCTTTGTTTCTCTCTCTCTTTCTCTCTCTTTTATCTTGAAAAGAAAAACAGAAAAAAATACACACCAACCGACGACCGATGGATTTTAAGGCGTATTCGACGGGTAGATCTGGATTCGAACCAGGCGCAAACGGTCCCTTACTCTTTCCTTTCAACGTTTGAACTTTAGTTCTTTCTCCGTAAAGTTTCTTTTTATGAAGTCGGTGCGCGTTTGTGATGATTTAGACGTGAATTGGAAATGAGAATGTCATCAGTTTTTTTTAAAAAGAGTTTTTCTCTTTGGGGTCTCCTCTCTTCTCTCTCTGCTGTCCTCATCAAAACTATGGTCCTTTCAACAAAAGCTTTCCTTCTTTGTTTTTTTGATGTCAAACGAATCAAACGAAAAAGGAAAACAACAAATCACAACTCACACCTTCATACTATCAACAACATCGCGCATTCTCTGTGAGTGTGGTTATAATACTATATATACATCCATCGAAAGAAGAGAGAAAGAAAGACTCGCCGAGAAAGCATCATCGTCGTTTGAAGCGATTTTGAAGAAGAGGAGGAGTAAAAGTAAAAGGAATAGTAGGACGCGATAAAAGCTGAGAAAGCAGAGAGAGAGAGAGAGAGAAAATTGATGATGTCAGCACCGAGCGTATCTCCTGCGACGTCGTCGATGATGATGAGAACTAGTACAACTCCTAAAGCGAACAACAACAACAACATCAGAAAGCCCACAAAACAACGATCGAGCGACGCGATGAAGTGCGACGCGATGGCTACGTGTACAACACCTCCTTCGCGGCGTTCTTCTTGGAGCATCGCGAGGAGCAGTGCTCGTTGTGGTGTACAAACGAAGACGACGACGACGACGACGACGATGATGAAAAACGAAAGCAACAACAACAACAACAACAACAAAACGATGAAAGAACAACAACAAAGAAGAAACGCGACTATTACGAAAGCGAACGATGACTCATCATCATCATCATCATCATCAGTGGATGCTTCTAGCGACGACCCGTTCGAATTTGGTTCCAAATCGAAGAAGAGAAGGCGACGAGACGGGAAATCTACGAGACGCGCGACGGTAGCGGTGGACTCGCCGGCCATCGCGGCGGCGAAAGGCGAGTCGGAAAGAACCGTCGTTGAGGAGTCCGAGGAAGCTTTCTTGAAATTTCTTGGGTTTTACATAGCAATTATCTTTGCTTTTGGTGTTGTTCTCGCGTTATCGGCGTTTAAAATCTGGCCAGACAGCGTCGATTCGTTCATCACGGATACGCTCTACCCGGCGTTTACTCCCTTCGTCGGCGGATTTTTAGTGTTTTCGTCGATTTACGGTTTGATTAAAACGCGAAGCGATCCAACTTCAAAGTCCGGTTAGTCAAAGAGAGAGAAAGAATCATCACATAGGAAATGAATGCAAGCAGGTGTTTTAAATATATATTATTATTCGCTACTAAAATTATTATTATTGGTATTATATCTTTCTGCGCTAATAAGGTCTCTACTATATTTATCCTACGGCTTTCGCTCTCTCTTTCACTTAATGGCCGAAATCTAAAGGTGATATAAATTCGAGCTCGCGGCGTCTCGCAAAACTTGCGCCGCAATCTTCCTCCCCGAATCCGTCATCATCGTGTGCACCACCTCTTCCACTAATCGATACGTCGTTATTATAAAAACGACGGAAAAGAAAACAACTTTCCACCCTCGAATTTTCTTCTCTCGATCTAACACGTTGAATATCTCCGTCACGTCCACGTAAATCTCCTTCTTGCTATATAACTTCAAAGAATACAACAGAACGGGTAAGTGCATCGCGCACAATCCAAATCGTCTCATCGCAGACGTGATAATAACCACCACTAAGTGGAACAAAACTTCCGGTTTCACCAATTTGTTGATTCGATTGGCCGTATCGTGAGGGTTCATGAAGTCGTTTTGTAAATCAGTCAAGCAGACTAAGATGTACATGTTCATCCCTAACCCGGCGCCGAGGAACACGAATAAAGAGAGCCACCCGAGGATGAATGCGATCATTTCTTAAACTCTTTTGTCTTCTCTGTTTTGCGTCGTCGTGTGCTCAAGTCAGCAGAGCGAGAGCAGCTTTTGCAGCAGCTCACCCAAAGAGGAGGACAAAAAAAAAGTGAGCCCCTTTTGGTAAAAAATTGAGACGAAAAATATCAAGCGGAAGAGAAAGAAGCAGCCCCGGGTTTTGAGACTCGAGAGACTACCCACGTGTTTTCTTGGGAACAATCAATTTTTCTTCACAGACTACTTACGTTATATATATTTAAAAAGCTTCTTTCGTTGTTCGTTTGTTTGCACGGCGACGACTTTAAAATTGCGGCGAAGGATCGTCTCCTCTTCTCTGACTCGTGTTATTCATCATCAGCGGTCGTGGTGGTGGTTTATGTATACATAACGGGGAGAATTCGACATCATGAGTACAGAAAATCGAGGAGGAGAAGCGCACACACACAACATTAACAACAACACGAACAACAACAACAACGCGTTTGGAGGAGGAGGAGGAGGACAAGGAGGGAATTTCCCACGGGCGATTGTCCCCATTCAAGATGTCTCCGAGATTCTCTCCAAATACGATTTCAAGGAGAAGATTGGAACCGGAGGTACGACTTCGCGAGAGTAAACAAACAACAACAACATCAATAAAAACGGATTCCGTACAGGAAGGAGGAAACGTTTCCTTTTTTCTTCCTCTTTTTCAATTGCTTGGTTTTGGGTCGAACTCTCTTTCTTTTCTCACCAAAAAAAACTGACGACGACAACAATTTTTTTTTCCTCCTCTCACGACGACATAAACAGGTTTCGCAACCGTCATGCGTGCGATCGAGAAAGATACCGGAGTAGAAGTCGCGATCAAGATCGTGGACCGGCAAAAGTACGCCCCGACGGATAAGAGTTACGAGAGAGAGTTTCAAGTGTTGTCGACGCTCTATCACGAAAATATCATCAACTTACGGTGCACGTACGTGACGGAGAAGAACGTCTTCATGGTGACTGAAGTAGTTCACGGAGGGGAATTGCTGGAGAGAATAACCGAGGAAGGTAGTTATTCCGAGGCGGACGCGAGACGGATCATCGTTCAGATTTTAAAAGCGGTAGAGTATTTACACTCGAAGAAAGTCGTTCACCGAGACATCAAGTTAGAAAATATTTTGATGTCCGATCGATCTCCCAAAGCGACAGTGAAATTGATTGATTTTGGATTATCTAGATTACCGCAAGACGGAAGCGAGATGAGAACAATTTGTGGTTCGCCTTTGTACGTCGCGCCTGAAATTTTAGACATGAACTTATCGGACACGGCGTATACGCCGGCGGTGGACATGTGGTCCGTCGGCGTCATTTTGTTTATTTTATTGAGTGGCTATTCACCGTTCGATCACGACGACGAAGAGCAGCTGTTTAAAAATATCAAAGAAGGCGTGTATTGCATGGACGACCGAATTTGGAGATACATCTCGGAAGGTGCGAAGGATTGCGTTCGACAGTTGCTCACGGTGGACGTGATGAATAGAATGACTGCTACGCAAGCTTTGCAACACCCGTGGATTCGACAAAAACACCATCATCATCACCATCATCATCACAATAATAATAACAACAACGATAACAATAATAATAACGATATTAGTTCAATTATGACGAGCGAGACGAACTCGACGGGTTTTACCGATGGCGGAGGCTCGCTCACCTCGAGCATGAACATACAACCTCCCGAGCAAATGCCAAAGGAAATTTTAGAAGAAAAACAAAACCGCTTAAAACAACGATTAGAAAGTATACGCATGATTCGAGAAGAAGAAGCGTTAGCGATGGATATAGCTATGCAGCAAGATAGCGATAACTCCAATCCTTCGATTTGATGATAATGATAAAAGTAAACGAGGACGACGAAAAGATGATTGTGAAAATAATAAATCGTTTTAAAAAATAAAATACAGCCGCTTACAATCTCTATCTACGTAAATCTATGATACACTACCTCAAATGCTAATCATCAATATTCTGGTAACTCTTTGTTCATGAATTTCTTCCTCGCGAACGCCATCCAAAACTTGTTCATTTTCGTGCCTTCGTCGACGTATAAGTGGTCAACCAGGCGCAAACCGATTTCTTCGCGACACTGCGCGAGATACGACTTCAACGTTTCACCTTCTTGAAACGTTTTCGGGCCGTCAATGATCCCTCCTAACCCAGTCGTGATGTCAAAGTGGTCGTGCGCTAACGCGAAGAGAAGCTTCGCCCCTTCTGTCATCAGATTTTTCTTACTATTATTATTACCTTGTTGCGAGGAGGACGACGACGACGCTTGGTTTTGATTTTGATGAAGTCTCTTCAAGCATTGCGAGATGTAGAGAGTCAAATAAATCAACAACTTGTCCGCGTCGGATTGAATGGCGTATTTCCGGAACAAAACGTTCGGTCGGAAATACTGAATAGCCTCGTCGACGATGTCAAAATCGGTCGTCTTCGGCGCCGGACCTCTCGTTTGCGTTCGCAAAGGAAGTAAAGGGACACCGCAGGACGCGTGGATGGAATCGGGCAATTCCGTGAACGCGGAATGGTACACCATTTCTTTCTTTTTACACACAAAACAAGTACAAGTAACCACTAAAAATCGTAATAGTAATTAAAAAATCTAACTTATATGATGTGTGTAGTAGTACCGAGTGGTGGTGGTGGTGGTGAATCTTCTCTCTTTCTGAAGAAGAAGAAGAAGAAGCTATATGAGAAGTAGAAAACACAGCGTTCACGAGAAACTTTGACCCGTTTAAGGTTTGGTTTCTTCAAATTAGTTTATACTCTCATTCTTAAACCCTAAGCTAGCTAGTCGCTCACATAAATTGCTCTGATAAAAGGAGCTCTTTGCACACATCTTTATTCGCCTCTTTCAAATGAGAGAGTTTTAGAAACGCGAAGGCCACGGGATCGAGACCCGTATGGGGCATATTCATAGAAGAACGCCCTTTTAGCTCAGCTTGGTTAGAGCGTCGTGCTTATAGATCTTTTTTTGCTCTGCGCTCGTTTCTTATTACTATTACAATGCTAGAAGTTGTTAAATGTTGTTGTTGCCACCGCGTTGATATTGCTTGCGAGGCGATGATTTTGATTTCTTCAATTCGAGCAACTCTTTCAAGTCGTCTCCAATATCCTCAACAACAATTTCCTCTTTGTCGTACAATACGGTGCAATAATACGGTCCAGGCTGACCGGCTCTGGCAGTTCTTCCCGTTCTGTGTATGTGCATAGCCGCAGAATCGGCTAAAGAGTAATGCACCACGTGATGGAGCTCCGGGAAGTCGATGCCTCGAGCCGCTAAATCCGTACAGACGCACACTTTTAACTCTCCAGAGATGAAATCGTCCAACACCACGCCTCTCTCCTTCGCTTTCCCGTGAAACGCCATAGAATACATTCCACTGCTGTTGTTTTCTTCTCCGTTTATATCGGTATTAGTATTCAAGTATTCGACGATTTCGTCCGCCTCTACCGGCGAGTTTGCAAAGACCAACGACTTGTACTCTTTCCGCTTTCGCAACGCTTCCACCAACGCTTTGTTTTTCCTCGTTCGTATACTATTTTCTCTTCTTTTCCGTTGCTGCGCCTTCTCCATATCATCATCATTATTATCCTCATCATCATGTTCATGACTCTCTGTTTCTTTTTCTTCTTCTTCTTCTTTGTCTTCTTCTCTTTCTATCATTACAACCTCTTGTTCCAATTGCGGGTGCAACTTTCCGAAATACCCGGTCGAAATCCAAGACAGATCGCCTTGAAACGATTCGAAAATCGGTTTGGAATCTTTCAACGTCGCGGCTGCAAACACGTATTGCACTTTCGCGCCAAACTTATTGACACCATCCGCGTTCTCTCCGTACGTTAAATCGATTAAATGTTTAACATCGTCCGCGAATCCTCTAGAGAGCATCTCGTCGCACTCGTCCACGACGAAATGTTTGAGACGACCAAACAACACCCACTCGTCTTTCGCCAAAGCTAATAAGCGAGCTGGCGTGCATATCAAAACGTCCGCTCGTCGAAATTCTGGTATGGCTTCTTCTAAATCGCCAATGATTTTGTTCCCTTTCTTTCCAGCTTTCGTCGTCGTCGAAGATTTACTCGCGACGTATTTTCGATTTCGATTATTTGTGTTTTTCCGTTGTTTCAAACTCGTCGGTTTCAACAATTTCTTCTCCTTACCGAAAATGGAAAACACCGTCGGCGCCGGTAACTCTAAATCAGTTCGTTGACACCAAATTGAACATAACTCGGCCATTTTTGAGACTTGCCTCGCCAACTCGACGTTTGGGACGAGAATGACCATCGCCGGACAACATCTTCCGCTAACTTTCGTGCCTCCCCTTCCCGGCGCCGCCACCTGGGACATGAGCGGTAAAGTATACGCGAACGTCTTCCCAGAACCAGTTTCGGCTAATATCACCGCAGAGTTTCCTTCAATGAGTTCTGGCGTAGCTAACTTTTGAATCTCTGTTGGTCTTTTCAAGCCAGCTTTGTTTAAATTTTCCGCCGTGATGGCTTCTAAACCGGCGTTGACAAACGCGTTGTCCGATAATTGTTTTTCATTACTATCATCATCATCATCGTCATTGTGGTTGTAATAAGAGTCTCTTCTCTGTGATTCTCGCCGCTGCTGCTTGGCTTCTTTTTTCTTCTCTCTTTCCATTCTTTGCGTCTCCCACGGCCGTAAGCCTCCTCTTTTATACTTGGATTGGACCGCGACTTTTGGTGGCGACGACGACGATATAACCTTTTTAACTCTGCTGCTGCTGCTGCTGCTGCTGCTCGACGAAACTCCTTCCTTGATCCCACTCTCGTTGGCAAACCGAGACCATCCGGCTAAATCGTCCACGTCGTCCTCTTCGGTGTTTTCGTACTCCTCAAAGTCGTCGGCGTATTTTCTTCCTCCTCGCAGTTTTTGTCTCCCCAAAGCGATTTGCTTTCGCTCCAATTCGTCCAAAGGCACCGCTCTTTCTTGTTGTTGCTGTTGTTGTCTACCTCTGTTGTTGTTGTTGTTGTAGCTCGCGCTCTCATCGTCGTCGTAATTCTCTTCTCTTTTCTTCGTTCCGAATTTTGCGTACGCTTTATCCGCGGTATCCCATCCTCGGGGTCGTCTGTTCTTCTTTTTTCCTCCGCCGCCTCGTTCGTTAACATCATCGGCGTAATTCTCATTGTCGCTTTCCGAAGAAGAAGAAGAAGAAGAATACCGAGAAGGTCGTCTCTTCTCTTCCGCGGCGGCAAAAGCGGCAGCAAACGTGCGACCCCGAAGAACGACCCCCACTCTTCTCTTTTGTTTCCCTCTTGCTCCTCCTCCTCCTCCTCTCAGCGACAACAAGATGTTGTTCTTAGCGGCGGCAAACATATAATAATTTTAATTTTTTGTGTCGTCTGTCTCTTTTTCTCTCTCGAAGAAAAGAAAAGAAAGAGGCTGTTGTTTGGAGATGACGACGCCAAAAACATGAATTTTTTTTGATTTGAGGGAACCTGCCGAGAGAGAGGGCAAAAACAAAAACCTCTTTTTCCGCCCTTATAAAAGGATAAAACGAACGAATCATCGTCACTTCTTTTCTGACCTGTTGCGACCTAAGCGTCCCATCGAAAAGAATTCATTTATATCGCACACTTCATTGTTCGTTCAATTCGACGTGAATATATTTAAGTAAGAACATCTCAACATGTCTTCTCAAACGTTATCGATGATGATGGCGAACGTGAGAATTTCGTCGGCGACGGGAACCTCAAAATCGACGACGACGACGACGACGACGCGGGCTGCGAGCTTATCCGCGAAGCATGCAAACGGAAACTCGAAGGTTTTTTACGCGAACAGTTTGTCATTGAACAAATCTAGAGACTCAGTCGCGACGTTTAGCATTTCCGCCAGCGGGAGCGGGACGAAGAAAGGTTTATATCAATTCGTCGAGCGGGTGAACTCGCCGCAGATGAAGGATGATTTGATTCCTTTTCGAGTAGGAATGACGGTGAAGGTTGGCGTGACGGTCACGGAAGGGAACAAGAGCAGAGTGCAGCCGTACGAAGGTTTGATTATTGGCATTCACAGAGCGGGCGTTGCGAGTACGATTACGGTCCGAAAATCCTTGCAAGGGTTCGGGGTTGAGAGAATTTTCCCGATTCACTCGCCGTTGTGCTCGTTCCAAGAGGTCAGAGGCGCGGGTAAGCCAATCGCGAGACGCTCCAAGTTGTACTACTTGAGAGAACGCGTTGGTAAGAACGCGAAATTAAAGAGTAGATTTGTTGCGAAAAAAGAAGGATTGAGCCGATGGCAAGTGAAGCAAAACGCGTTGATTGCCGAGAAGGAAGCCGCGGCGGCGGAGGCGGCGAGAGTCCAAGCGGAAATCGAGGCAAAGGCGAAGGCCGAGGAGGAGAGACTCCAAGCGGAAGCCGAGGCGAAGGCGGCCGCGGAAGCCAAAGCTAAGGAGGAGGAAGCCGCTGCCGCTGCTGCTGAAGCCGCTGCTGCTGAGGCCGCTGCTCCCGCGGAAGAGGCGGCTCCGGAAACCGAAGAAGGCTCGGCGTAAAAGAGGTTTCTTTATCTTATCGCTTTTTAAAAAGTTGAGAGTAGAGAACAATACCAACAACAAGAACAACAACATTATTTGTCTAACCTATATACCATAGCCTTTACAATATATACATACCTATGTGCGTTTTAATTGAAATTGATTGAATAAGAACAAACGAGTATTCTA
>Ga0209830_10004374_pt1 | contig 10293 bp, 5 predicted proteins | sample ArcticOcean_MG_C_12_FD_187439 | JGI IMG/M metagenome (GOLD analysis project Ga0209830, IMG submission 187439) | Marine microbial communities from western Arctic Ocean - ArcticOcean_MG_CB8_130 (SPAdes) (version 2) | ecosystem: Environmental > Aquatic > Marine > Oceanic | place: Arctic Ocean...
GAATGAATATGATCCAAATGTTTCGTTTGATAAATTTCTTAAAAGTTCTGAATCGAGCTCGTATCCAAACCCAAAAGTATTAACGACGACACCGGTGTGAGTGTCCAATTCATTTCTTAACATCTCCAGTTCACCACGCGGAGGGCGGATATTTGGGCAGCCATCAGTTAACAACATAATAGTACCACCATGGACGAGTTGATCCAATGCCATTTTCAAACCAGACCATATATTGGTAGATCCTTCTGTGTCAAGTGATTTCAAACTAACTTTTGCTCTAAGTTTCCCACTGTTAGACATTTTGGTCATTGGCAGGATGATTCTGGCCGATGAAGAATATGCAATGATTGCGGCAGAATCAATTGCTCTCAACCCTTCTAAACATGTTAAAATACCATGCTTGACAACATCCAACAGAGAGAACCCATCCGATTCGTTGTTGGGTGATTTAGATTCCATCTCCATACTCCCAGAAATGTCGACAACGAAAACAACGGATTTACCGCCGTTTTCACCATCATCAGTGTTTAAAGTCACTAATGCAGATGTTCCATCCATTTGTACTTGTGCGGTAAGTTGCTCTATAACGATCGGGTTGTTTTTTTGTTCACTTTGGTTGGTTTTATTGTGTTCGTCAATCATTGCTAACATAGTGAAATCGATCACACATTCCTCAATTTTAAGTGGTTGACGAGTAATTGGTGATAACCCATTAATGTGTAGGGCATGTTCAAGTGCAGATCTTTCGTATGTGTGTCCGTCTAATGCTTTGACAGGCTCAACAAATATTTCATGCGTGATAGGACACAATAATAAAAAACCGAAATTTGCACCGGGAAGACTAGCAGATTCTGTGAGTGATGCCATTGTTTTGTTTGTTGTTAGTTGTACATATATATAAAATAAAAAAATATGTATTAACTATTTTTAAAAATCGGGCCTTGGCAGCCTAGCTTCGCAACAATAACTGAAAACCTCTAACCGTGTAGGCCGACGACACTGTATGACTGTGCGAGCGCAGAAGGAATCTTGTAATGTTCTTCTTGCCATTCCTCTCCGTCGATTTCTTCCCATATTCCGTCCACGTCATGTTCTACATGATCATTGGTTTCCATTTTTTTCGCCAAGTCAAGCGCTTGCTCGATCGTTGGGACCTCAAACTCTTGCTCATCCGTTGTAACATCTTGTGGTATATGTATGGGAATGTCTTCCTGACTCGGGCCGAAGGCGGGAAGTGAGTCGGAAGAAGACGAAACAGTCTTAGTTGTAGCTTGCGAAGCAAGGCGGAGCCGAGTGCCAAGGCACAGTTTTTTCGAGTTTTCTGGAGAAACGTGAGCGGTTTCACGTTTTCTTTTATTTGATTTTTTGGCTTCGTCGGCTTCGAGTTTTTCGGCTTCAAGTTGTTCGAGTTTTTCGCGAGCGGCTTTGACTTTTCTTTTTATTATTGCATCTCGAATAGAATGTCCGCGGCCTTTTTGCTTGTGAGACTTGTAAGAATGAAATCTTTTGTCTTTGACACTTGGAACAAACGGTAAATCCTCTTCGTAATTCTCAACGCCCAAGTCCACGACATCGGACCAATCGACATCTCCAATGTCTTTTATTCCACAGTTAATTGTTGTCATTCTCTTTTGATTTTTTTTTGCGATAGTTTTTTTCGATGTTTTGAAGTAATAACCCAAATGTCAGTTGGTCAGGATGTTTATACGTGTAGTTTTTATTTAAACGGATGATAAAAGAAAAGTCAAATAAAAAACAGAATATTTTTTTGGTATCCCGATTCACTATTGTATAGAACCAAAAGGTGGTAATTCTGGTGTTTGAAAAGTGTACAAAATTTTGTAAATATTGTGCAAAGCGGTCAAAACATTTTTGTCTTCTCCATACATCCACATCTGGACAGACTTATTGTTTCTGATTATTTTTAATATTTTGAAATAACAGTAATAAATACTTTCACACGATAATTGGACAACTCGGAAATTGTCTGCATTTTCGATTGCTTGGTATAATTGGACAGATAATTGTTTCATACTTTTCAATGAGAATGTGGTTGACGAAGTTGCAATAAAGTCTAACATTTCCCAAAATTGAGTTTGGTCTTTATAAAAATTTGCATTTTGAAGTAATTGTTCGACTTTATCTAGCGAAATCGACATTGTTATCGATGGTAAGTGAAGTGGGTGTTATATATTTATTTTATATGATGCACATATTCTCAATGTCTAATTCGTTACCCTGAAACAAAATGTAGTATAAAGGGTTATAAAATATTTATTAAAAAATATGAAACAATTTATTTTATTTACTATGTTATTCGTAGCATCCAATGCACAAACACCTGGGTTTGATCCGATTGGATCTTACGTAACTGACGACTCTTGCGGTACACAGTACCATAAAAGAACAATTGGGACGTGTTCCAATCCTATTGAAACCTTTGAAGACTGCCAATTAGCAGCTTCTGCGATTGGTAATTCGGTGACCCCTGTCAACCTCGCAGCATTCCCACAGGGTTGTTATCTACACGAATCTCGAATGGTACTTTTTAATGTTAATGTCAACGCACAAAAGTGCGACGTTATCGGTGTTCGTTTTTGCCTTTGTCGAGACTCCAATTTGCATTGCCGCAGCCAACAGGGTCAGGTACCAACCAATACATTGACACCGCCGCCGTATAAGCTTATCGATGGAATTATGAGTCTTTCACTTTCTGCTAATTCTTTAACAGAGAATGAAAACCACATCGTTGTTGGCAAGTCGACTCCGTTTCAAACGGGATTTATTAAAAGCGAGATAGAGGCTTCATTTAAACAATCGACGGTGGACGTCAGTACAAAAGTGACTACATCTCCACTATTCTATGTCTCGGACACTGGTCGGGCCATATTCAAACAGAAGATGCCAAACGAGGCTTACAGCACCATCCAGAATCAATACACATACAAAAGAATCATCGAATCCAACTGCAGTGCTTTTGGATGGGAATTAATCGAATCGCCAGAAGAATGCAAAGAAGCAGCGAGATCTCTGAAAAGAGTCTGGGAGCAAATGCAAATTGTAACTGAGAACGGCGCTGTATTTGAACAGGACACTGCTACAGAACCAAAAGGTTGTTACCACAAATGGATCGATGGTGATTATCATGGAACAGGTCGTCTTTACTACAATGTTGACGGCGGCAACACCGAATGTAGCGATACTTCGGGAGCGGGCTGTTTGTGCAAAAAGAAAACAATTCAAAATTATATGGTACGCGAGTCGGGTTATTGTACCGATTTAGTGGGTTGGACGGTCATTCCGTCAATTCCAGAATGCGATTTTGCAGGCAAAAACATCCCTGAATATCTTGCCACTTTATCCTTGAACACTCCAGGTGTAATTCGAACCATAGAACAGCATGATACAGTCGGATCCAACCACAAATTTACTGCACCAGGGTGTTTTATGCAACAATACACAAGCGGTGACCCCGCTGTGACTGAAATGACATTGCATTTTAATGTCAACCTCAATCCGCAGGGTGACATAATTGTTGATCCTACGGGTCCCATGGGTTTCATGACAGCTCATTATAACGACGCTACAGAGATGTACCCCTGTAGCGTGGACAAACCGTGTATCTGCAAACGCGCGCCCTATAAGACAATTGATTCGGGACGCTGTTCAGATACGGCGGGCTGGCAAAACATCGAAGACAGACCGACACCCTCCGCGCTTGATACGCACGATTATCCAGGTGAATGCAGAAAAGCCGTTGAATTTCTGTCTTCAAATTCCAATTTATTGTCTTTATCACTGAATATGGCCAACTCGGCCAATCCTCAAATCGAAGGCCTCGCTCCTAATCTAGGTCATTCCTCGCACATTATCAATCCGCCGATTGCAGACATTGCTTCAGTAAATTTACTTAACCACATGGGCGGGACGTATGACATAGCATTTAAGCCAAGTGGGTGCAGTATTGGAACAGGGTCTTCAAATGCGGCTTATTCGTATAATCGTGGCACTCGGGAAGAAGTTTTCACTATGGTAGAATTTAATGGAAAGGAATACGCGACCGCCCCGAACACAGTCAATGAAGTTACATGCACTTCTGGACGGCAATGCGTGTGCACAAGAATTCCTGAATACAGGCGCGTCTGCGCGATTTGCGCTCAAGGCGAACCAGTTTGCCTTGAATTCCAGAACATTGACAAATTCACACAAATGGAAATAGATTGGAATGTTGAAGGTGTTTATGCATTGGGAATTTTTGATGACACCCCTGGTACTCCGACTGAATATGTTTTGGAAATCATTGCCGATTTGTCTTGGTCGATCGGGACGGTTGTTTATACAGAAAATACGGAGACTGCAACACCTCAAGATAGAGGGTTCACCTATGAGTATTTAGTCAAAAAGGAAATTACTTACACCCCGAATTCCAGGTTTGTAGAAGCTAAAAAAACAGGTCAATTCCTCTTTTGGTGCAATAATGCGTTGACGACAGAATCAACCGTGACAGTCGAAAAATTTACAAAGGAAAAATCAGTGCCTGATTTACAGAGAAGAGTTGCAACATCTGGGACGTCGTGCGGTGATTTTAATTATGATTTGGTCTCCACAGCTGGAGATGGTAATCGCTTGTGTGAAAGAAAACCTGAGGATAATTACAAAGAGATTACGACTGGATTTTGTGCCTCTGAAAAAAATTGGGAGGCAATTACAACATTGGCGGGTTGTGAAGAAGCTCTTTTGTCGCCCGATTATAGTCAATATTCGAATACAGTTACTCCGATGAATTTTGGCGTAAGTGGTTGTTTGGCAATGGGTACAGCGCTTAAATTCAACGCCGTCGACCAATTATATAATCAACTACAACCGACGTCGTTTATCCGATCGATATGTAAGAGAGCTGTATATACACCCGAAGTCCCTAAACAATGGAACGATATGGCTGTCATGTCCTTGGAACACGTGTTGGTACCCGATGAAAATGGCGATGATTTGGAGATCGCGGTGAGAGAAACTTGGGCGCGCCCTGTTTACGATGAAGATATCATCTTCAGGGAGTATGACGGTGATGATTTGAGTCGATGGACAGAATTCCGAACCTTAGATTCTGGAGTTTGCAGTGATTTGCCAGGCGGGACTTGGCAAATCGTACAGGGGTATGCAGAATGTCAACATATTTTACGCACGTACAAATTTCATATTGACCTGGATCCTTTTTTAGCAATTGCTACAAATACAGGCACCGTTGAGCCCGTTGGCTGTATTTTGAAACACCAGCAAACAACAGGTGTTATAATGCGTTATAATAGCAATAGCGCCAGCGTACAAGCATGCGGGTCGTTTTTGAGTCCAGGCGGCACATGGAAGCATTACCGTTGTCTTTGTAAGCGTTCGGGGGGTCCCATTGCGATGAATGTTGCTTTACATACAATCGCGAGTAATTTGAAAAATGGGTTCTATAGATCTGATCGCGCTGTAATGCATGACGCTGCCGTTCCGATAGCTGCATGCGACGGTGACGGCTGCGTGACTCTCTATGACGTAAATGAGTGCTTGGCAACACCGTGTTTTAACGCAGCGACATGTACTGAATCCACCACAGACAATGCGATCGCATTGAGCGATTATCGGTGCGAATGTGCCGTCGGTTATGCTGGTACAAACTGCGAGTATGACATAGATGCATGCGACCCAGATCTTTGCCAAAATGGAGCCTGTACATCAAAGCTCGAAATGCAGTCTTATGAGCTTTTTTTAGAAGATGAATTATCCAAACAATGCTCAAATTTTATAAATGTTTTCGGATCCTCCTTTACACAAGAACAGTGCTATGAAGCCGTAAAACTGAACAGAGAAGAGCTCGGCTGCTCTGGGCGAACCTACCAGTACCAATCGGAATCAAACGAATGCTCCTGTGCGTCTGACGATTGCACATTTTCAATGTTCGCCTCCGATTGGAAAATCTATAGACAAGCAAACCTTTCGCACACCCACACTTGCGAATGTGCTACTGGTTTTACTGGTGAAAATTGTGAAGAAGATATCAATGAATGTGACCCAGATCCCTGCCAAAATGGCGCAGTCTGCACCGAAACATCTGACGGAACGACGCCAACACCAGCTGTGTATCACTGTGAATGTCCTTTAGGATATGGTGGACAGAATTGTGATTAGATATCGACGAATGTGAATTTAACGACGCAAATACATGTTTAAATGGTGGTACCTGCACACAAACCACAGATGGCACTACTCCTGCTTTAGGAGTTTTTCATTGTGATTGTGTTACAGGATGGACGGGAGACCGTTGCGAGTTAGATACCGACGAATGTAACACTAATCCGTCGTCAAGTTATGTCACCCATTCGCGCGTTGACGATCTAAGCTTTGGGACTTCCGACGAGTTCTCATCATCGTGTTCGGATGTATGTCAAGCGCGTGCAATGGTATGTAATCCTCAGATGTTTAGCGATATTCTAGGAAATACTCAAGGCATGAGCGGTGTGGCCCGAAGCCGATGCCAAATACAAGTGGATGTCTTCCTGCCTCTCTATGGTGTGGACGTTGGCGGCACCTTAATCGCGGATGGGTCGGTCCAAGCCCAGACTAACCCAGTTGACTGGATATGCAGTAAATGTCCAGAGTATCCACCCGCCGAGACCATTAGGGCGCAATCAACGAACCCAGACTGTTTCCCAGGTGTCTACTACGGTGAAAATCCTCAAAATACGGCTTTAACACAAAATATTTTCTTTTGGAACATGGATTTGGATCCTAACGGATACGATTGTGATTTTAAGGCATCGGAAAACGTTAAAAATATTATGTGCGAATGTACAACCGCAAACCCCTGTCAAAATAGCGGTGTTTGCACAGAATCAGGAACAGATGCTGCTGTATTGCTGGGAGAATACAATTGTGAATGTCCTGTTGGCACAAGTGGGACCAGTTGTGAAATCGACACAAATGAATGTGACCCAGATCCCTGCCAAAACAGTGCGGTATGCTCTGAATCAGCCACGGACAGCTCTGTAGCACTTGGTGAATATCATTGTGAATGTCCATCTGGCTATAGCGGGACAAACTGTGAAGAAGACACCGACGAATGTGACCCCGATCCCTGCCAAAATGGCGCATTTTGCACCAGTGTAGTGGACAATACAGGTGCAACAGGATACACCTGTACGTGTGAAACTGGGTACAGCGGTACAAATTGTGAAATCGATACAAATGAATGTGACACAAATCCCTGCCAAAACAGTGGGGTCTGCACCGAAACGTCTGATGGAATCACGCCAACCGTTGGTGTGTATCATTGTGCCTGTCCAGCTGGTTATAGTGGGTACGCATGTCACATCCATATTCCGTGTGACACGAATCCCTGCCAAAACGGTGCAACTTGTGAGGAAAGTGTAGTCACAGATCCAGCGCCAACGTTACTTGTTATCGGACATCAGAACACTTGTTCGTCGTATGCTGACGGCTATCGTGGTTTGACTGCAGATGAATGCGAAAACTTGCCAAATATAGTCTCTATGGTGCTGTATCAAGGTGGGTTGGGCATACATACGTACGGTTCGTGCGCTTATAATGGTCTGGCAACCATGCTCGGGGTGATTGACGAAATCCAAACAGATTTATGTTTTTTCTCATCCTGCGCTTGTCTTAAACCAGTAGTAGAATATAATTGTGAATGTCCCACTGGGTATAGCGGGACAAATTGTGAAGAAGACATTAACGAATGCGCGCTCCCTGCATCTACATGCACATCGCAAATGACCACGCGTTGTAATGCGGCTGGCAGTTGTTTTCAGTCGGGTTGCTCGGAGCGCGATATGTCGACTGGCCTTTGGAGCGGAAGCAATACTTTTTGCAATAATAATTTTTATTCAGATTGCGATAATTGCTATACAACATCATCTTGTTATCGACCGCAAAATCCCTGCCAAAATGGAGCGGTATGCACGGAAACCACCGACGGCACTACCTTAACGGTCGGTGTGTATAATTGTGAATGTCCAACTGGGTATAGCGGGACAAATTGTGAAGAAGACATCAACGAATGTGACGCAAATCCCTGTTTAAATGGAGGTTCATGTACTGAAACCACCGACGGCACTACACCTGCACTCGGTGTCTATTGTTGTACTTGTCCAACTGGGTGGGAAGGGACAAATTGTGAGACTGACATCAATGAATGTAACCCAGATCCTTGCCAATATGGAGCAGTGTGTACCGAATCAGCCACGGACAGCTCTGTAGCACTTGGTGAATACCACTGCGAATGTGCAAATGGTTATACTGGTACAAATTGTAACGAATGTGGACCTGGGAAGGGCCAAGACAGTGAAGGCGTATGTACCGAATGTGACCAGCCACAAATTAACAATGTCATTACGCATTCAGCACCTTGTGCTGACCAGGAATGTCCCGAAGGGTTTGGTGTCAGTTCCGATAATTGGGATATTCTTGGGGGCAATTGTCTGAGTTGTCCTCCAGGTGAAGAATCGATGGCAGGGACGGGTGTCTGTAGCAATATCAACGAATGTGACCCAGATCCCTGCCAAAACGGCGCAGCGTGTACTGAAACCTCTGATGGTTCTACACCTGCACTCGGTGTCTTTCATTGTGCCTGTCCAGCTGGCTATACTGGGACAAATTGTGAAGAAGATATCGATGAATGTGACCCAGATCCCTGTCAAAACGGAGCAGCGTGTACTGAAACATCTGACGGTATTACACCGAGTGCAGGTGTCTTTCATTGTGCCTGTCCAACTGGGTATAGCGGAACAAATTGCGAAATAATTGTAGATCCATGCCAACTTGCGACGTGTAATTCTGGTGAGTGTTTGACAACGATTATTATGCAACCGTACAACACTTTTGTTGAGGATATAGACCAAACAATAGCGTTATAAATAGAATACAAAATAAAAAATTAAACAGAAAATTCATTCACTATTAATAAATATATTTGACTTTATCAACAAATACATTGTATTTAATGATTAATTGATTTTGTAAATGTCATTCAAACAATTCGTTCCTGCCGAATTTGCCCAATTCAGCTTCAATGCCAAAATCGACCTTGCCTACGCTACTATGGTGCAAAGACAGTGGGTTCTGGATCCAATGTCTGCTGCCAACTTCGCGTTATCGCTCGAGTTAAAATATGTCGCCACCGAACAATGGGAAACAAAAATTTCTGCAATGCTTCGTGACATGATACCAGGACAGAGAGATAAATTTGAAAAGATCCTTCTCAAACTGGAATCTGTATTCAAGAAAGACAGAAATATATTAACATATGACGGAACCATTTCATATGGCGAACGCATTTCATTCTGTTTGAAAACAATTGACGATATCGCTCAAAAAATAAATAATAAAGTTGGGAAGCAAAATCTGCAAGAGCAACTACAGTTGCCAAATGAGGAACTGTTTTTGGCATGTAAGGGAGGTGATGTGGATACCGTGCGAATATTGTTGGATATGCGATTATTGTATAATCTAAATATTTACATCAATGTACAAACAAAATTAGGGGAAACACCGCTATACATAGCGTGTATGAATGGTCATGTGGAGGTCGTCAAACTCTTGTTAAGCAAAGAAGGTATTTACATTAACAAACCCACAAAATTAGGGGAAACACCGCTATACATCGCGTGTATGAAGGGGTATGTGAAGGTCGTCAAACAATTGTTGGATAGAGATGATATTGATGTCAATCAATCTCCTAGTATCGGCGAAACTCCGCTATTCATCGCCAGTACTGTAGGACATACGGCTGTCGTCAAGCTATTATTGGATAGAGATGATATTGATGTCAATACAAGCATGATAAACGGCATGACTCCACTTAAAATAGCAACTAAGAACAAACATACAGAAATAGCCAAACTTTTGTCAAAATCATTAAATATGTTAGGGAGTTGAGGCTATTTCTACGGTAGAATATTGGTGCCCATTTCCATATTGTTTTCTTCTATAATTTATATCATATTTTCTACGCCAGTCAGAAAATATGTCGTTGTATTTTATCGTTTCTTCAAAATTCGCGCTTGGAATAATTTCAAAAATTTTCATAAATAATCCATAAGCCATCGCTTTTATGAACGGCGCGAATAAATCATCCGGATTGATCAGGAATTTTGCCTTTTTTTCGGTTTCCATAAAAACAACGAATTGAACTTTGCCTTGTTTTCTTAGTTTTACAATAGTACCAGAACAGCCAGCGGCAAATCGTCGTTCTTCTTTCAAATATAATTTTTTCAACACCAAATCTTTATTTGT
>Ga0209830_10004380_pt1 | contig 10286 bp, 7 predicted proteins | sample ArcticOcean_MG_C_12_FD_187439 | JGI IMG/M metagenome (GOLD analysis project Ga0209830, IMG submission 187439) | Marine microbial communities from western Arctic Ocean - ArcticOcean_MG_CB8_130 (SPAdes) (version 2) | ecosystem: Environmental > Aquatic > Marine > Oceanic | place: Arctic Ocean...
AATCTAACCCAAGAATTGGTCTTATAACGCTAGGTAGTGATTTTAGAATTGAAAAGGATTTTAATAATGTGATCTATGGAAGAGACATTGATCTCTATGTAAATAGAATTCATTGCTACAATCCATTGACCAATGAAACGTTAGCTAAAATGTCAGATGACATTACCGATGTTACAAAAGATATTTTGCCAGATCAAAAAATAGATTGTGTAGCGTATGGTTGTACGTCTGGAACAGTTGCAGCTGGGTATGATGTGATAAAAGAAAAAGTACATTTGGCTAAACCAGAAGCAACGGTAACAACACCAATAACTGCAGCTATAAAAGCATTAAATAAATTAGATATTAATAAAATATCTATTTTTACACCTTATACAAAAAAAATAAATGACTCTGTGGTTGATTACTTTAAAAAAGAAAATATTAACGTTAATTCTTTAACTTATTTTGATATTGATTCTGATTTAGATATTGGAAAAGTTGATGAGGATCATTTATTTGACGTCTTGTCAAAAATAGATCTTGCAGATAGTGAGGCTTTGTTTGTTTCGTGTACGGCTTTACCAGTATTATCTATAATTGATAAGTTAGAAAAAAAACTAAATAAAGTTGTTCTATCAAGCAATCAATCTTTAATCTGGGATTCTCTTAATGCAATTAATTATAAAGAAAAGATTGACGGTTTTGGAAAATTATTTAATAGTTAAACTATATGAATTTTAGCAAAGAAGAATACAAAGCAAGGTTAAAAAAAGTTCAAAGTGCAATGCAAGAAAAAGGCATAGAACTATTAATCTCTAGTGATACAGCAAATATGAACTATTTAACTGGTTATGATGCTTGGTCATTTTATTATGCTCAAGCTGTAATTGTTCATGTGAATGCTGATGAACCATTATGCTGGGTTAGAAAGCAAGACTCAGGTGGAGCTTATATAAAAACTTATTTAAAAAATGAAAATATTTTAGTTTATGATGAAAAGTACATTCATACTTGGCCAGTGCACCCTTACGATAATTTAGTAGAAATTATAAAAGAAAGAAAATGGGATAAACTTACAATAGGTTTAGAAATGGATAGTCATTATTTTACAGCTTATTGTTATGAAAAAATGAAACAAGGGCTGCCAAATGTTAAGTTAAAAGATTCTGAAAGATTGGTTAATTGGGCTCGTGTTGTTAAATCTAATGCAGAGATAGAACTTATGAAATCTGCAGCAATAATTTCTCAAAAAGGAATGCAAACAGCAATTGATGTAATAAATCCTGGTGTCAGGCAGTGCGATGCCGTAGGTGAAATTCAAAAAGCATTATTTTATGGAACTCCAGAATTTGGAGGTGAGTATTCAAGTATTGCAACACTACTTCCAACAGGAAAAGGTACTTCAGCATCACATTTAACAGCAACTCAAGATAAGTTTGTTGAGGGTGAGGCTACAATTATTGAACTTTCAGGGGTATATCAAAGGTACCATTGTCCAATGGCTAGAACAGTTTTACTTGGAAAACCTGATCAAATGAAAATTGATACTATGAATAAAACAAATGAGGCACTTCAAGCTGGAATAGATGCTGCAAAACCTGGACAAACAGCAGATGATGTTGCGCAAGCTTTTTGGAAAATTCTAGATAAATATGGAATAGAAAAAACCTCTAGAACTGGTTATTCAATAGGAATTGGCTATCCACCTGATTGGGGTGAGCATACTCTTAATATATCTAAAGGCGATATGACTATTCTAGAACCAAATGTTACTTTTCATATGATTGCTGTAATGCAATTTGGAGGGTGGGGCGTTGAAGCATCAGAGGCAATACGAATAACTGACAAAGGGTGTGAGTTATTTTGTAACTTTTCAAAAGATCTTCACATTAAGTAGTTGAAATAAAAAAACTTGATAAATAAGCTAACAAATGTTTTAAATCCTCTGGAAATAATATGGCAAAAAATAAAGAATTTGTAAAATTTGACAATGTAGACAAAAGCTACGACGGTAAAATATTAGTCGTTAAAGGATTGAATCTAGACATTGAAGAGGGTGAGTTTGTAACTATGTTGGGACCCTCAGGTTCTGGTAAAACAACTTGTTTAATGATGCTTGCTGGTTTTGAAACTCCAACTCATGGAGAAATTTATTTAGATGGTAAGGTGATTTCAAACATTCCACCTCACAAAAGAGGAATAGGAATGGTATTCCAAAATTATGCTTTATTTCCACATATGACAGTTTATGAAAATTTAGCTTTTCCATTAAGAGTGAGAAAAATTCCAAAAGACGAAGCAGATAAAAAAATTGATAAGGCCTTATCAATGGTTTCACTACACGGTTTTGAAGCAAGAATGCCGATGCAATTATCTGGTGGACAACAACAACGTGTTGCTGTTGCAAGATCATTAGTTTTTGATCCACAAGTAGTACTTATGGATGAGCCACTTGGTGCATTAGATAAAAATTTAAGAGAGAGTATGCAGTATGAAATTAAACATATTCATGAAAGCATAGGTGTAACAGTTGTTTATGTAACACACGATCAAACTGAAGCGTTAACAATGTCAAACCGTATTGCAGTTTTTAATGATGGTAAAGTTCAACAGTTATCAAGCCCAGATGAATTATATGAGAAACCAGTTAATTCTTTTGTTGCTGAATTTATTGGAGAGAATAATAAATTTTTAGGTCAAGTTGCAGATATTTCAGGTGACAAATGTAAAGTAAAATTAGAAGATGGTACTGAAATTTTAGCAAATCCAGTTGCTGTAAAAGCAAAAGGAGATAAAACTAAAGTTTCATTAAGACCTGAAAGAGCAATTATAGATCCTACAGATAAAATGGATAATAATCATAAAGGTAAAATTGAAGAAATAATTTATCATGGTGATCACACAAGACTTAGAGTTGATTTACTTGGAAATAAAGATTTTATTCTTAAAGTACCAAATAGTACTGCAAGACTAGACCTTAAAAAGGGCAATGTACTTAATATAGGCTGGAACAGTGTTGACTGTAGAGCTTTAGACCCAAAATAAGATTTAAATATTTCCTAAATAAATAAAGGCAAATTAGACATAATTGGCTGTTGACTAAACGTACCTATATTGTTTTACTTTCACTTTATAAAATAACAAACGTTAACGTTAAATAGGAGAGAAAATGAAAAAACTAAGTAAATTATTACTTGCTCTATCTTTTGTACTTTCTATCACAACTTCAGCTTTTGCAGTTACTGTAGCTTCTTGGGGTGGTGCTTATACAGAAAGTCAAAAATTAGGGTATGGTGATCCTACAGCTGCTAAATTAGGTATAGCTGTAAACTGGGTAGATTACACAGGTGGATTATCAGAGATTAAAGCTCAAAAAGAAGCTGGTGCAATTACATGGGATATTATCGATGTATATGCAAAAGACACTATCATTGGATGTGACGAAGGTATTTTTGTTGAATTCGACTTCGACAAAGACTTCTCACCTGCTCCAGATGGAACACCAGCAAGTGAAGACTTCTTTACAAGCATGCCTTCAAAATGTGCAGTTGGAAACATCTTGTACTCATGGAACTATGCTTATAATAAAGAAAATGTAAAAGGAACACCAAACAGTATTAAAGATTTCTTTGATACTAAAAAGTTTCCTGGAAAAAGAGCAATTTACAAAGGTGCAATGTCTAACATCGAATTTGCTATCACTGCAGACGGTGTAAACCCTGGTAAAGGTTCTGACTTAACTTACAGAAAACTTGAAGCTGATGGTGGAGTTGATAGAGCTATGGCTAAAATCAAAGCACTTTGTACTGATCCAAATGGTGGATGTGTATTCTGGAATGCTGGAGCTCAGCCGCCTGAATTGCTTGCTAATGGTGAAGTTGTAATGGCTACTGGTTGGAATGGTAGATTCTTTAATGCACAAATGGAAGGAACTCCAATTGTACAAGTATGGGATGCACAAATTCTTGACTATGAGTATTTTGCTCTAGTTAAAGGTGGACCTAATCAAGCAGATGCTATGAAAGTACTTAGAGAAATGACAAGTACTGAAGGTTTAGCTGGAAGTGCTAAGTATATTGCTTACGCTCCTTGGAGAAAGTCTTCAATTGCTATTATAGATGCTGGAGAGCCATGGTATAAAGATGGTAAGACAAGCATGGTACAACACATGCCTACAGCACCTGTTAACACTAAAAAATATATCCTAATGAATCCTGATTTCTGGGCAGATAACCAAGATGAAATCAACGAGAAATGGGAAGCAATGAAAGCTGGTCTATAATTTAGTTTTATAGATTAACTTTTTGTTATAAAATATTAGGGCGGTTACACAATAACCGCCCTTTTTTTTTAAAGAATTTAAAACATGAGTACAGAAAAAATACTATCATCAGACGGAATACCTTTAGAGGTCAGCTTAAGAAAAGCTGAGAGAAAAAATAAATTAAAAGCAGTAATGCTTGTAGGACCATTATTTTTGTTTCTTATAATCACATATGTATTTCCAATAGGTGACATGTTATTTAGAAGTATTGATGATCGTAAGATCACTAAAATGTTACCAAATACCTTTACAGCGATTGAAAAGTGGGATGGCAAAAACCTTCCAGAAGAGCCAGTGTATGCTGCTCTTTATGAGGATTTATCATATTTAAAAAAAACCAAAACTTACGGCAAGATCATAGCAAGACTAAATTATGAAAAGGGTGGATTTAGTAGCTTAATAAAAAAAACAGTTAGAAAACTTGGAAAATTTGAAGATGGAAATTATAAAGAACAATTTATAAATGTTCACAAAAGTTGGGGTCAACCTGAATATTTGGTTGCATTAAAGAATGCTGCACCAAATTGGACTTTTGCTAAATATCTAAAAGGTGTGGATTTAAAATTTGATCAAAATGGAGATATAGTACAGCAACCAGAGGACAGAAGAATTCATAAGATACTATGGTTAAGAACTCTCAAAGTTGCTTTTTGGGTAACTATATTCTGTTTCATACTTGCTTATCCAATTTCATACTTATTAGCTACATTACCCATGAAATATAGTAATTTACTGATGATATGTGTGCTACTTCCATTCTGGACATCACTTTTAGTTAGAACTTCAAGTTGGATGGTTTTACTTCAGCAACAAGGCCCAATTAATGATTTAATTGTAATGCTTGGGCTTGCAGCAAACGATAATAGGCCAGAACTAATGTACAATGTAATTGGAACCTTTGTTGCAATGACTCAAATCTTATTACCTTTTATGGTATTACCACTTTACAGTGTAATGAAAACAATATCTCCAAGCTTAATGAGAGCTGGAAAATCTTTAGGTGGAACACCATTTGTAGCATTTAGAAAAATTTACTTTCCATTAACAGTTCCTGGAATTGGTGCTGGATCCTTGTTAGTTTTTATTTTAGCAATAGGTTATTATATAACTCCTGCATTAGTTGGAGGAGCAAGTGGATCTTTAATTAGTAATACGATCGCTTATCACATGAAAAGTTCTTTAGATTGGTCATTTGCAGCTGCATTAGGCACAATGCTGTTGGTTGGTGTCTTAACTATTTACTGGATTTATAATAAATTAGTAGGAATAGATAATATCAAACTAGGATAAATTATGTCATTACCAACTTACACATCATGGAATTATAGAATTTGGCACTACACATATTTAACTATTTGTGGATTGGTTTTTTTCTTTTTAATTGCACCATTGTTTATAATCTTACCACTTTCATTTAATGCCGAGCAATACATTCACTTTTCAGCAAAAATGTTAGCACTTGATCCAGATGGTTTTTCTTTAAGATGGTATGAGGACATGATTTATGGAACTAAAAATCCATGGGGACTTGCTGCAAAAAATAGTATTATTATTGCTTTCTTTGCAACAATTGGCTCAACAATTCTTGGAACGGTTGCGGCATTAGGTTTGAGTAGTAGACACATGCCTTACAAAGCAGCATTCATGGCTTTATTAATTTCACCAATGATTGTTCCATTAATTATTTCAGGTACAGCGATTTTTTTCTTTATGGCAAAAGTAGGTTTGGCTGCAACGCATACAGGGATAGTTTTAGCACATATTATTTTAGGAACACCGTTTGTTGTTATTACAGTTACTGCAACATTAACTGGTTTTGATCATAGTGTTACGAGAGCTGCAGCTAGCTTAGGTAGTAATCCAGTTAATACTTTTATGAAAATAACATTGCCTTTAATTTTACCGGGAGTTATTTCTGGGGCACTATTTGCTTTTGTAACTTCATTTGATGAAGTTGTGGTTGTATTATTTCTAGCAGGACTTGAAACCACTACTATTCCAATTCAAATGTGGGTTGGGCTAAGGGAACAATTAAGTCCGACAATCATGGCCGTAGCAACGTGCTTAATTATAATGTCTACATTAATTCTAGTTAGTGCAGAACTTTTAAGAAGAAGGTCTGAAAGACTAAGAGGAATTAATAGGTAATTTATTTACTAAGTTAATTTTTTTTATTATAAACAGTTCTTCAATTTTTAAATCTTATGGAAATTAAAAAAGTAGTAGTTATTGGGTCAGGTACTATGGGTAGCGGTATTGCAGCACATTTATGTAACGCTAATATTCCAGTAACTTTACTAGATTTAAAAACTGAAATAAGTGAGCAAGCACGAGATAAAATTCACAAATCAAGACCTCCACTTTTATTAGATAAGTCAAAAATAAATAACATTAAAGTAGGAAATATTTTAGATAATTTTGACGAAGTAAAAGAAGCAGACTGGGTAGTAGAAGCTGTTGTTGAAAGAATAGATATCAAACATGATATTTACAAAAAAATATTTAAAGAGAGAAAAGAGGGTGCGATAGTTTCTTCAAACACATCGTCTATACCTATTAAAGTTTTGTCTGAACATTTATCAGAAGAAGAAAAAAAAGATTTTTGCATTACTCACTTTTTTAATCCAGTTAGATACATGGGGCTATTAGAGATAGTTAAAAATGAAAATAATGATTTAGATAAAATAAACTCTTTAAAAAAGTTTTGTGAAACAGAGCTTGGAAAAGGTGCCATCGTTTGTAATGATACTCCAGGATTTTTAGGAAATAGAATAGGAGTTTTTGCAATGCAAGTTGCAATGACTGAAGCTTTTAAGATGAAACTTAGCATAGAAGAAGCCGATGCAATTTTTGGAAGACCAATGGGTATACCAAAAACAGGTGTGTTTGGTCTTTATGATTTAATTGGCATTGATTTAATGGCCGATGTTTTAAAAAGTTTTATTAAAGAATTACCAGAAAATGATCCTTTTCAAATAGTTGCAAAAGAAATTCCTTTAGTAAAGACATTGATTGAAACTGGATATACAGGAAGGAAAGGTAAGGGTGGCTTTTATAGAGTTAATAAAACAGGTGAAGTAAAAGTTATGGAAGCAATTAATCTTGAAACTGGAGAGTATTCAGCAAGTAAAAAGATTAATATTAAATCAGATAAAGTAGATCTTAAAAAATTAATCTCAAGAGAAGATAGGTACGGTGAGTATGCTTGGTCAGTTATTTCTAAGATTATTAAATATGCTTCTTCTTTAGTTCCATCAATTACAAAAGATTTTAATGATATTGATGAAGCAATGAGGTTAGGTTTTAATTGGACTAAAGGTCCATTTGAAATGTTGGAAGAAATTGGGATTGAAACTTTTTTTGGTAAGATTGATGACATTAAAGGAAATACTTTTTTAGAAAATTTATCTCAAAACAGAAATCAAAATTTTTATGGATCTAGACAAAAATATACTGATATTGAAACATTTGGAAAAGCTAAAAAGAAAGCATTAAGTGTGGATGGAAATAGCTCAGCTCAGATATATAGATTTAAAGATTATAATATTGTCGAGTTTACCACCAAAGCAAATGCTCTAGATTATGATTCAATGGATGCTTTAAAAAAAGCTACAGACAAACCATTGATTATAATAAATGAAAGTATGCAATTTTCTGCTGGAGTAAACTTGAGTTATACGATGGATTTTGCAAATAAGAATGATTTTAAATCTATAGAAAAATTTATTAGATATTTTCAAGAAACCTGTAAACATCTTAAGTATTCTAATCACCCAGTTATCTCTGCACCATCAGGATTAACACTCGGTGGAGGGTTTGAAGTTATGGTTCAAAGTAATTTTGTAGCCACACATACAAATATTGTAATTGGATTAGTGGAAACGATAGTTGGATTAATTCCAGCTGGTGGGGGATGTAAAGAAATGTTAGCAAGATGGCTTGATACGGATGAGGCTAAAAAAGATCCTCATTACGCACCTCTTAAAGTGTTTGATATCATTGGTTATGGAAAAACTGCCACTTCACCAGTTGAAGCAGAGCCATTAAAATATTTAAAACCTGAAGATAAAAAGATAATGAATAGAAATAGTTTACTAGAAGTTTCAAAAAAAATCTTAGATGACAATAAAGAATTTAAAGCTCCATTAGAAACAGAATTTAACCTACCAGGAAAAGAAGTTTTAATAGAAATGAATAAAATTGTAGAAAAGCTTTATAATGAAAAAATAATTCGTGATCATGGTGTGACTGTTGCAAAAGAATTGGCCCATGTCTTGAGTGGGGGAGACACAACTATTGATAAAATTTTATCGGAAGATGATTTATTTAAATTAGAATTAGACGCATTTATGAGATTAATCGAAACAAAAGAAACTCAAGATAGAATTAAACACACACTAGCAACGGGAAAACCTTTAATTAACTAATATCTTTCGTCTTCTTTTTTCTTTACCTCATTTTCTAGTATTTCTTCTTTTTTTTCTTCTATTACTTCTTCTTTTTTAAATTCTATTATCTTTTCACTTTCTTCTTTTTCTCTAATTAGCTGGTCATTAAACTTTTTGAGCAATTCTTCTTCTTTTGCTATTTGCTCCTTATCAAATTTTCTTTCCCACTCTTTTATTCTCTCTTCTTCATCTTTAACTCTTTTCTCTTCAAGAATTCTAGCTTGAATTATTTTTTGTTCTTTTAAATTTTCTAATCTTATTTCTTCTTCTTTTAATTGTAATTCTTCTTGATTCTTTCTTTGATTGAAGTCATTTAATCTCAATTCCTTGAGTTCTTCAATTTCTAATTGTTCTTTTAGTCTAAGTTGTTTTTCTTTTTCTCTTAACTCATCAGCTTCTTTTAATATTTTTATTTCTTTTTCTCTTAATCTTTCAACTTCAATATTTTTGATATTTTGTTCTATTTCTTCAAGTTTTTGTTTTTGATAATTTAATTTATGCTCTTCTTCGTTTAATCTTTGCTCGTCTTTTTTTTGTTTATCAATCTCAATATTCTTTAATCTTTCTTCCTCATCTTTTATTTTTTGTTTAGCTTCACGGGCATTCTGTCTCTCAAGAGCCATTAATTTATCATTTTCGATTTTGGCTTTTTGTTGCTCTTGTCTTGTTCTTTGTTTTTCAAAAAAATCCAATCTCAGTTTTTCTTCTTTTAATTTTAAATCATCTTGTCTTACTTTTTCCTCTTCTTCGTCTCTTAGTTTTTGTTCTTCAGCCTTAATTCTTTGAACTTCAAGTTTAATTTTTTTTCTCTCAATTTGCTGTTGTTGTTTTATAATTTTTATTTTTTGTTTTTCTTTTTTTTCTATTCTTTGTTTTTCTTCCTTTATTAGATTTAATTCATTTTGTTTAATTAACCTTATTTCTTCATTTTTTTGTTTTTCTTGTTCTAACTTTTCTTTTTTTAATTCTTTAATTTTTTCTTCTTTTAATAATTTGATTCTATTTAATTCCTTTTGTTTAATATTTTTTTTGAAATCTTTAAATTTTTCAGTTAAAGAAAATGATTTGATTTTTTTAAACTTATTTAAGTTTATTCTTTTAAGAATTTTTAATGGGCTTTTAAGCAAACTTTTACTGTCTGTATTTATTTTCTTTAGCTTTTTCTCAAGCTGATTTTTCATAAATATATTTTGATTGATTTTACTTCATACTAAAAGCTTTATAGTGTCTATATTGGGTTCAACCTGTAATTTAATAGTGTTTTTTATCAGTTTATTTAACTAAATTAGCAGTTCAGTAATATTTTGATCTAATTTTCTTTGAAAATTCTTATCATTACCTGGATTTGCTGCACAATGCCCATAAGGTGAGTCAACAGGCCTTAATAATGATTTTTTAATAAATCTTTTTTCAAATCTATTTTCTTCTGTTCTAAAATATAAATCTTGGTTGCAGGGCATTAAAATTGTTTTTGCTCTTATTGATTTAAGCGCTTTAATATAATCACCTTTATATATTGGATTTTTACTAAT
>Ga0209830_10004381_pt1 | contig 10285 bp, 5 predicted proteins | sample ArcticOcean_MG_C_12_FD_187439 | JGI IMG/M metagenome (GOLD analysis project Ga0209830, IMG submission 187439) | Marine microbial communities from western Arctic Ocean - ArcticOcean_MG_CB8_130 (SPAdes) (version 2) | ecosystem: Environmental > Aquatic > Marine > Oceanic | place: Arctic Ocean...
TCTTCTAAGATAATAACATTATTCGTTATTATTGTTATTATTATTATTATTATTTATAAAGAGCGAAAGCTCAAATTCTTCTTCTTCTTCTCTGTCGTCTGTCTGTTGATTTTGAGAGCGGTCTAGTTTTGTAGTTTGTCATTATTATTTATGTTTTGTCTGTCGTCAAACTAATAATAAAGACGGAGTAAGTATATTTACATAGAAGCAATAAAGATAGAATAATCATAATAATGGAATTCTCACCATCACCATCACCATCATCATCATCACCATCAACAACAATTATATCAAATAGTAATAATAATTCATCAAAGTCAGTTTTGTTCAAGAATAGCACTGTTTTGTTCCCAACAATTACACATGGGAATATCGGTCAACTCGCTTGTGATTTATTGATTTATAATATGCAAATGAAACCTATCGGTGCCTTGTTCCACACAGATGTTCTACCAATTTGTGGATCTAATCCATACTGTAATCAAAATGATAATCAAAATGATCATCAAAATCAAAACGCATCGAGTTTAGAGATTTATGGAAACGAAGACTTAAGCCTCATTGTTTGTCAACAACGAGGAGAAGTCAATAGGGGATGTCAACGAAAATTCGCTAAAGATGTCATTTATTGGTTAAAAACGAACAATTTTAAGAAAGTCATAGTACTTGCATCGTTACCATCGACGGTTGGAGAGAATGATAGTCAAATTGGTGGCACTAAATGGAGGACGATACAAACGCCAAATATAATCACGGAGAGTTATCCAACATCATCATCAAATGATAATAATAACAATGTTACGAATGACGAAGATGACGACGAAATGATGATGCTGCCGAAAGCATTTGAGTTTGAACAGATTCCAGAAGATTTGAAACACAAGCGCATTCCTCCTTGGACGTTTGTTTATCAAAGCATTAAGCAATCTTTATCCGCAAATTTCATAATCGCGTTATGTTCTGAAGGTGATAATAGCATAGATGCAGATAGAATGGCATCTCGTGCATTAGCAATGGTAGCTGAAAAAAATGTAGAAATTATTAAAGATGGCGGTGGAAAAACAAACGAATCGTCGTCGACGATTAATTTCACGAATATCACATTGCCGCCAAACGGAACGAGATGGAAAACACCACCGAGTTGGAGGCGCGTGTATGGGGGCGCAATTAAACGATCGATTTTTGCATAACGACGAAAATAGTAATACTCTTGTATGTATGTTATGTTTGAATCTCTCTTTTATATATTTACACTCATTCTCGATGCTCTCTCGCTTACTCTTACACTTATTTCTTCTTCTTCTTCTTCTTCTACTTTCGGAAGGATACTACGAAGTTTTTACTACGTGGGAACGATGCAAACCGGGACGCACGATTTTCTTAAAACTTCCTTGCACACAGATCCCAGAAAGAACTCTTCGACGATATTCAAATTGTTACGGGCTGTATTATGTTTGTTCATAACAATGAGTGTGTAAACGTTTCCTCCAAAACGAACCGTACGCTCGACTATGATATTTGCAATTTCAGAGCTCTTCACTTTACCCCCTAATTCTAATGCCTCAAACGAACACGCGATTTCATTGTCTAAACATATCGATTTAAACCACTTCTCGAGAATTGCTTCGTTTTTTATGCATTTTGATCCGTTCTGACTTATATCTGAGGTATATTCACTCAAGTAATCCCTAGGTAATATCGTCAAGAAGTGTATCGCACAGCTTTTAGAAGGCGTTGGACAGGTGTTTTGTATACAAAATTTAACAGCCTCAAAAGCGTGTTTATAGCTGGCCATATCGATCGGGATCAATATGCGCACTTGATTTTTTTCTTTATCAGATTCCTCTTCTTTATCAGTTTTCTTTGGGACGAATAATTCTTCGTTGTTCATGTTTTTAGACGCGCGCGCGCGCGCGTTCTGGTTTGTCGTATTTTTTGGTTTTGTATCGCGATCGAATATAATTATTATATTAGCAAGGTTTTCCAAAACAAGCAAACAAACATGATTAAAGGTAGTCTCCTTTATAAAGGCCGCGATGAAAACGATGAAAACGATGATGTCCGCTATTATTAGATGTGTGGTTATATACTATAAAACTCTGATAAATCACAAGACACCAAAGAATGGGTTCTTCAACGCATTATCTATCTCAATCCCAGCTGCTTGTAACTCTTGAAGGGACATGTTCTCCTTCGTTAAGTGTAAAACGGCTTCACCGTTCTTATCAACCGTTTGAACAAAGCCGCACGTTTTCAAGAATACGTCGCCATCGAACGCTTTTATTCTCTCCAAAAACGCCTTGCCGTTGATTTTTATCGATCGATACTTTTCATACGCTTCATCGTTTGGCTGGGCATTGAAATTTTTCGCAATATTACCTAAATAGGTCAATAATGTTTTATAGCATTTCTCCACTCCAGCGGCGTTCGAGGCGTTGTGTGTTTTCTTAATCTCGACGAGATTCTTTCGTAACTTTTCAGCGAGCTCTACCGGTCGAAGGACACCCACGCCATTCTTCTCTTTTCTTTCCTGGTCCTCTTTCGCTTTTTGCGCCTTTTCTTCCAGTCGTTTCTTCTCTTTTTCAATCTCTTCCTTGGTTAATTCTTCCGGTAGTCCGAGCTTACGCCTGCGCTCTTTTTTATCTTCTTCAAGTTTGACTCGAATCTTTTCTCTCGCCTTTTCTTCCTCCTCTTTTTCCATGCGACGCACTTCTACGTTACGTTTAAATCGTAACTCGTCTTCCTTCTTCTTAGCTTCTAAAAGTTCTTTTCCCGATTTCACGCGTTCTTTCTCTCTCAATTTTTCATTCTCGACTCCTTCCTTCTTCTTCTTCTCGGCAATGTCTAAACGAAGCTTTTCTGCGGCAACGCGCGCTTCTTCTTTCGTTAGTTTCTTTTTCGCCTGCGCGGCAGCAGACGCCTTCTTCTTGGATACTAAAAGTTCTTCGTCCAACCCTTTATCGTCTTGATGTTCCGTGAGCCAAGTAACTAACTGCTCGATTGAGTCCGATTGCGTCTCGAACAACGCTCGCACTGACCTGTTATGATTAAACCCAAGCTCTGCAAGTTTATCGAGCATCTCCTTGGAAACTTCTGGCTCGATTTTTTCACCATCGTTTTCTTCGTTATTGGCGTCATCAATGACCGTTGCATCATCATCGACAATCTTCTTCGTTTTTAAACCTGCATCTTCGAGCATTTCGTTCTTCATTTGCTTGAACTGTTTAGAAGTTTGTACGACGTTATCACCTTCTTCGCATTCGACAAAGTCTTCGTGACCTTCGTTGAAATTAGAGTGTAACTTCTGTTCTTGTTCGTTCCTACATCTTTTCCCACACGCAGTGCAACGCATGGTCTTGATAATCTCGGTTGACTCTGAGAAATCGGAATGACCGGTTATCTCGCCATGCGTTTGCGCCTCTTGCACTGATTTCAGAAGAACACCACATGTTACACATTTCAGGCTCACTGCTTTTTGTTCTGATGCCATTTATTATGATCAGGAAGGAGAGAGAGAGAGCGCGCGCGCGTTATGAAGATGAGTTTTTTTATTATTCTTATTTTCTCAATTGTCAATACCTATAATACAATACGAGTGATTTGACGACGACGAGAAACGTCAGACGTCAGAAGACGACGCGTAAGAACTAAAAAACAAAGCTAAAGTAAGTCGATTATATTATGACCAGTGTTTCAAAATCATCATCATCAGCACTTACAATAACACATACTATGACTACTAAGAGAATGAACCGACCAGCAAGGACGAGAAGAACAAAGGTGATGATGTCAGCCACGACGACGACGAAGAACGAAAAATATCATCATCATCATCATCGTCGTCATGAATATTGGGATGAAAAACAAAGTATGAAGATAATAGAGGAACTACGGAAATCAGTACAGTCGTGTAATGATATCACTGAAGAAGATTTAAATAAGAACAGTGGGAAGTTCGTTAATTTATTAATCTCATCATCATCATCACCATCCAAAGAACAAGAACAGTATGAACACGTCGGATTCGTTCGTCCAGATTTCGCAAAAGCACTTTTAGCACATGGTAGTGAAGAAGATGGATACGCACTTTTCAGTACAAACGATGATACAATCATCATATTCGATAAAGAAAATAGATATACAAGTATGGACGATAAGACAAACGCTGTAGGAAAGATTTTCGAAAAGATGCGCAAGCTCTCTTTGGTTCCCGGTTGGAGGAACGAGATGTTTCCAGTGGTTTCGAATAGAGGAAATGTGTGCTTGAATGTAGAACGAGCGACGGCTTCGTTATTAGGTATTAGAGCGTTTGGTGTACACGTGAACGGCTTCGTTGCGAAAAAACGAAAAGACGATGAGGGTATTTTATTATGGGTTGGGCGAAGATCGAAAGACAAACAAACGTTTCCTGGATTGCTCGATCATTTGAGTGCGGGAGGTTTACCTGCCGGGATGTCGCCAACGATTTGCGCAATAAAAGAGTTAGCCGAAGAAGCTGGCGTTCCGGAAGAGTATTCCGAGAAATACGTCAAATCGGTCTCGTGCGTTTCATATCAAATGTTTTATAAAGATTGCGTAAAAAGAGACGTGTTATTTTGCTATGATTTAGAACTTGATGCCTCATTTGTGCCAAAACCTGTTGACGGAGAGGTGGAATCGTTCGAGCTCATGCCGATTGAAAAAGTTATCGAAATAATCGCTTTTGAACCAGGACGTTTCAAACCAAATTGTACTTTAGTTATTATCGATTTCGCGATTCGCAAAGGCGTGGTGACGTGCGATATGCCCGGATACTTAGAATTAGTCAAAGCTTTGCGGAGATAATATATACTATGACTGATTGATTGATTGTGTTCAGATACTATACTGTATGTGATTTCCATCAAATTACTCTAGATCTTGCTGCTGCTGCTGTTGCGGGTTAATAATTCCATGCTTTTGGTAAAACTCTTCTTCTTTCTCTGATCCCGCGCATTTAGCGCAAAACCAGTACTCAACATCGGGAACCGCATCTAAACCACAGCAGTAGGTGTGAGAGCTCAAATCGCATGCGTCGCAAATTAGCATTTTATCTTCGTTTTCCTCGCCTTGACATTCAACGCATTTCATCGTCATCAACGAATCAATAGTTGTTCCATACATAACCGCGCCCGTAATCATCGCAACATCATCATTATTGTTGTTGTTGTTTAGAATGGGCGTATTCACACATCTTTTCTTCATGAGTGGATTCAAGCACGTTCGACAATTGCCGCATTTATAAGGTTTCCCATCGGCACCTTTCGCATATATGTGCGTAAAATTTCGTCTCTTTGCTCTTTTAACTTCTGCTTTTGCTGAATTCGATGTCGATTTTGACGAATTGACATTTTTACGTTTCTTATCAATACCGAGCATGGACGTTTTTTTTACGACACCATGAGCACCGGTGGCCATTCCTGTCGACATCGCTTCGTCGAGTTCTCGCAAGAGAAGAAGCGTTTGCTTTTTATGTTGATACGTAGTAGTAGTGCTCTCAGCAACTGTGCCTCGACGACCGGCTTCTAAATTAGCAAAATCTTCCTCTGTTTCCATCAACGCGTCATCAAACCATGGCGACCCGTACATCTTCGCATAGTTTTTAAAACTCCATTGCATCGTCGTCGGCCAAATTCTCGATGCGTTCTCTCGCAAAATTCTCACCAATTGCTTGCGCTCAGTCTTAGCATATACGCCTTGATCACCGCTGTAGGCAGAATCGATATCTGGCAATGAAATCGTCCCTCGTCTTTCGGCAGACAAAGATGCCGTCGGATCATAAACTGTTTGTTTAAACCACGCAACGAGCTGTCCCCATGGATAGTTTGGCAAATATTTCTTTATCAGCGTGTTCTTCACGTGAGTCGATACTTTAACCGCGCTAAGCTCCGATCCTGGATCGTGTTCGCGAAGCTGTACAGGAGGGGATGAAAAACCAACAAATTTTTCGGGCGTGAACCATCTCTCAGTACGCGCGTACATAAGTAAAGCATCCGCGCAAGCGCTGTGTCCCATACCTAAAGAACGAATTGAATTCGAAACCTCGCGAAGCCAATCTTTCGCTTCACTCGCAGAAGAAGGTTTAGATTTTGACCTTTCAACCAATTGATCGATAACTTGATTTGGATTCCCTGTGAACTTAACCGTCTTCTTCATCTTATTAGTGGTTGCGATAGTAGCAGTAGCAGTAGCGGTAGTAGTAGTAGTAGTAGTAGTTGCAGCATGAGTAGCAGATGTTGTTTTTGTTTTCGATGGCAGGAGAACGTCGTATCCTTCTGATAACGCTAATGCAATTGCGTGGTCGTCAGCGGTTGAGTCAACCATTACTGGTGCACCATTTTGCTCTCCTTCTTCTTTTTCTTTTTCTTTTTCTTCTCCGTTTTGTTCTATTTTTGCGTCTTCTTCTTTCTTTTCTTCTTCTTCTTCTTCTTTAATTATGCTTTTTTGCCCTTCTACTCCTTGTTTCCCGTGAGAAGAGACGTTTTTCAAAATACCACACGCACGAGAAACGGCGCTGAGCGCGCGTTTTACAATCGACTCGTTCCCTGTCCATAAATGCCGAATGATCTCTTCTTCCGAAGCCTCGCGCATGTACGGTCTTTCGCATTGCTTGGGCTGTCTCAAAAAGTATTTGATCTTATCGAGCGTGACGACGATATTTTGTAATCGAGTAGCGACGATGCCGTACATTTCAGCTTTTGCACCTTCCATGTTGTATTTAATTCCATTTTGCATTGGTAACTTGCATAGCGCCTCGGGAAGCATTTTTTCTTCTAATCTCACATAACGCAAAATCAGCGACGCCCATTTCACGAGCCAATCGGGCGCTCTTTCGCCAGAAACTGTATTCAACGCAGAATCTCTGATGCCGAACTCAGAGAGAAGAGCCAAATCTTCTTCAGCAAGAGGCTCGACGCATGCTCGACACAGAATTGCATTCCTGTGTAAAAAGTTGTGCTTTTCGTTCATCACCGCAGTGAAAGTTGAGCTTCCGGCATACGACAAAAATGAACCGCGACAGTTTGGACTCGAACAGAGACAAATAGCTGCTCGAAATTCTTTCTCGCTTTCCGTAACGCAAGAATAGTCCCAACACAACTCTTCACCGCATTCGATTTTCGCGTGTGTATAAACACCAATTGAAAGTTTACCTTCGTGCGAAATTACCGTTGTTTGACAGTTACCAGCGCACGAATGAGACATTCGAGAAGCGAACTCGCATTCGTGCATGGCTTCTACGAATATCGTATCTTTACCGCGAGAATCTTCCTTCGGACGCTCTAACGTAATGTTAAAGAACGACGGAAGATCTTGACTTGGATTACGCTTTTTAATCGAATCGCAACGCTCGTACCATCGCCAGGGAGAATACATTTCACCGAGATAATGATTGACAAAAGTCCCAGGCTCTAAACCTTCTTTGCGAATACAAACAACGCCAACACCTTTTGGATGCAAACGGTAATGCCGTCTAGTAGTTCGAGGATCGACTTCTTCTTCTTCTTCTTTTTTGATTTCTGCGTCATCTATAATAGTAGTAGTCGCAGCAGCAGCGGCGGATATATTATGACCACCATCGTCATTTCCTACTTCCTCAACCTCAATATTATTATTGTCGTTGCTATTGTTATTTGTTGCGCACGTGCTACGAGTCGAGTTATTATTTATCGTCGTGGCAGCAGCTGCTGCGGTTTTCTGTTTGTGTTCCGTATTATTCTTCGATCTCATCCTCTGTGTGTTCGTGCTCACTTTAGCTTCATCTATTTCTTTGATTGCGCGAATCAAGCACTCGGCAGCTTTCTTCGTCTCGAAATCGTTTTGCTTTTCCGCATCTTCTGAAATTATTTGAGCCGCTTTCTCCATGTCCCACCCGTCTTCGCCTAGAATGTGCACTGTTCGCATAAGTTTTTTCGTCAAAAAATCTTCGCGTTTCTTCAAATTCTCCTGCCCATTGAATCCTTCAGCTTGCGAAATCGCGGCCATGACTGCAGCGCGCGTGTAGCAATCCATTCCCCATAAATGGCGAATCTCGACATCGACATCGAGTTGTAACGGTATATGATTTGAGACATCCGGCTTTGCCCATTTTGCCCACGCCGGCAAGTCTTCAAACGTCAACTCTGAACCTATTTGTTGTTGTTTTTGATGTTTGTTCTTATTAGTAGCGCTATTATTGTTGTTATTACTATTATCATTACTATTCTTATGTTTATCTATGACCGTTTGAAACTCTTTTGAGATTGGTGGAATATCCGTCCATCCATTCGGTAAAGATGTTTTTAATTTATCTTCGATGTATTCAGAATCAATCGATGGCATATCAGCAGCTGCTTCATATTGTTTCAAAGCCTTGTAGGGGATCGGCTCGTACGGTTCTCTTCGCCACTCGGTCAGGTTCAAATACGGCTCAGTCGTTTCCGCTCTTTTTAACAAATCGACGATTGATTTTACAAACCTATTATTATTATTATTATTATTATTATTATTATTATTATTATTATTATTATTAATGTTCTTTTTATTACTCTGCCGTTCTTTTTCTTCTTCTTTCTCTTCGTTTATTAACATTTCCTCTACTGAACCGAGAACAACGGCAGCATTCGTCGTCGTCGTCGTCGCCGCTATAAAACAGTCATCATCAACGAACGCCTTTCTCACTCCATCTTCTTCTTTTGTTATTAGTATAGTAGAATCATCGATGGACATAACTTTAATTATATATAGAACTGAACTCTCTCTCTCTCTCTCTCTGTATGTCTTTGTTCTTCGTCTGTTCAATGATATTTAAAAGCGCGAGCGCGTGTTTTGTGTTTTATGTTTTGTGTGAGTTTGAAAATCGAGGCGGAAAAATAGCGAATAGCGAAAAGCGAATTTTGAAAATTTGAAATTCAACTGTTTGGCAAAATGGCATAATGGCAAAACGGCAAAACGGCAATAAAGCATATACGGCAATAAAGCATATACGGATGACTCTTGTCATTTTTTATTTATTTTACATTACCATGGTACATACGTTTCTATCTATTATATTCTACACATTATTCGCTACTAATATTGGCGCTTTATCGCCGCCGGATACAAAATACCACGTGAGCGATAGTGGCGAAAAAACACTCGGTCTCTCTCTCTTACGGACAGCATTTACTTTCTTGAACGAATCATCATCAATTGAAACAACCTCCGATGGCGCGCTTGCTATAGTTGGGTTTTCTTCTGCTAAAACTATGTTCATAGAACGCTTTAGATTTTCGTATTCTCGGCGTATTTGTTCGTTCTCGTTCTTTAATTTTTCAACGACCCTCGACGCGGCTTCTATTTGCTTCTCTGCTTCTTCCATTTTTTTGAACGATTCTCTATCGCGCTGTTCGGCATTTTTTTTCATTAATTTAGCAAGTTCTAATTCTTCCTGAACAGCGCTGCGAGGAGAAATCAATAACGCATTATCATCTTTGTTTCTCGTAACTTTTGTTGCATTCAACTCTGAGTTTTCCTCTCGCAAACGATTGAGTTCAACTTTGCTCGCATTCAATTCCGCAAACATGACTATTATTCTATCTTCGGCGTTTCCGAGCGCATCTTTCAACACTTGTTTTTCTCGTTCTCGCTCATCTTCTTCCTTACTCGTGGTCATAGTTTTGTTTCTATCGTCCTCGGCAATTTTTTTTTTCATTGCGTTTAGTTCCGTCCAAGCATTTTTACCCGCATTCGAATCTCTTCGTTCGCGTTCGATTGCTACTTCTGCTTTCTTCAATCGCTCGCATAAATCTTCGCACGCCTCGGCAATCATGTATGGACGACTATCTAATTCTTTTTGCAACTGTTTTTTAACTCGCTCAAGCTCTTCTTCAAGCAAAGAAATTTCGAGTACGCTATCGGCCAATGCCAGACGTAAGTCTCGATTCGTTTCTAACAAAAGAACATTATAATTATTATTAGTAGTAGCAATTGTAGAATATGATTGAGTTGTTGTTTGTTCCTGGACCGATTCTGATTGTTCTCCTAAAATACTTTCGAGTTTTTCTATTTTCGTTTCATCGCTTGCAGGTGATTTTGTCGCCGCTGCTGGTTCAAAATTGAGTTTCACTCTTGTTGTTTCTTCGTCGTCGTCGTTTTCTAGTTTCTCTTCAGTCGCTGCTACGTTTACTACTTCCTTCATAAGCACAATTGGCGTAGGTGATAAAATTGGAGATGGAAATGGAGAGTTCGATGATAAGTTTATTCGTTCTTCGCATTTGTTCGTTATTATATCAGTTTCAAAATGGTCAAA
>Ga0209830_10004382_pt1 | contig 10284 bp, 7 predicted proteins | sample ArcticOcean_MG_C_12_FD_187439 | JGI IMG/M metagenome (GOLD analysis project Ga0209830, IMG submission 187439) | Marine microbial communities from western Arctic Ocean - ArcticOcean_MG_CB8_130 (SPAdes) (version 2) | ecosystem: Environmental > Aquatic > Marine > Oceanic | place: Arctic Ocean...
TAAAACCCAGCAGCATAAAAATATAACACGAAATGATTCGAACACCTCTCTCATCAGTGAACGTATTACTACAACGACACAGAACAATAACAACGAACAAGATAGCATCATCGCGCACGAACGATTGCATTCGAAGATTAAAAATGAATAAACGTGAGCGCGCGACGATTGTAACGATATCTTCCTCTTCTTCATCTTCTTCATCTTCTTCTTCAAGAACGGTTTCGGTTAAAAATGATTATTATCACGATGATGATGATGATGATGATGAATTAGTGCGTATTAATAGTCGTAGTAGAGGATCTCGAGTAATAGCGCGCGCTTCTTCTAATACTACTACTCCTTCAGAACAAAAATCAATGGTCGTCATACCTGGCGACTACAGAATTGGAGGAACTTTAATAGCAGTGGCTATTTTGAACGGATTCGTGTTTCATTTATGGACGCAATTCGTAGTACATTTCATTTTAGGGTCGTTCTTGACCTTACAAGCATCGAGAGTGAGATTCAGGTTCTCTGATGATGCACTCGATGTCGTATTCATTGAACCGTTCGCTGATGATTCCGAAGCTCTCAAAGTCGTCGAAGCGCAAGAGAACAGATTACAAGAGGGCGGGGGGCAATCAAAGTGGTCTTTCGATTCAGTCACGAATTGGGAGTTTTGGTTCCCAGGGTTTCCAGTTTTAGTGTATTATAAAGAGAATCAAACGAAAATCGATGGACAGCCTCATTTTTTTCCAATCATCATGGATGGAAAGAAGTTATACGAACAAATGTTGCAAAAAATGCCAAAGAGTCTAAACGAGAAACCGTTAGTCGACGAGTGGAATTTGCTAACCGCTTTTAAGAGTACTGGTGTTGGAAGGAGTTTGATCGAGAAAATGAGCGAGGAACAAATTAAGCAAGCTGAAGAAACGACCGGATTACCGTTTCTTGATGATAAAAAGTAAAGTGTGTGTGTGCGTGTGTGGGCAAGTGCTGTATATTAAAAATAACTACGTGTACCAGGTACCTGGTACGGTACGTGACAAACTTTTATATATTACCTAAAGTCGTAATAATATCATCCATTCACCTACAGTTATAGTACTACCAGTACAAACTACTATATTTTATTATTTGCGTTTCGAAAAGTTTTCGCCGTCGTGCGATAACTTTTCCGCGCGAACCAGTGCATTTAAAAACTTTTCCAACTGCGTCTGCGTCTTATCATACGCAGGCTCTACGACGAACATTTTCAACATGTTATGAATTCGTTCAATCGGCATTGATGGGAAATTCGTCAACATACCCATGACGTATTGCTCGTAAACCTTCATCTCTGCAGCTTCCGTTTCCTCTGCAAAATTTTGCATTTCGCTGTCATTTTCTTCAGTCGAAACACCGCGAGATTGAGTTGAATCTATTATTTTGTTCGAAGTGTTCAACTCGTATACCGCTTCGTTGATTTCTAAAATCACGCCTTTGTTCATCCATAAAACCATTCGTTGCCGGACAGCTTTTGTCGTCGCATTCAAAACTTTCGCTAATTCATCAGCAGTCCATCTTTCTTTGTTCGTGAAATGATATAAAATAGCCGCATGGAGCGGTGATACGACCATTTCAAACGTTTTTTCATTCAAAGATACTTCAACGACGACGCGACCGAGAGATTTTATCCATGTCATTTTTCTCGGAGCTTTCAACTCATGATAACGCTTTTCATACGCACGCATGGCCTCTTCAATAGCTGGGGGAAGTATAATATCGTTATGCAACGGCGTTTGATCGTCGTCGTTGATTGATTGAATTCTTGGAGGTGAGGATGATAAGGATGGAGGACTTTCAATCATTAGCGAGTCTTCGTTTGCATTTGTTGTTGTTGTTGTTGTACGTGTTGGTATGATTGCTCCTGCTCCTAATGGATCATCAAATACATCTTCTTCAACGCGTCCAAGAACATCGTTACTATTATTTTGATGTTGTTGTCTTTGTGAAGGCAAAATAGATGATGTCGATAGAGGCGCAATTATTGTCTGCGCGCCTTTTGCAATATCTTTCGGCCAATACAACCGCGATATGATCAAAGCCTGCACTGGACTTTCTTTCAACATCTCAGTCACACGAATGCCTTCTTTAGCGAGTGGTGTTCCTTCAGCCGGTCTTGTCTTTACATTTGCATTAACTCGACGTGAATCTTGTACGTCTCTGAGCATGACCTCGCAATCGTGAAGATGCGCCTCTCCAAATTTATTCTTTAGCAACTCCAGAGCGAGCGTCTCGCGTTCTGCATCGTAATTGCTCTTCTGCAGTAGTTTATCTGCCAACATAAATCGATATTCGTTGACAAAGAGTTCTTTACCACCGTAAATACCTATGAGAAGTCCGATGATGTCTCTTAGTTGACGCCTCTTTCGCGAACGCAACTTTGTCGCTTCGGAGATGACCGGTTCGGGATCCCACGCATCTCCCGGAAATCTTTTGAGGATCTTCTTCCTCGAAGAAGAAGAAGCAAGTTTTTTCTTTTCATCATCATTAGTAGCGGACGAGTCAGGAATGAAGACCTCTACTTCACCAGCTTTTTGCAACCTTCCAGCTGTCTCCTTCTTCTTCTTTTTCTGTCGCGACAAGATATCAAGTGGCGCTGGTGTTCCAAAATTCTTCCCCCAAGTAACGCCAGACTCGGTGCGATCAAATACCGCGTTTTGAAGTTGATCGACACCAAAACCAGTTAATGTTCTGGACAATTGCTTACTTTCGTAATCCAAGATTGCATCCATGCCAGAATCTTGCGACTTCAATAAAGATTTCGTATTTTGTTGCCTTGTCACCTTTCTTCCTCCGTCGGCGTCGGCGCGTTCATTTGCGCTACTACTTTCGCTACTTGAATCTTCTTCTGCTTTATTGTCGTCTTCACTATTATAACCTCTTACCATATTAAACTTGAGATGATCACCTTCATCGAGATCGGAAGATCCACTTTCTTCGTTGTTATTTTTGTTGCTAATAATGTTGTTGAAATCACTTTTTGAACTCGATCTCGCTCTCATATTGTGATCATGATCGTCTTCTTTATTCTTCAACTCTTCTCTAGCCATGGCGCCTAACTCTGCGAACAACGCGTTTGCGGATGAGTCTACAAACCCACCATTAGCAGCCGTGGTTGTATTGTTATCGCCGTCTTCAGTTGTACCACCTTCGTTACCCCCGCTGCCATCGTCAGTGAGCATTGTCACGACGCATCTAATCGTATCTTTTCTTCTCCGCAAGTACTTTCTAATCGGTCCAGAGACTAAATCTAAAACTATCCCAGATGGATCTAAATCGCGCATTGTCTTAATCGTACCAATGTATTGAGATATTACATCCGCAGTTCTCGCACCTGGATGTAACAATCGCCTTCTGAGCTGTTCAGTAAATTTCGCCACGAGTGATTCTCTTAAAGAGAACTGCCTATCATCACTTAAACACATTCGTAAATCTTTTACGGCGCCGAGTGAGTCTGGATAATCGACGACGATATCAAACAGTTCTTCTATTCTAAGCGTACCGAGATGCTCTTTTGACGAGCTCGTGAATTTTCTCGAAAACGTCGAAGGAGCTTCGTTTCCAAACTGAATAGCTTCAAATCCATAAACCGTTTTCGCTATTTGCATTGGAACAACTCGAGAATACAAAACAACGCACTTCAAAGTCGATGCTTTGAAATTCGCTTGCGCAAATTTTAACGCAAAATGCTTAATTGCAAAATCAGCCGCGATTTCAAACGCTTCGTGCGAATATTTTTTAAAGTGTTTCAAAATAGCATCTTTATGTGCGCTATTGATTCGTTTGCACAGTTCTTTTCCTAAAATTTTCTCGGGCGAAGAGCTGTTACGAAACGACTTTCGTAAATTTTTCACAAATCTTCTATTCGCCTGAACTTCGTCTTCTTCTATCTCTTCTTCTTCTTCTTCTTCAGAGTCGTTTTCTTCGTTTTCGCTCATATTTGTTGCTCCTTTCCCACTACGACGATGAATACTCACAAAAGGATTATTCTCAATAAACAAATCTTCATCCAACGGGAACTCTGAAGCGTTTCGAAATCTAGCGAACAATTTTGCGTAATAAAGGGCTAAAATCCTCGTCAAATTCCTCGGCCCGCACGCGACGATCACTTCCTCGACTAAATCATCAAACTTCTGTTCGAACTTTCTTTTACTACTATCTACATCGTTCTTAATAAAAGACGTCTTCATCATCTGATTATTATTATCCCCTATTTCGTTCTCGTTTGAAACATTATTTTCCTTATTCTTATAAGCTTCTCCTACGACTTGATTCACAAACGCCCTACTCGCTATTGCGCTCGCGATCTTCTTCAACTCTTCAACCTCGCTCGCGAATACACTGAAAATCTCCAGAGTTTGATCAATTTTATTATCTAAATCATCTAATTCGCTTTTATTTAACATATTCGCAATTTGTTTCCCAAACGATTCTTCTTCTTCTTCATCACCTTCTTTTAAGGTACACTGTGTATAAAACATTAGTTTCATTTTCTCGAGCGATTCTTTGATCAAAAACTCTTCGGATGATTTCAGAAACTGTTCGACTATTAAATCGATCATCGATGGATGATTATTATTATCATTATTAGTCGTCTGAGCGGTCATAGTACTCCAATCCTGGTCAGATATTAATACTACATCTGACCGTGACTGTGACCGTGATGATGATTTTGATGTCGACGTTGATGCGATGAGTTCAGAGAGCGCAGAAGCAGATGAAGCTTCAGTGAAACGCTTAAATGCGAGAATTTGTTCGGAAATTAGAGCAGACGATTGCGTCGATGCGCCAGTCGTCGTCGTCGTCGCTCTCGTCGTTGTTGTTGTCATTTTTTATTGACTCACAAGACGATAGATATGAATTAAACTCTTTTGTTCAAATTTTGTGCTATACAAGTAGGGGTTCAAATATGGGAGCATGATGGTATATTTTTGCCTTTAATACGTCGCGGTAATAATAATAATTGATAATAATAATACGAGTAATAATAATAATAATAATAATAATAATAATAATAATATCCTATTTACTGCTGCTAAGCATGAGAACTAAATCGCATTCATACTCCTTTACTGTGATACTGATAAGGACAATGATCACTCTGTTCTTCATAAACGTCAGTGAAGGACAACGAGAACAAACAGTGAATCCGTTTCTTTCGATGAACGTGAAAGATTACCATCCATCGCATGAAGATCTCGCAGAGGTGCAGAGAGCACGATTTACGTCCTGCCCTGGATGACGTTTGAACGCACAACCGATCATGAAGAAGTTCTTGAAGGAAGATATTGAGAGAACGAAAAGGTTCGGAGAGGGAGTGAGCGTGCAATGGCTCGGCGGTTCGCCAATCATTCTCAGCTTTTTAAGAGAAGACCACACAGTTGTCATGTCAGGCGAAGTAGAGAAAATGAACGTAGATGATATAGCTTTATTGTTAGGTAAGTTCGGGTTTCATGATAAGTATCACAAATTTAAGGAAACCATACACGTACCTTCCGTGTTTGGGTAGTTTTATCATTATTATTATTATCATGAATAGAAAATATAGCCGTATAAACAAAATAGAAAGTGTGACGGTCATCGCGGAAATATGTATTAATATATGAATACATCTCGCGATTGAAGAAGAAGAAGAAGAAGAAGAAGAAGAAGAAGACCTGATATATATTAATATTTATACATATAATTATTAGAGATGTTATTACGACGACATTACTACAGGCCGTAACGATATAATATTTCAACTGATGCATACGAAATACCTAATTCTTAAACTCTTCAAAGCCGTCACTGACTACACTGCACTCTTGCTGCTGCTTCTGCGTTAAATTATAAATAATTGTAAAACATGAAAAACATTGGCTTATTAAAGATCATCACATCATCAGTCGGATTAGCCTTATTCTTGATGAACATCAAAGGCGCTTATGACCCACGAAGTGCTTTGAGATCTGTCTATGGAATCCGTCACGAGGTATTTCTTTTCAAACAAAACATAATAATATATATTTTATATCTAACAATTTGAATGTATTGTGTGTATTTATTTATTTATATCTAAAACAGAACACGATCCAAGTGCATTTAATGCAACTCGTGTGCATGTTACGCTGCGGATTATCCGTAATCATGATCTCATCGGCAACGATGGGTGCACAAGAGCGCTTTAAGATTGCTTTAATTGCATTTTTGACCATGTTCTCAGCGCTCTGTTCGTTCACTCAAAATCCAATCCCTTTGTCGAAATTTTCATTGTTAAAAGGGCCTATGGAGAAATTCGGGATCGAGAGTAAGGAGCAAGTTGAGTTTAAGGTTTTAATGATGTGCTGGATGCTATTCGTTGGGATAGTCGCGCATATGTTTGAGCCCGGGTTCATTACTGTCGATAAGAAGAAGAAGAAGGAATAATAATAATTGATATACTTGTGTTATGATAGACTCGCGCTCAAACTCGAATTCGAGCGCTGCAATTTATTACTATAAACACAACACAACTTTCTGCTTCTCAGTTCTATTCTATTTATACTACGTCGTTGTTGCTTTTTCTATTGCTAATACTACTAATAATAACTGCTTCTGCTTCTTCCTCTCCCTCTTCTCCTTCTTCTGTTACTAAAACTTTATTTTTATTATTACTATTACTATTGTTAACATCTCGTTCTTCTTCTTCTTCTTCCGCTTGATGATGATGCGTCAAATCATTTTTAGCAGCAAAACTTTGCAAAGAAGTCGCAGACGCTTCCAACGACGAACTGACAATATCAGCGTTATTAATCCCAAGAAACAACGGGAGCAATATTAAAACTAAACCAATCCATTGTGAACCAGCTAAAGGTTCGTGGAATAGAAACGCGTTTAACGAGATCGAAAATACCTGTCTAATTGTCAAAACTGTTGCTAAAGTAACGGCGCCAAACGCACGAATCGTGTACGTAATTGAAATCTGCGACAACGCACTCGAAATGGAGAGATAGAAAATGTCCATTTTAATATCAGGGTATCGACTTAAAAAAACCATCACATACTTCAGCTGACCAGAGGAAACTACCCAAATCGCTGAAAACAAAGTCCCAAAAACGCACGTCCAAAACATTTGATCGAATAACGGAGTCTTTTGAACTCTAAACATGCGTTGTTGAAACGAACTCGTGAATCCATCGGCTGTCAAGTAAATGAGCATGATTAATGCGCCGATTGCGAGTGAATGCCTCGCTATATGTCGAAACCAAGCAATCGTTTGCTGAAACGCAGAGATTTCACCAACCTCTTTCCAAATCGCGTCCTCGGCAACCGCTTTTGAATAAACATCATCTGTATTATCTGCTAGTATTAACTTGAACGCTTTGCTACTTAAATTTTCATCATCAAGGTCATCTATTATCCCGTCTTCATAATTTTTAACCACTCTATTTTTTGCCGCCAACGAAGAGTTGAAAACAAACACGAAACACCCAGCTGTAACAAACACGGCAGATAAATATTGCCTATTCGAAAATCTACGTCCGTGGAGAAAATACCCCCACACCATCGTAGGCAATATCTTAGCCGCTTTCGCTAAAGTCGAAATCGCATAGGAAAGATATTTCAAAACCTCGTATTGACATAAAGTCGAAACGATATTCGAAAACGCTACGAATGCGTAATTCTTCAACTCTGCGTGAGGAAACCACCATTTCCTCGACCAAAAAGAATCTCTCGCTTGTTTCGTATACATCAACGCAATAAAAGATACGCATAGCGCCCACACGCGATTACTGAAGACCAAGAAAATCGAACTCGAAAACACCGCTTCTGGATACTTATCCACGTCTTTGCTCTCGTACGGTATAGTCATAATCTTCTCCTGTAAAACTCCGTATACGCCCAACGTAATGATGTTGAACAAGGCGCAGGCGAATAAATGTATGACGCCAAACCGTCGCCAATCATTAATTGCAAATCTCATATCGTTCTCTGACATTGTAATCCTCGGTGTTTTCGGTTCATTATTCCAATCCGTATTGTTATTGTCATCGTTGTTATTATTATTATTATTATTATTATTATTATTATTATAATAATCGTTTTCATTATTTCTGTCCTTATCTATGATTAGAAGCTGCCGCTGCCGCTGCTGCTGTGACGACGTTCGTCTGCGCCAATTTCCAATCATCTCTTTTTATTGAATCAAATTTAACGTTAATAATATTATTCTTCTTATTGTTCTTTTGAATATAATAATATGTTCGCTCGTTATATTGGCATAAACAAAGCCACACCTATATCCGCACAAATTGGTATCTGTCGCTGTCGATGTTTGTTGATGTTTTTTATCCCTTCTCTCGTCGTCGTCGATAGATCATGGTCCAGAAAAAGTTATGAATGATTATCATTCATTGCGAGAGTTCGCTCGTGAAGCAGTGTTAGTGATGTTGTCTTTTACTGACGCGTGCTCGCGTTCATCGTCAGTTCAGTTCTCTACACGTTGCAGAGACCGTCTGATTTTTGTACGAGTACGAGTAGAAAGGGAAAATGTGTAAAATTTCTCATCAGCAAGCAGATTATTGACAATTTTGTTTGGCAAAAATTTTTCATCGCCTCATGCCATTGAAGTATCAATTAAATAATCGATATTATAGATGAGATATCGCGACAAATTAGAGCTTTGTTGTTAGTCGCTTGTTTATCCGAACCTTCATATCTTGTAGCTAAAATATCATTAGATTCTACAAGAAAGTTCAAAAGCGGCAATAATTCAACTTTATTTAGCTCGAAAATTTTTTATCGCCTCATACCATTGAAGTATCAATTAAATAATCGATATTATAGATGAGATATCAGTCATAGTCATTATATGCTATGCTATGCTGGTAGTACAACGAACTGTCCATGCCAGCCCATGCCAGCAGAAACATCAGTGTGAAAAAGTGTGCTCAATGAATGATACGAAAAATGCAAAAAATGCAAAAAATACGCGATACACGATACACGAGTTAAGAAAATCAGAAGAAAAAGAAAAAGAACGATCGATGACGATGACGATGAGTAGACAGCTTAAGAGTGCCTTCATCGCTCTCGTTTTTTTAACTGTCCAATCTTCCCTATCGATTGGTTTTGCACTTCCTCAGAATAACGAAGAGTATCTCAGTTTTATTGAGAACAAAACGACGACGGTTCCAAGAAAGGCACTTATGCATAACAGTAATCTCACGCAGTACGCGGCGACGAACGCGTACGGCGATGAGACAAAGACAAAGCTGAAGCGCTCGTTGTTAGGTGCAGCGCCGTTGTGCAGAAATCCATGGTGTTTCTATATAAACACTAGGCAACGATTAAGAGTACGTTTTCTTTTTTGTCCTATTTGTGTGTGTGTTTTCATACAAGTTAAGTAACACATAAAACACTCCGCGACTAACACATATTAATATATCTTACGAATTATAAAACATAGATTCAACAATGCGCTGTTCCAGTTTGCGCGAAGAGAATTTTGCCCTTTTCTTGCAACGAAAATTACTGTTGCGATTCCTGGTGTAGAAGCCTTCCTTGGGACATGCTCATAAACGCACCACCGCCAAAGTGTAGGGATTGCGTAATCGCATTTCGTCCCGGATGCGCGGGTTGGTGCGAGGAGATCCCTTACGAATTTCTCCCAGCAATATTGGGGTGCCAAAGATGCGACAAGTACATCGCGCTATATGGACGAAGGCGTTGCTTCTTGCCCTTAATCGCTCCAATATTCGGAAGATGTTCAGTGTGTGAATGGAGTCCGAGCATTTACATCCAATCTCCAACGTTTCGCCAAACGATCATAAATAACGTCAATATCAACATCAACATTATTGATATTACGATTAATAACCCGCCCCCGCCTTCTTTAGAATTACCTGTCGAAAAATGTGGTTCATTAGGAGGGTGTGGGTTTGACGTTAACGACGTGCCTCCAGATGAAGCAATTGACACGGAATTGGAACCTGAAACCGCCGAATCTCAACCTGGCGATCTCGATGAACCCCCTCCGGAGGATTTAGAACAACAACTCGATCCAGTCTCCGAAGGAACTGAAACTCCAAAAGAGCCACCGTTGCAAGACGCCGATCCTACAATAACGGAAGAAGATCCCCCGCTTGAGGAAGAGGATCCTATAAGCACAGAAGAAGATCCCGCGCTCGCGGAAGAAGAACCCGCGCTTGCGGAAGATGAACCAGCGATAACGGAAGAAGAGCCCGCGCTTACGGAAGAAGAGCCCGCGCTTACGGAAGAAGATCCCGCGCTTAC
>Ga0209830_10004389_pt1 | contig 10273 bp, 11 predicted proteins | sample ArcticOcean_MG_C_12_FD_187439 | JGI IMG/M metagenome (GOLD analysis project Ga0209830, IMG submission 187439) | Marine microbial communities from western Arctic Ocean - ArcticOcean_MG_CB8_130 (SPAdes) (version 2) | ecosystem: Environmental > Aquatic > Marine > Oceanic | place: Arctic Ocean...
TTTTTTCTCCTAAAAGAATATATCTATCGTCTTGGCAAAGGTCCGCTAGGCCGGTCGATAGACTCATTAATTATCCTAGACCTTTTAAGAGTATAGCATCAAAAATATAAAACTAGGTAAAAAGTGCTAAATCCTTAATTGTTATGGTTTGATCTATTACTTGCACATTATCAAGGGCTTTGTCTAAAACTTTCTGTTTATCAACCAGCGCCTCGGCAATCCTGGCATCTAAAGATTTATCTACTACCAGGTGCTGCACTAATACAGAGTCTGTTTGGCCTATTCTGTGGCACCGATCTTCGGCTTGGCTCATGTTACCAGGCACCCAGTCTAACTCTGCAAAAACCACATGGCTTGCTTTTGTAAGTGTAATACCTACCCCAGCCGCACCAATGGTGCCTATAAATACATCTGCTTTGCCAGCCTGAAATGTATCTACAGAGTCTTGTCTGTGTTGCTGGTTGCAGTCACCTGTCAAAGTGACCACTGTTTTACCCACAGCCTCAAGGCCGTCTTTAATACCTTGGACAACATCTTTGTGGTGGGCCATGACTACAACCTGGTGGTCCAGATCTACCAGGTGTTCTATTACGTCGTCTACTTTGGCCAGGGCCATTTCGTGCCTTACACCAGACATTTTTTCAAACGCAATATCTTCAAAAGTTGTTTCTTCAACCGCGTCGGCCAAAGCATCAAACTCTTTGGTTAGCTCTTTGGCGTAACCTTTACTTGGCAACACAATAACCTGGCGTCTTTTAGCTGGCAGCTCTTTAAGCACTTCGTCTTTCTTTCTTCTAATCATAAAAGACTGGCGCAACCTTCTTTGCAGCTCGTCCAGGTTAGAAGATCCACTGTAGTCCCAGCCAAACCGGCCTTTGTATGCACCAGCATATTTTCGTGCAAAATTAAAAAAGTTGCCAAAACTATCATAATCAAGGTAGCCGGCTATTGGCTGTAGCTCTATGGGCCTGTTGGTTATGGGTGTTCCCGTAAGCAACACTTTGCGCCTTGCTTTGATGCTTACTGCTACAACCGTGCGTTTAGCTTTTGGATTTTTGATCTTATGCACTTCGTCCATAATAACCATGTCCCAGGTCCTAGACTGTAATGGTTTAGCGTACTTGGTAAGCACATCATAGTTAATAATAACCACGTCAGGATTAGACGGTATCTGCTCACGGCCGCCATTGACTACATCGATTGTGCGCTCAGATACTAGCCATTTTTCCATCTCACTTTTCCAATTAAGTTTTAACGACGCCGGACAAACAACCAGGACCGTCTTTGGATTAGTTAGATTTATTGTACCAATTGCCTGGATGGTTTTACCCAGGCCCATTTCGTCACCAATCAAGGTGTTATTGCGACCAGCAGCATAAGCAATGCCGGCTCTTTGATAAGGTAAATACTCAAGGCCCGCGGGCACGGGTATTTGAATATTTGAATGTTGGGCCACTGAATCTTCGATCGCAGCATTGTCATCAACCATGTGAGTGACTAGCCAGACGTCGTTAATCTTGCTGACTGTGTAACCAGACTTTTTAATAACTGTTTTTTTGATCTTCCATAGTGCCCAAAACTCAGGCGTAGGCGTGGCAGTTTTAAGCAGCCGACCGTCCGACTGCTTTTCACCTTTTGACCAATCTAAATGTAAATCCATTCCAGTCTCCCTTTTACAAGCTATGCTTTATTGTACATCATACCGTGTCGTTTTGTACAACTTTATGCACAAATATATGCTATATAAATTAGGCATAAAAAAAGGGACCCGAAGGCCCCTTTCTATAACAGTAACGCTGCTACTCGTTATGCACCTTGTGAACCGTAGATTCCTCTCCAGTCACTAAAGCCGAAGCTGTAACGCTCACGAGCTTTGTAACGGATGTTACCAGTCGTGAAGTCAGGCTCCATAGATGTCTCCATCGGGCTTCTTTGGAACATCTTGAGGCCTTCGCCCTGGGATGTAACAGAAGTCAGAAGAAAGAAAGCATCTGGATCAGTTAGATAATGATTAACTGTGTAACCGCCAGAAAGAACACCAGTGCTCTTAATTGCGTTCAGGTCATTATCAGCAGATCCTGGTCTTCCTTGTGAGTTTAAGATTCTGTCAGCAACAAACACTAGCTGTGGTGGAACCACAAGTTTGTCAGCCTGGACAGAAATCGTCAATCCACGATCATCTGTAAAAGTAGCAATATCAATTAAAGCATCTTCTAATGAAGTCTCATTTAAGTCAGCCATTGATGTAGCTCTGTTTGCAGCTGTGCCACCGCCCGCTAGGACGTGCGCAGTGCTAATAAGAGATACGCCATCGCCACCTACATGAGATGAAGAGAATGCGTTATTGAGTACGTCAGCGCCTTTGACTTCTTTGGTGTTAGCCATCGATTTCGCTAGTGCTTTTGTATACCTTTTACCTAAAGAATCGTAAAGGTTGTCCTCTACAGCTTCTTCCGTTAAAGCAAATGCAAGCGCGATTGTATCGTGCGTGTATCTGCTAGTGTAACTTTCAGTAGCCTGGTCGAAATCAACCGAGCCGCCTTCAGTTTTTGTCGGAGCGCCGCCAAAGCCTGTGATTAAAACTTCTTCCTCGAAAGCTCTTTGAGAGTCTTCTTGGGCAAAGATTTCAGCATATTCGTTTGTGTATTCGTCATACGACATACCAAATAAACTGTTCAGACCTGGTTCTAGCTCCTTCGCTAATTGTGCTCTTGAAATAGCCATTTATTAACTCCTTATGCTAGACCCGCAGCTTTCACACCGAACACATGGTTCTGTATAGTACAGTACACGTTTGTGTTGGAAGAGCCTACGTCTTGGTTATTGGGATCCTGAGAAATATCAATTACTTTCAGGGGTAAAGTTGCAGTTGTTGCACCCGTGGATACATCAACCTCATCGCCAGAAATACCAGTTTTGGTAGAGCCAGCGTTAGTTTTGATAACATCAAAGTTACCTAGTAAATCCGCAACCGGAAAAGCTTCATCAGCTTGAATTTCATAAACGACCATAGGGTCATCGATGATATTCGCAATGATATCTGAAGCATTCGTAGATGCTGGATAGTAGTTACTAAATACCTGTTCGCCAGATGTTGGGTCTGTATATGAACAGCCGTTAAATACTCCAACCAATGGTACAGTTCCACCAACAGCGTGTATTTCTACACCACCGCCAGTTACTTGCATAACCAAGTCGCCTTGGAAAATACTCGTGCCATAGTTTGCAGCAATTCTATAACGTGTCTGTCCACCATTATACGGTGACCCACCAATCATTTTCACAGGCTTTAGTCCAAAAGAAGCGTCTTTATTCGCCATCTTATATTCTCCTATTTATGATTAAGTACATTTCTGTACTGGTTATTTTTTGCCAAAAGATACTCTTGAATCCCTTTGGGGATCATACTTTACATATTTTCCGTCTCTTCTAGAGTCATTGAACATTGAATTGTCCAGTGCATCTACAGCGTCTCGACTTTTACCTTGGTAATAGTCTCTTCGCTCATCAACAGTTTCAGTAGGTATTTTTGCAAGAAGTAATCCTTCATTATATACGATACCAGCGTGTCGGCTTTGATCGTCCGCTGTTGGTAATTCCCAATCACTTGGAAGATCTGTACCTCTTACGAGTTCCCAACCTTCTCTTAAACGTCTACTGACGTTTGCGCGATCTTCTTGTCCCAACATTGACTCCCTAATCCAACGGTATGTATACCCTGGAGGAGCCGGCGGCGTTTCTAACCTTCTTACTGGTCGCCATGGTTTTCTACGAGATTCTTTATCGTGAGCCTCGGAGTCACGAGAGTTTCTATCAGCGGTCACTTTTTTTTCTTCAGTCATTATATTGCCTCCCTAGATGCAATTCGTTGCTTTTCAGCTGCCACACGCTTCAACCAAGCGTCTTCGCTCATGTTGTGCGGTTTTAGCCCTCTAAGACGTTCTACTTCTGACTTAGAAAAGGTTACGCCGTTTTTCTTACCTTGTGTTTTTTGACGACCACTGCCTACAGTAGCTGAAGCAACTCTTTGCACAGAGGGTTTAGCTTCGACTTGCGCGTCTTTACTTGCATTTGCGTTTTGCAAATGCGGGTAAACTTTATAAACTCGATTGTTTAATTCTTCATAATAATCGTCACTATCTGGCTCATGGCCTTCATTGATTAGATTATAGTGTTGGAAGTATGCGTATTGAGTAGCTTCTAAATTACCCTGGTCCTCTGCATCTCCGTACCACTTGTTACTTTCATACCAGGTTAAAGCCTCATTTGTTGGCTCAACAACAGGTTGCGCTTGTTGTCGCGCTGGCTGGCTTTGTATTTGTTGATTGTATTGAGCTTGTTGCTGCTCTTGTCTGTTTTTAGAAAGCCTGTGCTTTTCTTTTTGAATGCTTAGATCACTCTTTAAAGTGTCAGCTTTGCTCATTAGGTCCGCATCGCCAGACTTTACAGCTTTCTTATATAAGTCGTCGGCTTGCTGCTCTCTTGCGAGTATTGATTCTTCTTCTTTTTGTAAAACCGTTCCGGCTTGTACTTGAGAATGATTTCTAAGGGCTTGTATTTCTGCTTCACGCGACTGAGCAATTTGCTCTGCCATTGAAGCACGTTCTTCAGCTGCTCGCGTTTTAGCGTTTAGTTTGTTTATTCTTTTAGAAACCGATTTAGTGTAGGTTTCTAACTCTTGTTCTGGGCTAGAGTTTGCTTCTACAACAGCATCGTCTTCGACGCTTATTTCGATTTCTTGTTCTTCGGCTTGGTTTGTATTTTCTATCATAATTACGCGCTCAGTATATCATCAGGATTTAAGATTGTGGCGATAACCTCGTCATCATTAATAATTCGGACCTCTGCGCCATCGTCCAATTTGAATCTAGCACCAGAATATCGTCCTATGAGAACCCATTGTTTCTCTTCGCACCATTTTTCTTCGCCATATTTATCTTTGTTTCCGTAGCATAAAGGGCCTTGCTTAACGACATAAGCAACCACTGTTGCCAGGGCTTCTTTGTCTATGGTTTTTTGAGTAAGTAAAATACCGCCTTCAGTTGTTTTCTTGCCACCGTAAGGTAAGACAAGCATTCTCCAACCGGTTGGTTGTGGCATACGATCTAAAGCAGATTGTTCTAGAATTGTGGGGTCCAAAACTCTTTCATCTTGATCCACATAAGCGTTTAAAACTGTTTCCGATTTTGCCATACTATTTTTCCTTGTTAAGTTCCTTTAATTCACCTTCGATATAGTATAACGCATTTAGCTCACCTTGCAAAAATTTATAATGTTCTATACTTTCTAGTGCTCCGGACATAAGTGTTTCAGAGATCTGTGTTTCACGTTCTCTGATTAACCTCTTAACAACATCAAAATAAGTTAGCTCTTCCATAACAATTAATTTCTTACTTTAAACTTCAGGCCTTTAGTCGCTGCGCCCTTGCCTTTCATATCGACAATAGCCGTAACGCCTTTGTTTTTACCAATCGCATTAGGGTTGGGTTTATCAAACGACTTGTTGCTTGGTACTTTTTTAATAGTCATAACATCTCCTACTTTTTATTAGTTTTACCTTTTGGTCGGCCTTTTGGCTTTCCTTTAGCTACAACCGTAGGTTTTTTCACGGCCGCTTTTTTCTTAGGTTCTGGGGTTGGTTTTGCAACCGGTGTTTTAACTACCGGCTCTTCAATAACTTTTTCGACTACCGGTTCTTTGACTACCGGCTCTTCAACTACTGCACTTTCACCAGATGCAATCCTAGCCATTTTTTTAGCTATTCTTGCCATATTTGCTTTATGGGATTTTGCCTCTTCAGCCTCTTTAGCTTCTCTTGCATCAATCTCAGCTTGACGATCCAGTTTCTTTTGCTTTCTCAAAGCAATAATTTCATCTTCCCTTTCACTATTCATAATTTTTCTCCTGGACCTAATTTCTCATTTTTTGTTCCAATTCTAGCAACTTGAGGTCCGCTTGCTGCTTCAATCTTTGAATTGATAAATCTAGTTTATCATCTGCAACATCTTTTTGTACATTTATGCGCTGACGTTGAATTTCGTTTTCTAAGAGCTTTTCTTGTCCTCTCTGACCTTGTTTCATTTCAAACTGTGTTTGATCTTGGTCCATCTGTTTATCTTTGAGACTTAATTCTTGCTGTCTAATTGCAACCAAAGGATCGTCTGCTCCGCCCTGGCCAATTGACTGTAAAAATTCTTGAGTAATCTGCGCTAAAATTGGTGAAGAAAACTGATCTTGTATCATTTGTATTTCTGACGCAGCAGCTTGTGCCTGGTCAGGGGCTAACTGTTGCATCTGTCCCTGGACAGCCTCTATACGCTCTAGCACTTCTGGTGGTATCTGTTCTTTAGAAATTTGCGCGGCCATAAACTGTAAATGCTGCATACAATGGCTAATAATAATAGTTTGTAACTGTGGGTTTTCTTTAACCACTTGAGTCAAAAACAAACTTCTGTGGGCCTCAATGTGGGATTGATGGTTTTGTGATTCAAATGCTTGTTGCGGCTGGCCCATCATCAAACCACTGTTTTCTAATCCAGAGTCAATAGGCTTTGGTGTGTTGTCAGCTGGAGGTTGAAGTAAGCTTTCTACGTTATCAACGCCCAGGGCAGCATACATTCTTTTGTAAGCTTCAAACATACCAAGCGGGCCATGTATTTCAGGATTACTTTGAACCATTGACAGCAGCTCTTGGGCAAGAGTAATTCTTTGGCTTTGACTAAATATGTTTGGATCTGATACTGGTACGACATCTATACGACTGTCAAAATCAGATTGTTTGATTGCACCAGGCCCAGTGCCTGTGTCATATCCGTAATCAGGGGGTAGATATTCGGAAAAGACTTTTGATAGTAATTGAAACTCAAGCCTCTGAGCATAGTGCAACCTTTTGTGGATTGCGCTCATTACCTTAGTGCCACGCTCTAACAGAGCTACGGTCGTGCCGACAGGCATATTTCCGCTGGCGTCACCAATATTTGTATCGGCTATGGCCGCAAAACGCTTTCCAGAATCTACTAACAAACCAAGTAACTGCATCAACACGCTGCTAGGTTCTTTAATTGGTAACGGTATTAGGTTATCTCTTAAAGATCCTCCCGTTGTATCTATGTCTCTAAACTCACCTGGTTGTAATGGTTCGTCTTCATCTCTAATCCTCATACCCCTGGCTTTAAAACCAGCTGGTAAATTAGCCAGCGTACCGGCATCGATTAGTTGTCTTAAAATTGAGGTACTTGCTTTGGATATACCGCCGATCATGTGGGATAGGCCTAACCCATAGAAACCAAGTCCAGGTAAAAATTTATATTGAACAAAGAAATTGATCTTGTTTTTGTATAAATCGCCTTCGTTGTAATTACGTCTTATTGCTAATACTTGCTCTGATTGTTCGTCAATCGTCACAATGTATGGTAATTTCAGCCCTGTAGGCTCACCATCTTCACCTATGTCTTCAAAGCCCTCCAGGTCCAAGATAGTGTGTACTTCAAAAACCGTATGATCTCTGTCTTCGGCATAACTACCTTTGATGCCTTGTAGTTTGTCTATTTCAGCTTCTACCTCTGATTCTGCTGAAGCGTATGAGTGTTTGCTTACGTCTACATCTGCATAGAAGCCAGAAAGCTGCTGCTTTTTGATTTCGTTGTGCGACATATTAATGGCGTGCGTCACACGCTCAGCACTAGATAAGTCGGATGCCTCGTAAGGAACAATAAGATCTTCTGGGGCAATAAACTTAGAAACCGCCCTGTTTAACACGTTGTCGTAATATACTTTTTTGAACGCGCTACCGGCCAAAGGTAAATAAAAGAGCAACATATCAAGCTCTGGGTCGTAGTCCTTCATTACATTCATAATGTAATAGTTCATAAACTCTTGAACACGATCTGCTTGTGTTTCTGTCTCTACCGTTCTTGCGCCAATGACCTGTGTCTTAACAGGTCCTTTTGCTGGAAGCATTTCTTTGTATGCTTGTGCCTGGAATTGAGTGACAGCTTCTGCCAGGATAGGATGTATAACTCCACTAGACCCTTCAAAGGGCTGTGATCTACCTTCGTCAAACTTCATGCCTAAATACTTTAGGCCGTCTGTATATGTTTTTTCCCAGTCTGACCTGGATTGTTTGTCTTGGTTTATAGAGTCAAGAATGTCTCCGGCTAGATTGTTAAGATCACTCTCGTCTATTAACTCGGCTAAGTTTGCGCCAAAATCTTCTACAGGAGCTTCTTCTTCTAATTGTTCGTCACCAATCAATATGCCTTCTTCTGACACAAGAATTTCAGCAGCATCTCTAATTTGATCTGCTCTTGACGCCTCTGGGAAAACCTCAACAGATGAACCAGTAACCTTCACATCTGGGGTTTCGCTTTGTATCTGTTCTCTTTTTTCTATAGCCATAATTCAGTGTAACACTTTTGTTAGTTGTTAATAATACACCACGCGCTTCTTATTTAAAAAACTAGCCTCTTCTGGATAGTCTTCATTAAGCGATAAAAAGCCGCCTTGCCTAAATCTCATTAATGCCATTGTAGCACTATCGCAATAATCGTCGTGGTCACCATACGGAAAGCTGGCCATTTCTTCGATTACTTCATCGCTAAATGTTTCATCGGGTGCCCAAACCATACCGCTTTCAAATATTGGAGCGACCGAGTTCATCCTGGCCACTTTGTCTTGTCCTCTGCTCGGAGTATACGCTGTTACTGGTATACCCATCCTTCTCAATTCCTGGGTCAAAGGCGTACCACTTGCTTTTGCTTCTATTAATACGCAATCAGGCTCCCAGTATTTATATTCTTCATAAGCCAACTTTTTAAGTTCAGGAAAGTCTACGCGCACCCTTTTTGCGTCTAATAGCATTATTTGGTCCGCATCTTCGTCACCAGCTATACCAGGCTTAAATATTGCCCAGGTTGTTATTGCTGAGTAGTCAGCCGTCTCTTTTTTACTAAAAGCAGTATCATAAGACTGTATAACGTAGCTGTAAGGCGGAACATCGCCGTCTTCCCATCGGTTCCACCACTCTCTTTTGACTATAGATCCGGCTTCAGCAGTCGGATTTTGTAGCCATTGACTATTCCATTTGGCTATTGGCAAAGAAGCCTTAACAGACAGCAGCTCTTCTTTTTTCCAATACTCTGGCCATAAAGGTGTTTCGGTATCTGGCATAATGGCCGGAAACTCTACAATCTCCCATTGGTCAGCATGATCTGCGCTTTGATTCTTTAGCACTTTACCAACCAGGTCTTTTGTAGACCATCGTGTCATAACTATTATTATGATCCCACCAGGCTGTAAACGCTGCCTAGGTCCAGATGTATACCACTCATAAGCCGACTCCATTGCTGTCGGTGACAAAGCATCTTGCTCAGAATGAGGGTCATCAATAATAAGTAGATCCGCACCACGACCTGTAATCGCACCACCTACACCAGCATAAAATGATTCACCGTCTTGATTTGTGGTCCATCGTCCAGCTGACTTGTTATCTGCTTGAAGCTTTAAATTTGGAAAAACCTTTTGATAATCCTCGCTATCAATGATGTTTCTGACTTTACGGCCGAACCTAACGGCAAGCTCCGCGGTGTGTGTTGTTTGTATTATCTTTAAGTCACCACGCAAACCCATCATCCAGCTTGGGAAGTAGGTACTAGCAAACTCAGACTTTGAGTGCCTGGGTGGTAGACATACTATCAGCCGTTTTAGCTTGCCTTGAGCAATCTTGTTAAACTTCTCGCCTATTATTTTATGATGTCGCCCTTCTATAAACTCTGGCCAAAGATGCTTGACGTAGCTTATGAAATCTCCCTGGCATTCATCTTGTAGCTCTATTTGGTCATATCGATTTAATAAAGCAACAGCCTCTGTCTTGTCTTTTTGAGACAGAACATCAAAATCTTTGAGAGAAACTTCAGGCATGACCTTAAATTATACCTCGTGCCATTCTTTGCCTTGAAACAACAGGCCTTCGGCTTCACGTCGGCGTATTAGGCCCTGGAGCGTCTGGCCTCCGGCTTTGTTCCACCTTTTCATTTCGCTGGGTACTTTTTCATGCTGGCCTTCGTTTAAAACGCGAAGCATGGTTGAGCTGCGAAGGTTTGAGCCTCCCAGGTTAAAGGTCCAGGCTACTAAAGCGTCAAATTCATTTTGTTTAAGGGGTACCTTTACGGATTTATTAACTTCTTCCTCAAATAAAGCAACATCTTCAAGCAACAAAGCATCTGCCCGTTCTTGTGAGATTTCCATATCCATACCCACCCCATCTGTGGACCCG
>Ga0209830_10004390_pt1 | contig 10271 bp, 9 predicted proteins | sample ArcticOcean_MG_C_12_FD_187439 | JGI IMG/M metagenome (GOLD analysis project Ga0209830, IMG submission 187439) | Marine microbial communities from western Arctic Ocean - ArcticOcean_MG_CB8_130 (SPAdes) (version 2) | ecosystem: Environmental > Aquatic > Marine > Oceanic | place: Arctic Ocean...
AACCTATCGCCAACAGCAGACGTTAACATACCGGCTAACAAAGGTATAACTTTTGCAACAGCAGAAAAAATTGAATCAGACGGTACTGACTTGTCAATCACTGTTGGTTCAAATGGAGACATCAACATCGGCGCAAACATCGGATTAACTTTTGGTGATGATGGCGAGAAGATAGAAGGTGATGGAACTGACTTGACTATCTCAGGTAACAACATCAAACTTACAGCGGCCGCTGATGTTATTATTCCAGCTAACATTGGATTACATTTCACAGATGCCAACGAGAAGATCGAGTCAAATGGTACTAACTTAACACTTACAGCGGCAAGTGGAGATATTGACTTGACTGCCAATGCTGACGTTAATTTACCGGCCAACATTGGTCTTACATTTGGTGATGATGGTGAGAAGATCGAAGGTAATGGTACAAACTTAACCATTTCATCTTCGGGCTTGTGTACTATCACAGCAACTGGTCAAACAGTTATTACAAATGACTTGGTAGTAAGCGGAAACTTAACTGTTGACGGTACTAACACAGTAATCAACACAACAACACTAGCGATTGAGGACAACTTGATCGAGGTAAACAGAACAGTATCTGCCAACTCGGCCATGCCAGCTTATTCAGGAATGGTTGTTAACAGAGGTGTCAACTCAACTGCCACAGAAGAAGATCTTTTCTGGGTTTGGGATGAAGGCTTTGCAGATGACGGAACAACTATCCACGGAAACGCGGGTGGTGCCTGGACGGCATTGAGAGCGGCAAGAGGTGCAGACAATGCCTCTCCGATAACAGCAACAGAGACCAATTTGGTCGATGTCAGGTGTAACGTAATACACGCCTTAGCAACTTCGGCTCAGTATGCTGACGTTGCCGAGCGTTTCGAAGCAGACGCTCCTATGACGGCAGGTGCAGTAGTAATGGTAGGCGGTGACGCAGAGATCACAGAAACAACATCAGACTTATCTGATCAAGTTTTTGGTGTCATATCTGATCAACCAGCTTACGCCATGAACGCAGGTGCAGGTAACAGTGAATCACATCCGTATGTTGCAATGACTGGAAGAACTCCAGTGAGAGTAACAGGTGCAGTAACTAAAGGTCAAAGATTAGTTTCATCATCTATCAAAGGTTGTGCGAGAGCGGCGGCGACGGGTGAATCAATTTCACCATTCAACGTCATTGGTAGAGCATTAGAAAGTTCAACTGACGCAGGAATCAAATTGGTAAATTGTGCCGTGAGGACAAACAACTAATAAATATTTTTACTTTTTAGTAGAATTAAAAGGCCTTGTAGAAATACCGGGCCTTTTTTTTTATAAATACAAACGTAATGAAATACTTTTACATATTATTATTTTTCTTATTCAGTTCTTATACGTATGCAGGACACTCTACAGGAAATGGCTCATGCATTGATGATCTAGTGCATTATCAAAACATGGAAAACAAGCGTACAGATGCACCTTTGTTTGCAGAAAGTCAGGAATGGCGTAGAAAAGCTGTTGAAATGAATGTTATCAGAGATGTTGAAAAATGCGAAGAATACATGAAAGAGGCACTAAGAATGATCAAGAAAACCGGTGGGGAATACCCTACAGAATAGTTAGGTAATAAGATCTAAAATAGTTTGCAATTTACCTTTTATAGCTTTGTTGTTCAAAGTATTCTTCAACCCCATGTGTAAATTTTTAGGCCAGCATTCAAATGCAGTCCAGCAGTACCCTGAGTGTTCCTCATTAAGTTTTGGGAGAAATTCATTTTCAATAGCAATCACATACGTGTGGAAGAAAAATTTTTGATCGTTTGACGTAAACATTTCTAATGGAATAACTTTCTTAAACTTGGGTGTATCACCAACTTCTTCTTTTATTTCCCTCTTAAGACCCTCAAATGCTGATTCTGTAAACTTCGATTTACCGCCAACCAATCCCCACATGCCTTGTGTCTTGCTATCGGTCCTTTGTAGGAACAAAAATCTTTTTGTGTTTGTTGTATAGAACAGTGCACCTGAACAAATTATATTGTCTTTCATGCTTTATTATAACAAATTACTTGCGATTTATCAAGGAGTAGTTGCATCTTGTCCGGAAGCATCGTCGTTAGCAGGGTATCCTCCGTCAAGAACAATAGTCCAATTGCCTTGTGTGTACACACCTTCATATGACTTGACCCACTCGGTCCCGTTGAATCTGTACTGAATTCCTGTGTTCAAATTGGTGACGTAATGCTGTGTAGAGTCAGGATCTGAAGCATCAAACACCTTCAACCATTTGCTCTGGGAACTGCTGTATTGAATGATATCTCCAACATTGGCAATCAAGGCACCCCAAGTTGAACTCTGGAAAGAGGCTGTAGAATCTCCCACATCGTTTATGATAAGATATCTGTCACCGTCTATTGGTGTGCCAGGATTGAATGTCGCTGGATTGATAATCTTCTTAACTGCTGTCAATGTGTTACTTGGAATAGTATCAGTATCTATACTGTAAAGCAAGATTGTGTCATCTAAAGTGGTGGTTGCTATAGTTCCAATTATTTCGTCGCCGTTTGGTTGTGTCAATCTTATTTGCGAAGTTCCGTTCGTTACTTTGCCGTATTGATCTAACAAAACTTTCCAATTAACAGCAGGCCCAAACGTGTCAAAAGGATCAGCTAGGCCAGGATCGTTTGCTCCAGTATGGAATCCATCGCCACCTGACTTTACATTTACACCAGTCGTTCCTAGTAATCTTAATTGGTTTCCTGTTACCAATAATCCAAAATTGTTTGGCGTGATAAAACTTCTAGATGTTAATTCTCCATCTATCAATCCTTTTGTTATTCCCCCGTCATCGTCATAAATGCTCATTATAATTTTTTGTACAACACCTAACTTCTTAACTTTGACAGGCGGAGACAGCCATATAGGCATTGAAAATGCCATTGATGCAACATCTATCTCCGTATCTGCCCCAACCGGGATAGTTCTGCTACTGAAACTTATGTTCTGTAATTCAACATAACTCAAACTGGTCCAGTCAATGTAGTTGTCAGATTTCTGTATCTCAAAATCCGGATTGAAAAGGTATAAAATTTGCTCTAAGATCTGTAATTTTTGGTCAGTATTTGATGAGAAAATATCTGCTGTTACTTCTAATCTAAAAGGTGATGGCATAACTTTTTCAACAGTGTAACCTGCACCCAATTGGTTAGTGTAGTTTCCATCACTGTCTACATCTCTTTCTCTGAGATGCTGTTTTTCTATGTGATACGGATTTTGCATCCTTTCCCTGTCATAATTTAATTCTCTCACGTAACAAGCTATCTTTGGAGCATAGTTCAATGCATTCTCACTATTGTTCTTAATGATGTTTGCAACTTGCCTAGTTGGATCTCCGTACACCACAGGAACAGCTCTTAAATTGACAGTATTATTTTTACCCTTTCCTGTTTCAACAGAGAAATTACTCAATATTCTAATGAATTGAGTTAAGAATTTTCTAACCTGCCCTTCGTAAAAGTGTAACATTTTTAATTGTCAGCCTTTGGTTTTAATGCGTTTGTAAGTGATTGTCGCTGGCTTGTTGTTAAACCATTTATCGTATCCGATGAAGTGTTGTTAACAAATCCGGTTTTGTAGTTTGCCCTTGAATCGTTATTTGTTGTTGTGATTCTTACTGAATCTTCAATTTTTACCCACCTATTGCCGTCATAACGAAATAGCCTATTAGGTAGATAATCTGTCCTTAAGAAATAATCACCTTTGTCAATATTTGAATTAGGAAAGCTGATGCCAAAGCCAGCTGGGTTGCCGTTCGGTGCTACGCCATCACCGTCTAGATAGAAACCATAGTGTGAACTGGCCGGTGTATCTATCACAGCATTCACAGTTTTATCAGAACTGACCGAGCCATCAGCGTTGACGTTGTCGGTCCTTATGTTACCTCTCTCATCTATAGGTGCAACATAATATTGCTTGTAGTTGAATCCTGCCTTAGGAGCATCTGCTTCTGCTTGTGCTACTACTTGATCATTGATTGTTTTCTCTCTGTTAAAAGTAGACATGTAACTTGCAACTGAATTTTCTGTAGTGGCGTCTCCTATTATGTCTCTGAATTCTTGTGCATCAACTAATGTCTTCATTTTTAATCTTAACAGATGAGGCCACCATGTTGCTGAAAAACCTTCAGCGGCTCTGTTTACATCTTCAACAACATAATATCGTTTAAGTGCAATTGGTATACTTTCGTCTAGTGAATAATCTTCTTTCATGTGTGGAAATTCTATAACATCTCCCGACATTGGCTTCCTGCCAAGTCTTTCAACAATATCGTTTAGATGCACTGTTAAAAACAATGTGTCGTTTTGTAGAAACATTCCAAATTGTGACAGGTTGAAGTCAGCGTCCTGTACATTGTAAATGCCACGCACAATATAAATGTCAGGAGAATATTTTCTGTCTCTATTCTCTAAAAAAAGCAAATCTTGTATGGTTGTTTCATTTAAACTGTCGCCGGAATAGTGTGGTTGCGACGGTGAAGCATCGCCATCTTTTTGCCCAGTTTCTCCTTGATCATAAGGTCCTAAATATTTGTGGAAGTGTAGGTCAGTGCCTCCCACCGTAAACATTTCTTTAATGTTACGATCGAAGAACTTGTAGTCATTGCCTTTTTCAGGCTTGAAAATGGATAATCTTGGCATATCACACATATTTATTGTACAGACAACGGCTATAAATATGTGTATGTCAGAACTACAAACAGGTCAACAAGAAATATTCAATTACGTTAAAAATAACCTCGGTGACGGTATGATCGATGTTGAATTAGACCCTAAACACTATCAAACGGCCCTGGAACGAGCAGTAAATAAATTTAGACAAAGATCATCAAATGCGGTTGAAGAATCCTATGCTTTTCTTGAACTTAAGAAAGATCAGAACACCTACATTTTACCAGATGAAATAATTAATGTGAGAAACTTGAACAGAAGAACGGTAGGATCAAGATCAGAAGGCGGAGAGGGAGGAACATTATTTGAACCATTCAATTTAGCATACACGAACACTTACCTTTTGAGGGCAGGTGCAACAGGCGGATTAGCAACTTACTATATGTTTGCATCGTACCAAGAAATGGTAGGTAAAATGTTTGGAAGTTTCATACAATTCCATTTTGATGTAGCAACGAAAAAATTAACAATCACACAGAAGCCAAGAGCAGACAACGAAACAGTGCTAATGCATACTGATAATTTCAGACCCGATATCACACTGTTCAAAGACATCTACTCCAAACCATGGATCAGAGATTACACCCTTGCTGTATCCAAAGTAATGATAGGTGAAGCTAGAGGCAAGTTCAACACCATAGCAGGTCCACAAGGTGGAACAACACTAAACGGTGATGCACTGAAGCAAGAGGGTCAGGCCGAGATGGAAAGACTAGAATCAGAGATAGGTAACTTCCAAGAAGGTGGTACACCACACAGTTTTGTTATTGGTTAACTTCTAATACCATATTCCTTTACCAAAAAATATTTTAAATACAAGTATCATGATAGATTCCATATACAAAAAACTTCCTAAATGCACCTTAGAAGAACTAGCCGACATGGTCGACGACCTAGAGAACATGTCCATACATGCACTCAAAGAAAAGAAACTGAGTATGCGTAGACTGGTATTAACACAGATACATGACGTCAAAAAAGAGATTGAAAAACGTTTAAAAAAATAGTATAATAGTACTATGTTGATAGGCGTAGTAGGTTTAATAGGTTCTGGAAAAGGTACAGTCTCAGATAGACTAGAACAGAAACATAATTTCCGTAAAGATTCATTCGCAAAAAGTCTGAAAGATGCTGTTAGTTCCATGTTCAATTGGGACAGAGAAATGCTGGAAGGCAAAACAGAGGAGAGCAGGGCATGGAGAGAAAAGCCAGACGTTTTCTGGAGCAAACGTTTTGGCAAGGATGTAACCCCACGTTGGGTCTTACAATATTTTGGCACAGAAGTGATGCGTCAAGGCATGCATGACTCAATATGGATAGACAGTTGCATGGCTAGATATGACGGCAAACCCACTGTGATTGCAGACACAAGATTTGAGAACGAGATAAAGACAATAAGAGAAATGGGCGGAACAATACTGCTTGTGAAGAGAGGACAAGATCCTGACTGGTTTACAGACTACGTCGAAGGAAATGTTGTACCTAAAAATGTACATTTGTCCGAGTATGCTTGGGCTAAATCAGAGTACGATAACTTGATCACAAACGATGGTACGTTAGAAGAGTTACATTCAAAAATAGACGACCTAGTCATCAGCAACAAGATCACCAACACGCCAGCCGAGCCTACGGGTACTACCCAGCCGTTGGCAATTGGCGCAAACAGTTTTTAGATTAGCAGTAGTAGTATTCCTGAGATCCCCATCAACGAACAACACATCCAACTGAGCCTGTGCTTGTGCTTTAAATCCACACATTTCACACTTCCGGTGCTTCTTGTATCCTGAACGTTGCAACGCAGTCACACCACCTACTCGCTTACCGGCTTTTTTCCTGATACAAGTATCACACTTGCTACGCCAATATATTCTACCATATCTTTTATAAGCATATGCTCTAGGCTTGGTCTTACACTCCTTACACAACGGTCTGTCCTTGTACTGCATGTGTGTATTTACGTCACCTATATAGGCACCTCGAAAACGTTAAATTATGTCAACAAAACCGTATGATTGAATAAATAACTCTAGTATATACGTAACTTGCAAGGAGAATACGAAAAATGGCATTAACATCACCAGGAGTAGAAGTTTCAGTAATAAACGAGAGCTTTTATGTACCATCAGATGCGGGTACAACACCACTATTCATAGTAGCATCAGCACAGGACAAGAACAACGGAGCGGGAGACGGCACAGCATCAGGAACACAAACTGCTAACACCAACACTGCTTTTTTAATCTCGTCACAAAGAGAATTAACAGAAACTTTCGGAGATCCGAAATTTTACACAGACGCATCAGGAAATTCATTACACGGTTATGAATTAAATGAGTGGGGTCTACAAGCGGCTTACTCTTTCTTAGGCGTGGCTAACAGAGCATTCGTTTTAAGAGCGAATGTAAACACTTCAGAATTAGTTGGAAGTGCAAATCCTCCAACAGCGAATCCATCAGATGGCACATACTGGTTTGACCTTGCATCAAGCAGTTATGGTTTATTTGAATGGTCACAAACTAATCAAGCGTTCACGGCAATTACGCCAATATTGATCACTGCTGTTTCCGACCTGGTAGGAAACGCAAGTACAGGTGCTCCAAAACAAAACATTGGATCTATCGGTAACTACGCTATCAATACTACTCACGTAACTAACAAGATCTACAAGAAGAATGCACTCAACGTTTGGAACCACGTTGGATCATCGGCTTGGCATGCGGCACTACCTATTATCACAGTTGCTTCTGGTACTACAGTTACCAATGGTCACACTATGCAGATGAACGGTATCCTAATTACTACCGGCGGTACAGCATTATCAGATGTTGCATCAGCAATCGGATCAAATGTAACCAATGTTACTGCCAGTGTAAACAGCACAACAGGAAATCTAGAAATATTCCACAACGGTCAAGCTCTAGGAGATTCAAGTGCAGGTGCAAACACAATTAGATTTGAAGAAGGGTCTGGCCTATTAAGTAGTTTAGGAATAACAGCAGGAACTTTTAATGGTCCTAAATTCCTACAAGACAAACACACTAACAGACCTACTTGGAAAACAGCAGACGAAAACAGAGTAAATGGTTCGGTTTGGTTTAAAACTACTTCTGCAAACTCAGGTGCAAATATTGTAGCAAAACTTTACAGCTCATCAAGTGCATCATTTTCACAAGTATCATCGCCACTACACGCTAACAACCACACAGCTATCTTTAATTTAGATGCCGCTGGCGGTGGAGCGAATTTAACAGCAGGTGACTTATATGTACAATTCAACGTAACTGAAGAGTTCATGACATCAGCGGATGCATCAGATAGTACACCAAATGTAGGTGACTTCCAAGTATTCAGATACGAAGGTGGCACAACGGTAATTGAATCAAAAACAACATTCCCGTCATTCACAGCAGGAGAAACATTCTCAGTACAGGAATCAGTGAAGAATCAACAGGCTTTAGATACCGCGAAAACAGTGACTACGATCTCTGGTGATGGTTCTACATTGGGTGATGCAGAAGATTTCGTTACAGCATTCACAACAGCAGGATTCACGAACCTAACAGCAGAAGTAATCGACTCAGGTGAGAGAAAAGGTGCAATCAGAATCACACACAAACTAGGTGGTGAATTTAGAATGGTTGACACACTAGGTACTCCATTATCTGACGCAGGTTTCAGCGTAACATCTGCACACTCTTATGGAACATTTACAGCGAACAGCACTACGTTGATCGATAACTTGTATGATCTTCCTACAGGAGAAGCATTAGACTCAGCGTCAAACATAGGTATGGTTGCTACTAACTTCAAGAGATTGAGCTACACAGCTAGTACAAATGCACCGACTTCTGAGCCGGCAGATGGAACATTATGGTATGACACTTCAATAGATGAAGCAGATATAATGGCACACAACGGAACAACGTTCATTGGATATGCATCAGCATACTCAAGCACAGATCCAAATGGTCCACAGTTCAGTGCAACAGCACCAACTCTACAATCAGATGGTACTGCACTTGTCAACAATGACTTATGGATTGACACCAGTGATCTAGAGAACTATCCTAAACTTTACAAATACAACACGTCAGCAACTCTAAGTTCAACTAACACATCCAACCAGGTAGCAGTAACTACTTCAGGTGCGGCATGGGAAATAGTTGACAAAGCTGACCAAACAACAGAAGACGGAATTGTGTTTGCGGATGCAAGATGGCAAACTACAGCAGAGAAAAATGCTAATAACAGCATACAGGCCGGCGACGCAAGTTCTATCAAAGACTTGTTGAGCGATGGCTTCTTAGACCCAGATGCTCCAGATCCAGCACTATTCCCACAAGGGATCTTGCTTTGGAACACAAGACGTTCTGGTTACAATGTTAAGGAATACAAAAACAATCACATAACAACAACTGCATATCCTGGTTCAGGATCAACTGGCTTAGGTAACATTAGATTCAGTAACGAAACAGTTGCAGGTTATTTCCCAGACAGATGGGTAACTAAATCAAGCAACAACGCAGACGGCTCTGGATCTTTTGGAAGAAAAGCACAGAGAAAAGTTATTGTTGAACAACTAAAAGCAGAGATCGACACTAACCAAGCAATCAGAGAAGACCAAAGAGGGTTCAATGTGATAGCTACACCTGGTTACCCAGAGTTGATGCAAAACATGATTAACTTAAACACAGACAGAAACAATACAGCTTTTGTAGTAGGTGACACTCCGTTGAGACTAGAGGGTACTTCAACTGCTATACAGAACTATGCTAACAACACAGCGTCGGCACTGGACAACGGTGAAGACGGTTTAGTAAGCTCAAGTGATTTCTTAGGCGTGTTTTATCCTTCAGGGTTAACCACAGACAACACAGGAAAATCAATTGTTGTTCCACCATCACACATGATGTTGAGAACTTTAGCAAACAGCGATAACATAGCTTTCCCATGGTTCGCACCGGCAGGAACAAGAAGAGGTGTTGTTGACAATGCAACTTCAGTTGGTTTTATAAACGCATCATCTGGAGAGTTTGAAACTATATCTGTAACGGAGTCAGTGAGAGATTCTATGCACGAAGTTAAAATCAACCCAATCACTTTCTTCTCAGGAGCAGGTATTGTTAACTTTGGTAATTTAACTAAAACAACGGCAAGTTCAGCCCTTGACAGAATAAACGTTTCAAGATTGGCAGTTTACCTAAGAACACAGTTAGACTCAATCGGAAAACCGTTTATCTTTGAACCAAATGATGAACTAACTAGAAACGAAATAAAACAAGCAATTGAATCGTTCTTGTTAGAACTTGTTGGTCAAAGAGCATTATTTGACTTCCTAGTAGTTTGTGATGACACAAACAACACACCTACAAGGATCGACAGAAACGAACTGTACGTAGATATAGCAATTGAGCCTATCAAATCAGTTGAATTTATTTACATACCGTTGAGAATCAAAAACACAGGAGAAATTGCACAATTAGGGAACTAATTTTGGAATAAATAGGAGAAACAGATGGCAATATCAACTTTATCAAAATTTACAGTACCTTTA
>Ga0209830_10004393_pt1 | contig 10266 bp, 8 predicted proteins | sample ArcticOcean_MG_C_12_FD_187439 | JGI IMG/M metagenome (GOLD analysis project Ga0209830, IMG submission 187439) | Marine microbial communities from western Arctic Ocean - ArcticOcean_MG_CB8_130 (SPAdes) (version 2) | ecosystem: Environmental > Aquatic > Marine > Oceanic | place: Arctic Ocean...
AAAAACGAAACTGACCTCTCAGCCCTACTGCCTTTAAAAATGACCTACGGAGAGATTAAGGGCTCTGATCGTCTTCGTAATGCTATAACGGCTCTTTATGATAAGCAGAGTGCTGAAAACGTTGTGGTCACCCACGGTACGATTGGGGCTAACATGCTAGTCCATAAAACCTTGGTTGAACAATGTGATCACGTGATCTCAGTTGTCCCTACCTATCAACAACATTATTCAATTCCCAAAAGCATCGGAGCGGATATAGAATTTTTGCGACTTCGTGAAGAGACAGGTTGGTTGCCGGATCTTGATGAGCTGCAAAAACTTACTGTGCCCGGAACAAAGCTTATTGCTCTTACTAATCCAAATAACCCGACGGGCGCTCTAATACCGCGGAACATATTAGAGGAAATTGCGGCTATTGCCCGGCGCGTAGGAGCTTGGGTGCTATGCGATGAGGTTTATCGTGGCACCGACCAGCAGGGGCCAGGAATGACTGCATCCATGGCAGATATTTATGAAAAAGGAATAAGTACCGCAGGAATGTCAAAGGCTTACAGCCTTGCTGGTCTTCGACTTGGTTGGATTGCGGCACCAATTTATCTGATTGAGAAAGTAATGGTTCAAAGGGATTATGATACCATCAGCGTTGGAATGCTTGATGATCATTTTGCGACAATTGCACTTGAGAGTTATCAGAACTTATTAAAACGTGCGCATGATATAACTAGGGGTAACTTGTCATATCTCGCTTCTTGGATTGAAGGCGAGCCTAAACTTTCGTGGGTGAAACCCAAATCTGGTACAACGGCGTTAGTGAAATTTGATTTGGAGGTGGGCTCATACGATTTTTGTGTAGAGCTATTACAGAAAACTGGCGTGATGTTCACACCTGGGGCTGCTCTTCAAATGGAAGGCTACGTTAGGATCGGCTATGCTAATAATCCGGAAATATTAAAAGCTGGGTTGGAGCGAGTATCAGATTTTCTGTTGCGGAACTAAACTTTTATTAGTCGGTTTAAGAGCACTGTCAAACATTCTCATTTGAGATGGGCAGGGCAACTTTGTTGGGTCTTGGGACAATAAAAAATTCTCCACTACGCTACTTTGAATCTAGCCCTGAAACCATTCGTTTGGCGTGACCGTGGCAACATTGAAAGGTGCCCAGGCGCCCGTTGCGAACTTACTTTCGATAACTCTAAGTGGGCTACTTTTATCCAAGAAAACTACAGAAAAACAATTAAAAACAGATGCTTGATTCGAAGATAACCGTTCCATTTTAGCTAAACCTTTAATTGTGCAACCAGGCCTTAAGTTGCGTCTTGGGCAACCGCGGCAACAACATCCCCCTTCGAGACAGTCCTTGTCCGCCAAAGCAAAGCACCCATCCGTCATGGGGTAAAAGTAGGTCTTTGGCTCGGTGTCTACACGGTCAACGAGCCACCCTTGCCCTAGAATATCGCCCTCACGCACCGCGTCCCCCAGGTTGACGGCAGGCACAAAGATCATATCATCATTACACATCAGAAATTTGTCGGACGCGGGCAGACGCGCATACTGTGATGCAGGTGTGTCCCCCCTCATCGGGAGGTGTCCGAGGCCAGCGACCATACGTGCCAATCCGTCTGTCGCTAGGGTTGCCGTTTATCGTGTCAGCATATCCGCACCGCCAAGTTCGGATGAAACGAGGACCTTCCCTAAGTTTTAGGCAACCGCGTCAATCGTCATTGGGGAGTGATCTTCGTTTATCAACACGGTGAAGGGTGCGCCAAAAGCTAGGCCTGCGGCCGTTGCCAAAGAAAGTTGTGAGGACGTCTTGGGCACCAACACACTGGGTGCAAAGTGCAAGGTACGCCCACCAGAATGTAAGTCAACGATGTGATCAGACAGGGGCATCATTGTCCCACTCAGCCAATGAGCAATGCGCTGAGTTAGGCTGCCTAATGGATTGCCTGGGAACACACGCTTCAAATTCAGTCCGTCTTCTGGAGTTAGCCGGGTGCCCGCCATCATCGCTGGCAAGTTCAGGGCTGGTAAAAGGATCAGCCGCCCGACCAGTGCGTTGGTATCAACGGCATGGGCCAAGGCGTTAATCGCGACGGTCCTTCGTATTCGTCGCCATGCATTGCACCCAAAATTAGTGTGGTTGGTCCCTCAGTGCCATTCAGGCAATGGATGGGTAGGCGGCACCGATTGCCATGCACTTTTATTCGTAGAGTTGTGAAAATGCGCATATCCTGACGTGAGCCCAGGTTGGTTCTATGCGATCATGTTATAGATTCAATAACTGGAGCGATCCGGTCGCGGTCAAAATTGGCACCGCAAAGGACTACGGCGCTGACTTTCCCGGTGCGGTTGTGGGCATCCACCTGCCATGCTGCTTGTGCCAATCCTGCAGACCCTTCGACCAACATTTTTTCGCCCCAAGCCATATGGCGGATACCGTCGGCGATCTGGTCCTCAGTGCAATCAATCAATTCATCAATAACTTCGCTGCCCAACGCTAGAGTGATTGAGCCTTCGTCGACACCACCAGCACAGCCGTCTGCCAAGGTATTGGTATGTGTTACCTCCACATTATAACCTGCCCGAATACTGGTAGCCAATGCTGCAGAATTTACAGCACTGACACCTACAAGGCGGGTTGATGGAGAAAACGCCTTGAGCACTGCCCCGATTCCTGAAATCAAGCCACCGCCTCCGATCGACACATAGACCACATCGAGGCGTGGCAGTTGTTCCAGCATTTCTAGCGCAATCGTGCCTTGCCCAGCGATGACCTGCGGATCGTTATAGGGAGAACAATAGATTTTGCCTTGCTCTTTGGCTAGTTTTTGCGCGTATAGTTCGGCCAACCCGGAATCGTTTGAGTGCAGTATCGTCTCAACTCCAAGCGCTTTGATTCGAGACAGTTTTTCACGTGCTACAGTTTCGGGCAAGACCACTGTCAGATCGTGACCAGTAATCTGCGCCGCCGTTGCAAGTGCGAGCCCATGATTGCCAGAGGATGCGGTGATGGCAGGTACATCTGTCGATAACGATGTCAGTTTTGACATGGCACCACGAAATTTAAACGACCCGGTCTTTTGAAAGTTGTCAGCCTTGAACACGAGCTCCGTGTCGTTGTCAAACGATAGGCGGGACGGGATGCAGGGTGTCAAAGTCAACCAGCGTTTGATGCGGCGATAGGCTGCAACTGAGAGGGCGGCTTGTTCAAGTACGGCGGAGGAGGCAGTCATCTAATTTCCTTTATTGGGTTTTTGAGCAGGCAGCAGCGTCAAGGATGGCTTGAGTGATGGCGATGTCCTGCGCTGCTATCCCGGTGAGATCAACGATGGTGATATCCTGATCCAACGTCCGGCCTATTTGTTGGCCTGACAGAATATGGCCCAGTTCAGTGACTTGGAGTGATGCATCGCTGCGGCATGCGGTCTGAAACTCGCCGTGGTTCAATGATTGGCTTGCCATATCGCAGACACGCAAAGATGCGGTTGCAACCAGCTTTGTGGGTAGCTCTTGCTTACCTAGGCAATCGGCCCCAATTGCGGTTACATGGCACCCCTTGCGTACCAAGCCATTTGCAAACAGAGGCTTTGTTGAGTTTGTTGTCGTCATAATGATGTCTGCCTGGCCAATGGCAACGTTTAAGTCGGAAACGGTGATGGCGTTGTGACCCGTTGCATTGAGATCTGTCTTCAAAACCTGGGCGGCAGAGGCATTGCGTGCCCATATGTGAAAACTAAATGCCCTATCTGGCATCAACTGTGCAAGGCATATGGCCTGAAGTCGTGCCTGAATGCCTGCACCGATGATCAACACCTCTGTCGCATCTGCACGCGCTAAAGCACGGGTTGCCAAAGCGCCACCGATTGCGGTGCGCATATCTGTCAGCCAGCCCTCGTCCCGTAATATGGCGAGGGTTTCCCCTGTGGTAGCAGAAAAGGCCAGCATCATACCATTGGAGGAAGGCAAGCCTTTAGCAGGATTATCGTAAAACCCAGATGCTATTTTGATCACATAGCTGGCGGTATTCTTAATATAACCTGACTTAACGTGACAATCGCCGTTCTCATCAGAGAAAGCTAGATGCACCACGTCTCCCGTCTGCACATTGCCTTGCGCCGACGCTATATATGCGTCGAGGATACACTGTACGGTGGTATCAAATTCAAACAGATTTATAATCTGTGGTTTATCTAAGTCTAACATATAAAGCCTCTTTTAGAACAGTTCGTTCATGATACTATCCAGAGTCACAATGATTGAGGAGCCCTGAGTGAGTGGTCCAATTTGAAAGTTAGTGCATGATTGGCTTTTGGTCCATCGGAATGATGACCCCTGGCGCAGCCGATACTGTTACCCAAGATTCTGCCAGACCATACTACTGGGGATGGATAGGGCAACTTTATAGCGTCTTCTTTTATAGCGTCTTCTAATGACAAAACACTCTCCATTTCGCTATTTTTAACTAGCCCTTTGAAGCTTCACTTCCTAGACGTTCGTTTTCTGCTTTCTCTTCGTAATACGGAGGATTTACCCCATTAGCATGGCGTTGACGTAAGTCATGAAACGGTGTTGTAAAGAAAAGGCTATGCAGTGGATACCTATCAGGCCATTCGGGTGCAGCCCCAGATTTGCCCGGCGGCCAGATAAGCCCAATTGGCTGAGGCATCATTTGCCCCAACGACACAGGAGATTAAACTATGTTTGGAACGATTGACGGTACCGGATACGAAATCCTTGACCCGGTTTTTGAGGACTGCATTATCGGTCATGCAAAGATTGAGCGTCTCTGGTCGGGCGGGCGTTGGTTGGAAGGACCAGCATACTTTCCCGCGGGGCGATATCTGATTTGGTCGGACATTCCCAACAATCGCATGATGCGCTGGGATGAAACAGATGGCTCTGTCTCTGTATTTCGAGACCCCTCGAACAACTCTAATGGGCATACTGTCGATCAGCAGGGCCGACTGATTTCCTGCGAGCATCTTTCGCGCCGTGTTATCCGAACAGAATTTGATGGCACGCTCAAAGTCATTGCGGATCGCTATCGGGGAGACCGTCTCAATTCACCGAACGATGTGGTTGTCAAATCTGATGGTTCAGTTTGGTTCACAGACCCAAGCTATGGTATCATAATGGACTATGAGGGCGCGCGTGCAGAAAGCGAGATCGGGGCCTGCAATGTGTATCGTTGGGACCCAGAGAGCCAAGAAATTGAGTCAATGGCTACCGATTATATCAAGCCAAACGGGTTGGCATTTTCTCCCGATGAGACAGCATTATTCATCACGGATACTGGCGGCACTCATGAAGCGGATGGCCCCAGGCACATGCGCCGCCATAGTATAGGTGCAGATGGTAAAACGCTTGGCGCAGGCGAAGTTTTTGCGATCTCTACCGCAGGGTTTTTCGACGGATTTCGAATTGACACCGGCAATCGTATTTGGACAAGCGCCATGGATGGGATTCATTGCTATGACAGCGCGGGCACTTTGATTGGAAAAATCTTGATCCCAGAGATCGTATCGAATGTTTGTTTTGGGGGGCTAAGGGGAAACAGGCTTTTCATCACGGCAACAACTTCTCTTTATGCAATTTATTTAAATGTAAATGGATCTCGTCTATAATGACGCTTAATTTCATCTGTCTGACGGTTCTCATATTATGATTTAAGCAGCTCCATCAAACGCTCTATAATTTTCAAAGTAACCTCTTCGCCCTTATCAGATGATGAGTTACATGCCGATTTAGTGTACCAAGTATTATTTTCCGATACGCGAGCTATTTCGACTCCTTCTGGGGCAAGGGCCATTAAGAGCGAAGTTTCTCCTTCTCCGGCATGATCAAAAATATAATTTTTGATAATCGCAGCATCCATTAATGGATGTAATTTTATCCAATTAAACGGGTCATTCCCTGACTGATGTTGAGTATAATAATCATTCATATCTTGCGCGCCCCACCAACCCTCGCCGTTGGTGCGTTCTAAGAATTTAAAAATTGCCTGCCTTGCACCAACTTTAAAAGCTAAGTCAGTTGGCATGCCTGCTGAAAAGTTTTCTGTTTGGTGGTGTATGACCCCGTGTATATTTCGGAAGCCTATTCTCAGTAGGCCCGTAAATATTTGCTCGGCTAAAGGAGCAAGTACTGCTGCATCAACATGCAAGGTGCCACTGCTTTCAGGAGCAGCCACTGCATAACTGGCGGCCCCGTAACTAAATGGTGGAAGAATAACCACTTCCATCTGGCTCTCTAACCTATCCAAGCTCTTGGTCACGGCAAGGGTGTCCATGCCCACGGCCATATGCTCACCGTGATATTCCATTACCCCTATGGGGAGTAAAACTGGTGTATGTTTGGTGATCGCTTCTTTAATTTGGTAAGGTAACATCAATTCAAAGCGCATATTAAAACCTTTATTAGATTATTCAAAAAAATTAAGAGGTGTGAATTGTGCTCAAAGATCTATCAAGATGGGTATATCCACCATCAACGAAGAGAAACTGTCCCGTTGTGTGAGAAGACCATTGTGAGAGGAGAAATATTACCGACATTGCTACTTCGGCTGACGTCGTCATTCTTTTTTCTAGGGGAATATTCGTAGCAATCGCCTGTAATTTGTCTTGTGGGCTTTCAAAAGACCTAAGCCAATGGTCATACATTGGGGTCATTACTTCGCCAGGAATAACTGCATTAACCCTTACCCCAAAAGCTGCAAGATCAACTGCCCACTCGCGCGTTAATGAAGTAATTCCGCCTTTTGAGGCTGCGTACCCTGAAGTGCAGCCCTGTCCGGTAAAAGAAACCTTTGAACCAATATTTACGATTGTACCTTTGTTTTTTTTAAGTGCTTCAAGGCATAGATGAGCCATCGTAAAATAGTGGATAAGATTGGCTTCTATTGACGAGCGGAACTGATCAAGGCTTGAAGTAAGTCCAACGCCATCATTCATTCCAGCATTATTAACAAGACCGTCTATGCGACCAAATTGATCAATTATTTGGCCTACAGCTTTGCGGCAGGGATCTTCTTCCACCAAGTCCACTGTGATCCATTGGGGCTCAGGAATAATACTACTGTCTTGCCCCCATTTCACCTCAACTTTTTTCACCCTATCAATAACGATCGGGATAGCTTCAAGGGCTTGCAGTTTTTTTACAATTTCTTGACCGATACCCGAGGCGCCACCGGTCACTAGGATTACTTTATCTTTTAGACCGAGTTCCATTTCTCAGAACCTTCAAGTTAAATTCCAGCTTTTAGGTTTCTTCCTTTATCATGCTGGGGCTTAATCAGCCTCTCTGTCAAGCCCGGTGATTGGCTCTGTCAGATAAAACTTGCTTGAAGCGGTCAGCTTGTTTTTATATTGCCTTTGGGTGACAAAACATTTTCCATTTAGCTATTTTAAAACCAGCCCTGAAGTCATACGGCTGGCTCTGTCATACAAAGCTACTTGAAGCGTATAGGGCTAATTTTAGCTTCCTCGGATAACAAAATAATCTTTAGGTTGCTACTTCAAAACCAGCACTGAGGTCATTAGTTGGCGGTGGTATTTTATGTTCAATTTTGGCTTTTGCCTCGCAATATTGAAGATTCACTGCATGAGCGAGGCGGTGACGTAAGCCACGAAATGGCCCAGTTTTTGTTTAACCCCTTTTGGCAAATGTTAACCTGGGTGAAGCGGTAAGGACAATTTTAGATTCTACAATCCGAGGCGCGTTTTCATTTGTTTGACAGATCCTTCTAGCGGTCCACCACACAAGCTTACGGGAAAACAAAAGTCCTGTCTAAATTGGAGTTCTATTAGAAGTGAGGCTGCTGATGTTGAAATATGTTTGTCTGGGGACACCGCTTAGTGGTATACTAGGTTGAGATTATGAGAAATTTGTAACGATCCACATATCCTATTGGACAGTGGGGGCTGAATTTTCTGCTATTTTTAATAGAGAGGGACAGCATGGAAAAGAGAAGAGTGGGCAGGACCCAGCTGAAAATCGATGTTATTGGTCTGGGTGGTGCGCCCCTTGGTGGTAATTTTGCTGATCTTAATTATGCTCAAGGAGTTGAAATTGTTTCAAGTGCCCTTGACGCTGGTATGTCCTATTTTGACACGGCGCCATGGTATGGATTTGGGCGCTCAGAACGTGTAATTGGGGATCAATTACGTGGAAAAAATTACATACTATCAAGCAAAGTGGGGCGGCTGCTGGCTCCTGGCGCGGTTACTAATCCGATGAGTTTTGGTATGATAGATCCACTGCCGTTTCATCCTATTTATGATTACACTTATGACGGCGTAATGCGCGCTTTTGAGGATGGGTTACAAAGGCTTGGTTTAGACCGAATTGATATTTTGTTGGCTCATGACATTGGAGTTTTTCAACATGGCGATTGTAATACAAAGCATTTCAAAGACTTAAGTGACGGCGGCTACAAGGCTATGGCTGAACTGCGTGCTGAGGGCCGTGTGAAAGCAATCGGGCTTGGCGTAAACGAAAATGAAGTTTGTTTAGACGCTTTGGAGATAGGTCAGTGGGATGTATTTCTACTTGCTGGACGGTACACACTTCTGGAGCAGACACCGCTTGATGCGCTTTTCCCTGCTTGTGAGCTCGCTGGGACCACTATTATATGTGGTGGCCCGTTTAATTCTGGTATTTTGGTTGGCCGTGAGATGTGGAACTATGATACAGCTCCAAAATCAGTCATAAAAAAGGTCAGGGCCTTGGCTGAGGTGGCAAATGAATTTGGCATACCTCTTCCCGCAGCAGCACTTCAATTTCCGCTCGCTCATAAAATTGTTACTTCAATCATCCCTGGCCCTCGTTCAAAAAATGAACTTCAAGAAATTCTCACTTGGCAATCCCTTGACGTTCCAATCGATTTTTGGACTGCACTAAAATCCAAGGCTCTTATTCATGAAGATGCTCCTATCCCATGAAATTCCTGATGAGTCTGTTTTTGGATTTTTTCTATTAGGGTTTGCTAACAGGCTGGCCTGTCGTTTGTGGGGCCATGAGCGAATTGTATAAATTTATTCTTAATTCTAAATTGTGCTGCACAGGTTCAGTTACCCGATCTCATTAATCTATCGACCATGTTGCGGCTGGGCATCGAGGGGGCTGTTCCAGCTTTCGTGACGGAGATCCCTGCTGTGGCGCAACCATAGCGTACAGCATCTAATGGTGTTCGCTTTTCAGCCAAAGCAGCAGCAAACCCGCCGTTAAATGCGTCTCCTGCGCCGGTCGTTTCAATAACGTTACCGGCTATCACAGCTGGAACAAGTCCGAGGCCATGCACAAAAGCGCCCTGCTCGCCCATCGTTATAATAGGCGTCCCAACGCCCAAATCGCGTAAAACGTCGCAAGCTCGCTTCGCTTGCGACTGTGTCCGAACGGAAATACCGGTTAAAAATTCACACTCCGTTTCGTTTGGTGTCACATAATCGCATAGAGCTAGCATGCCGTCAGGCAAGATTGCGGCGGGTGCAGGGTTGAGGACTGTGGTCACGCCAGCTGCTCGAGCTATTTCCAGCCCACACATGGCGGCATCCATTGGTTGTTCAAGCTGCGTTACAAAGACATCCGAGTCCGCGATCAATGCAGCATGGGCGTGAATAAAAGCAATATCAATCAATGTTGCAGCCCCGGGCGCAACGATAATTGCGTTATCACCTGTGCTGTCTTCGATAAAGATGTGAGCTGCGCCAGTATAGGAGCTACTGAGTTGCTGCACATGGGGAATAACCCCTGCTTTTCTCCAAGTATCAAACGCTAGTTTTGAAAAGTCGTCTTGGCCCAGTTTCGAAATAATATGGGTTTCAGCGCCCATGCGGGCAGAGGCTACGGCCTGATTTGAGCCTTTTCCACCGGGACCAAGCGTAAAGGAGGTGCCCATGATGGTCTCTCCCATATTTGGCATCCGTGCCGCGCGATAGGCAGTATCAGCAACGAAGACCCCGAGTATAACAACTTTGCCCATGATTAGCCCTCATCCGGCGGCACGACGCCTTTGCGAAATGCAAAGCAGCCATAGAAACGCCGTTCGCCAGTTTGGATCACTGCATAGGCTTTCTTTGCTCGGTCATAAAAAGCGAAGCGTTCGATTTCAATCAACTTAGGACCGTTGACTGCAGTCACTTGGGCTTGGACCTCTTCCATCACCGGCAGAATCTTGTTTGGCTCTCCAACTACTTGCATTCTTGCCGCAGCATCATCGACAAATGTGTCAATGGGGTAAAGCGAGAGCACAGCTCGAATGACATCAGC
>Ga0209830_10004394_pt1 | contig 10266 bp, 4 predicted proteins | sample ArcticOcean_MG_C_12_FD_187439 | JGI IMG/M metagenome (GOLD analysis project Ga0209830, IMG submission 187439) | Marine microbial communities from western Arctic Ocean - ArcticOcean_MG_CB8_130 (SPAdes) (version 2) | ecosystem: Environmental > Aquatic > Marine > Oceanic | place: Arctic Ocean...
GACATGGATATGTTCGACCAGACGGATAGCCCCGCCAGGGAGGCAACCAAGGAGTACATCTCCCGCAAGGGGTACACTGCTATAGACAACCCCGACAAGTACTGCGCTGACCTCATCGTCGAGGGCCTGTGCTTCATCGAGTGCGAGTGCAAGCTCGCATGGAAAGGACCTAAGTTCCCTTGGCCTAGTGTGCACCTACCTCAGCGCAAGAAGAAGTTCGCCAAGCTGTCAATGCCTGTGCAGTTCTACATCTGGAACAAAGAGTACAGTCACGCTATGCGCATCTGCGGATGGCAACTGACCGACGAAAAACTTATAGAGGTGCCCAACAAGATGATCGCAAATGGTGAATACTTCTACGATATACCTACAAATGAAACCCATATCATTAGTAAAGACTGATATAACTTGCAATAAACGCAGGGGATTACATATTTAAAGCACCTTAGCAATAAGGTGTGTTATGTTCAGTATTACGTTATGTGTTACGTAAGAGGGCTTTTCGTCATAGTAGGGTCCTCGACATTTGGCCTCTCCCTTATCTGGGGGGAGGCCAAACTTGTTTTAGGATCTGTCGATGCTAGGCCTTACACCTTCCTTGCGTCTGAGTTTTTGTAACTTTTCCTGTTGCTTTTTACCTGCACCTGTTCGGTTGTACCAAACGTCGGATAGCGGAGAGTTTCTCCATGCCTTCATCTCAAACAACTCTACGTCGCCCTTGACCCAGGACCTTAGCGATTCCTCGCCCTTGACAATAATGTTCACGGCAGGAGGAGTGAAGCGCTGGATGACGCTCTCTACTGTGCCCTTCTCGAGGGCACGTGTAGTCGTGTACTTGCTGAGGCCAAACATACCTAGCATATTATTCATCACGTGCTCGGGGATGTATGTATCCTTGCCAGAGATCCAGTCGTCCAGCAGATCAGACGGAAGGCCAAACATAGTGAGCAGGGTAGCCATGTAGGTCAACCTACGAAGCGCAACGGTACGTTGCTGCAGTGTCTTGCCTGGTCCGCCGAGGTCATTCATAAACTCCTGCCTGTTGTAGTTCAGGTCAAGTAGCATGAAGGTACTCAGCTTGTAGAATAGTCTCTTGCTTGGATCAGTCTGGTAACCCTCGGGTACCTGCAGGTAAGTCAGCGGCTGACGTTGCAATAGCTCGGCAAGCAGTGCCTCTTTTACCAGGGGACTCTCCATGGCCTTACCTAGTTTAAGATCGCCGATAGTCTTCAGGGCATCTTCTCTACCCATCGTGATCGTTAGCTCACTTAGCAATTGCTCGTACTTCTTAGAACCCACGGGTGCCTTCGCTTTCTTTGCGAAGTCATCGTACGCCGCCTCGATACTAGCGTGCTTCATGGCTGTATCCATTTGACGGAACGGGACCAGGCGGCTAAGGCCGAAGTCCAGTGCCTTCTGCAGTACACTAGAGTCTTGGAACTCAGCAGACAGTTGAGTCTTAGAAATGCTAAGGTCATCCTCTAAGTCAAATCTACGGTTGCCCGTTACGGTGCGGTACACCCCAGACACGACGCCGCCTAATCCACGGTACAGTGCAACCTTGTACAAGTCCATGATCTGCACGAGCACAGGGCCAGGGTTGATAAGCGTAGCCATGTACGTCAGCGTACCGAGGCTCTTAAGTATTTCATTTTCTGCTTGGAACTGCGTAGTAATAAGCTCGGTCAAGCTCTTCACAGTATCTGCGTCGGCGTTATCAATTTGTCCTGCACTGAATAGCTCTTCGGTTAGCTTCCCTAGTTCACCTTGAAGTCTACCCTTACGTGTATCACCAACAACCTTGAAACTCTCAATAGCACGGTTCATGTTGGCGGTGTACTTGCCGAAGGCAATGCCTGGGTCGTCGTAAAACTTTAGCTTGTCCTCTGGGATTAACTGAATGTCACGTACCTTCACGTTTCCTGGAAGTCTAGCACCGTTAATATCTACACGGAACTTATTCTGCAGGAAGTCCTGGAAGAACCTTGCACGCTCGGTGTCGTTCATCTCGGGAAGCGAGGCATCGTTGCCGTCCTTGTCCTTTAATGCGCTACGGCGTTCGTTCTCCTCTCGGACTAGAAGCTCAAAGGTGCGCTTTGACTTTTGCCCGTAGGAGTTAATTAGGCCCTCAAGATCTTTGACTACCCGAGGGAAGTAATCCTCAAGATAGCCCATAGCAGGCATACCAAGTTTAGTATACTCCGCATATATCTCCTCCATGATAGGCTGTACATCCAAGCGATACATATTAAGCAAACCATACTTATGAAGTAGCGCATCCCTGCGCTGCATCTTAGCCTTGTTAATCGGATGAGTAGCCTCCTCTGGAGTAGGGCTGAAGAATAAGAGCTGTTTCATTTCAAGAAATTCTGCTCCCTTGATTGCGTTGAGCTTGTTAAAGAATGCCTTGGTCTGTTTCTGATGACGGAAAGAACGCTCCCTAATAGAAGTATCTAACTGCTGAAGCATTCTGCCAAACATTGGGTTGATACGATTCAACCTAGTGATGACTGGAGTAAGGAACTTAGATGCAGTCTTTCGCAATGAACTATCTGCAAACCACTTGCGCTCTTCTCTGATTCGCTCTGACGCTTTAGAGTCTACGCTTTCACCAGGGTCCGTGTTCTCTTGCGCTGTGTTCTTGTCCGTTGCATTGTAGGCGTTGGCCACTACCTGCTGACTCTTCGGTCGGATCGCAGGGTCAATAGCATTGAGAAGCTCTACTGTATCGACGATCACTTGAGCCGCCTCAGGGTCAGTCTTAACCATAGGTCCCAGGACCTTGGCCATGTAAGCCTGCACGGAACGAAGGAGGTCTACGATAGCCTGAAAGGCTGGGCCTCCCTTGTCGGGCATGACATACTGCTCTGAAAAGTCTCCGTACCTAAATTTCTGCACGACTGCACGGCTGTACTCTGAACCAAAGCCGACCGTGTCGCCCTCCTGCAGGGATTGGTATACGTTCTGAATCTCTGTGCGCTCTTGAGGGGTAAGGTTGTTACCCAGTGCAGTAAAAAAATCTATCCATAGCGCATCTTCGCTACGTCCAGTCCTGGCTTTCTTTTCTTTTTGTATAAGGACGTTGTGCATGGCAGCGTGAATAATCTCTTCACGCATAGCAGCCTGTATGCCTGCCTTGCTTCGGTTAAGCAGGGCCATCGGGTTATACTCAATGACCTTCTGCGTTACGTTGTACTGCGCCACGTAGTCCGTACGCATCGCAGGACGTATAGCAAGTCCAAGTTTTTCTGCTATCGGATTGAAAGACTTCTCGATAAAGTCCATGACTTGACTGCCATTCTCAAACGTATCTTGAGGACCACGATCCTCTGCGGCAGTCTCTGCCGCTTGAGCTGTTACATCTCCTCTGGAGGTAGGTCCGTCGTCAGCTTGTACACTTCTAGTAGGCTCAACTTTTGGCCTAGCATTTTCTCGTACACTGGCTTCGACTGCTTCAGCGCCTCTAAGAGGTCGGGGTCTGTAGGTAGCCCATTCAGGTGGTTCAATTCCTTCTGAGAGTATTTGTTGTCTTGTTGTTTCTGCATCGGTAGAATTATTCCATATGTTTTCGTATTTGTCTATAAATTTTTGATCACGTTTATCAACGTCGGGGAACAGCATACGTATAGCTTCCCAAGTAATAGATTGCATTTGCCTTGGCTGAATGCCAACTTCTTTTGCTGCCTGCTTGTAAGCTTCTAGATGCAACCAGTACGTACCAGAAACCCCGCCTCCGCCAACTCCAGCTTTTCCAAAGTTGAGGTCAGCCTGGTATCCACTTCCGCCCATGGGAAATAAAGTAGTCGCATTGACAGCGTGCGTATCAATAGTAGCGTCACCGTAAGGACTGTTGGGGGCAATAATGTTATTATAAAAATTGCGGATCTTGTGCTTCTTGCCTAGTTGGTTAGATATATTCTCAACAGATCCATCGTAAACAATATCTAAAGACTTGACGATGAATGGAATAGATTGCCATACCATGGCTTTTGGACCGCCGTCTTTGTTGCGACGAATGCCAAGAGAGTTACCTTCAGGAGAAAGCACATCGTGATAAAATCCGTGCTTACTTGTAGAAATAATACGAGCAGCCCAAGCTGCTAACTGCTTACTTTCTTTTGTTCCTTGGTTAAATAACTCTCGTATTGTTTTGCCCTCCAAGAGCTTAAACAATTTCTTTCTTTGGTTTTTTACCGTATTGTCTGATGATTGATTTAAAACAATGTTGATGGCATCCTTGTATTTAGCTTGTGTAAATACGTCATCCGAATTGTTTGTAGCTACGTCAACCAAGTTAAGGCCCATCTGAACATTCTGAAACCAATCCTTTAAGGGAGACAAAGCAGCCATTACGCCAGCAACCTGCTCGGGAGTAAGACCAGTTTGTTCCGCTGCACGGTCAACTATCTTGCGAGCACCGTCATACCACTGGGTAGCCCTGGCCCTGTACTCTTCTGGGAACGAATTGTGCAAAGCAATTAAGTTGTCCTTGAACTGCTTAATAAATGCCTCGGACTGCGCCTTGGCACCGCCTTTAGCACGCATCCACTTGGGGAACTTTACATCCCTTCCTTTTTCTTTGCCGTCCTTGACTATCTTCTTCACGAAGTGCGTCATCTTGGCCATCTGCTTCTTTAGGTTTGCGGGAGTAATGCGATCTGGGGATACATTATCTTCAGGTGTCGTCGTATTCTTACCTTTCTGCAGAGCAGTTCCAATACGCAACGAATTATTTTCATCGGACACTTGACTAATTTCTAACGGTGCCGCCTGGGCTACTACGTCTTGAGGCAAAGCAACAGACAGCTCAGAGTCTGGACCTGTATATTGGCTACGCATCTGCGACCGAACTTCACGGCCCATTGTGTTTATCTCTGTGCTAGAGTAACCAGTATCCTGCAATAGCTTGCGGTAGCTGTCACGCTTGCGCTTACCTGGTTCGCTACGGGTTGAAGTCGTTGCGCTGTATGCTGCACGCTCTAAGTCGGAGGCAAAGGTTATGCCTTGAGTTTGTCGATACCCAGGTTTACCTTTCTTTAAATTCTGCGGAAGGCTAAAGCCAGGTAGGCCAGTCCTTGGGTCTACCTCTGCCTCTGTAGACCTTGCTCTTTCATCTGCACGCCTGCTTAAATCTGGATAAGTTTCCCTGAACTGTTGCTCGGTTATTCCTACTTCTTGGGCCAGTTCGGTTACGGTCTTTCCTACCGTCGGATCTGGTGCAGACTCAGGTGCCGTCTCTACGGACGGCTCTAGTACTGGTGCAGGTGTAGGAGTTTGAGTCCTACCTCTTCCACGTTTCTTTTGTGCTTCTTCGGCCAGAGCATCAAAGTCAGCTTCACTTAACTGGCTAGCTTCTCCACGTGCTCTAGCATCACGCTCCTTAATTGCCCGTGCAATGCGCTTTCTTTCTGCATTGTATTTTTTATTATCCTTATCAATCTCTGCCTGCACTTCAGCTTCGGACAAGTCGCCCTCAAGCTCACGATTAAAAATTTCTGCATAATTTTGAAGTTCATCCAAGTTGCGGACTCTATCTCCTTCTCCGTTATATTTATTATACGATTCAATTAACTTTTGAAGTTCCTCGTCAGACATTTGACCTACGTCAAGTCTAGCAATGTCGTCAAGCTCTACGTCAGGCAATATATAATCGGACTCCTCGACAGCTACGTTGTCTTCAAATCGTCTATCGCCAATAGGATCTGGTGCCTGCTCAACAGGCACTGAATCTACGGGTACGTCTTCTTCTAGAATTTCTGCGTCTGGCTCGCCTAGGACTACGTCAATCGGAGTCTGTTCAATGACCTCGTTGACAGTCATGTCAGAACCTGGTAGTCGTCTACCCTCTAGTATTCTTTCTGCTGCGTCTATTGCGCTTTCTCCTTCATTAGGAGCAAGGATTATTGTAGTCGTCGGGCCGTCTACGGGCTTGTAAGTTACTTCAATTTCCCGAGGGACAGATACTTCAGACCGTCCTTCGACGGGCTTGCCTAAATCTTTATTGGTTGTGCTAGTCTTGCCTGGGCTACCAAGAATCTGGGCACCAGCGCTGACGGTTCCACCTACGACTGCACCTACGCCGAACTCCAACGATCTGCGCTTCAGTGTATCCATCGTAATTAACTCACGGTCCTCGTCGTAAAGCATAGAAGCTAGAGTATCTAGCGACTGCCCTTGAGAGGCTTCGGTGAAGCCCTCCGCTAAACCTGACTCGACTATTTCACGCAGGGCACTCTTGTCCTGCTCTATAGCCTTCTTCAGTGCCTTGGCGGATACGCCTTTAGTGTTGAGCCTGCGAAGCAAAGGCCTTACCGCTTTACCTACAGCGGCCAGCTCAAGGGTCGTACCCAGTGCTGTCTGCGCTAGCATACCCTTTAGTGCAGCTTCTTTTTCAGACCCGTTAAAGTTTGTGTACTGCTTGCCAATAGTCTGCTCCATGTCCGTCAAGAACTCAGAGGTCATCTGTCCACCTGTAGTCAAGGCGGCTGCGCCGTACATACCTACTGGTCCAGCGACGGCAAGACCTACTGCACCTGCCCCAATAGTAACGGGCACCTGACCCAAGCCCTGAACGACTTGACCGAAGAAAGACTCACGGAAGTCTTCGTCTAAACCAACCTGATCGCCGATCCCCTGGCTGTACTGCCGCATATCTTCGGCGGCCTGTAGTAAGCTATCACTACCAAAGGACTGCCCCATCCACTGCGTAACACCAGCGGCTGAACTAACAGCCGCCTGAGAACCGCCAGTAAATAATCCCTTACCTACGTCTACGACGAAGGAGTCCTCTGCGTTAGCAACAGAGGCTATCTCACGCTGGGCATATTTAATTATTTGAGAAGATGCAATCCCGTCAGGGTGCTGCACCTTGTGCTGCCGACCGTCAGGACCTCGTACGATGCTTACTGCCATATGATTATTTTAGTTTTTAAAATGGGCGGTATCCCCTTTGGCCGCCTTTGCGTCGCTCAGGTTGAAGTTCTAACGGAACATAGGTTGAACGATTTTCACGTTGCGCAGACCTGTTAGAAGTCGTTGGATCTTTTAGTATAGCAGGCTCAGTTACTACACTTTCTAGAACCTCACCCTGCATTTCGCCTGTATTATTTCCTGCGCCTGAAGTTGTTCCGAGTACATCAAAGCCTCTGCCAGTCATGGTCCGACCCTTAGCGGTTGCAAAGTAATTAGCAAACATAGGATCGGAAAGCGGAAGAACTTCTTTACCGCCTGGTATATACCCATTGGTATCTATTACGATTCCGCCTTGAGATGGATCATATGTACCGTTGACTGATTCTGCGGCTAAGGTTACCGACTCGTTAAACTTCTTGGCATCTGGTCCTTCAGTAACCCCTTGAACCGCAGCAATACTAGCGGGATCAGCGCCCATTGAAAGTGCTTCTTGTGCGCTAATATTTCCTTGGTTAAACTGATCTACGACTTGTTTATTTAAATTAGCTTTTTCTTGTTTCTGTCCAAGCTCCATAAATTGCATAACTACAGCAGCATTTTTAGGATTGTTAGCAAAAAGATTAACGATGTTCTTTGCTTCTGCTGCATCTCCACCTGCCATTTTTGTAGCGTAAGGCATTAGCGCAGCGGCAAAGTTATCCTTTTCAATCTTCTCTTGTTTTTTTTCTTTGTAGTCCTCAATGACTGAACCAATCTTTGCGCCAAGGTTAGCTAGTGCCTGCCCTCGTATCTCGCCTGCTCTTGCGAAGCCGCTGTAATCCGCCTGCATTAGGCGGGGGTCTACTGTTGTTCCTGATTGAAATGCCATACTATTTAATTTTTGTATTCATCCACTTGCGGATGATTGATTTTGCAAGGGGCTTGTTTGAAATAAACTTAGCTGTTCGCTCGCCATACTTCAAGTATAGATTGCGGAGCCAGCTTGGTGCATCGTTAAGCATCCATTCACGGAACTCTAGCCACTGAGGATTCTCAATGCCGTAGACCTCACGGGCTACCCAGCAGAAAGGAATAGCGCTTGCTACCCCGCCGATGATTGACCCCATCATTGAACTCTTGCCTGCGCTACGTGATGCATCAGCTTGAGCCTGCGCCCCAAGCAGTGATACTTGATTGGACTGCTCTTGCATAGCCATATTGATACCTACGTTAGGATCGAATAGCTGAGGACCCATAGGTCCTGATGCGCCCTGCTGTGCCTGTCCTAGCATTTGACTACCTAGACCGATAGCAGACGAAGGACGACCTAAGATAGTCATACCTACGTCACCTGCTAGCTGACGGTTCATACCGAAAGCTGGTTGTGCAAACTGAGCTGTGTAGTCCGAGCGACCAAGTGCCTCTGCGGCAAGGGACGACTGGTCACCGATGCGACCCCTAGCCAGGCTTCCCTGTCTTGCCCTTTGATCTACTCCACGTTGCTCCTCTGGGGTCAGTTGACCCATAGCCTTGCGGGACATACTCTCTGCAATTTCTGTGCTATAAGGATCAGCGTCACGGTAAGCCTCGACTACTTGAGGTGCGAACTCCTGCAATGCACCTACGTCGGCTTCACGTTGTAAACCAAGTTGCTCACGTTGCAATGCACCTGCACGGGTTGACTGCTCTTCTAGTAAATCAAACAGTCCCCCTTGACCCTTTTGCCCCTTAAGCTGTTCCATTTGAGCACGAACAGAAGCAATTTGGGATGCACGATTATTGCCCATAGAACTCGCTATCTGCTCAACTTCCCTGTTGTATTCTGCTAGTTCTTTTTCGTAGTCAGGGTTTTTTCTCTTAAATAGTCTACTACTGTTGTTTCTAGAGCTTCTGCCAGATCCGAACCCAGACCTATTGCTCTTAGACGTGGAACTAAAAAATTCTGAAGGTTTCGGACCAGCCGCCGCAATAGCAATCTTGTTTGCCTCTGCACTACTGAGACCCCCCTTGCCTGCTTCTAAGCCAGCGAGTTCGACTTCTAGTCTTTTATACTGAGGGTTATCTGTACCACCCGCAACACCTTGAGCAAACGTATTAATGTCCGCAAGCTCTAGAGCAGCGTATTGAGGGCGATACCGTGCCTCTGCGCCGATCAACCTTTCCTGAAGTCTAGAGTCAGTAACTCCTTCGTAATTGCTAAATCCCCTACCAAAAAGGTATTCGCCCATCGCCTTTCCAGGGTCGATGGGTGGTGGTTGATTAATTGTTGTTCCGCCGCCTCCTCCTTTGCCTCCCATAATATTTATTGGTTAATTATTTTTTTAAAAAGTTTGTTAGTGTAAAGTATTCGTTTTGGAAATCCGTTTCTGTATCTTAATCCTATTTTATTCCGAGTTAGAACTTCTGGGCATTTGTCAATAAAATCCTGTGTTAACTTCTTGAAGGAGTCCTTGCCGTCAGCAAAAACAAAAGCCATAAATATACTATCCCCGTCTTCTGCGTCAGGCTCCCAGTTGTTAACAAAATCCCATCCGTCATCCCTGTTGCAATTATACCACATAAATACACCCCTAATGGTTTCGTCTGCATTGTGGTGAACAATTAAGGTTTGCTTCGCCCAGTGGTATGCAACCATAAGGCGTATCATTTCTTCTTCCCATCCATCAAATACTTTCCCGTTCTCGTGTTCAACGCAGAAATCCACGACTTCATCTATAAAGTCAATGGCTTCTTTCTGCTCAGCATTTTGCAATGCTACTTGAACTGATTGCAGGAGGGGGTTCATTAGTGCTATAATATAAAGCTGGAGTGAACTCTCTCTGTAGTTGAATTTGGAGAATAGCTAAACTTCCAAGAGTAACCGACTGGGACAATCATAGTAACCTGTCCTGCCGAAGAATAACCACTTTGACTAACAACTCTGGACTGACCAATTCGTGTATTAGGGGCAGACATATCGTCATTAGGAGAAATTTCTCCAAGTAGATAATTAAGTCCTCCTCCATTTGATAACAATGTAAAACTTACCCACAATGGACGACCCGTTGTATTTTTTTGTGTGGTTCCGCTAGTGGTAGAATGAGCAAGATTGTTGTAAACTCTAGCTGGGTCTGAAGTTTTGGAGTCCGTATAAGCCTTGATGCTCTTCTGTGTCGCTAGCGAAGTCGCTGAGTCAGATAACATATCATTCTCGTCCAGTATAGCAACTTCCCGAGGCTCAGATGCACTTCCAGACGTATTACCAAGGGCCTTCATATTGGCTACATTTTCTATTTTAGATTTTGTAACAGCCCCTGTAGCAAGTTGAGCCGTGTCTATACCACCTTGATTAACTACGATCTGACCCGAAGAGTTAACGTCAGTAGTTTGACTGTC
>Ga0209830_10004395_pt1 | contig 10265 bp, 14 predicted proteins | sample ArcticOcean_MG_C_12_FD_187439 | JGI IMG/M metagenome (GOLD analysis project Ga0209830, IMG submission 187439) | Marine microbial communities from western Arctic Ocean - ArcticOcean_MG_CB8_130 (SPAdes) (version 2) | ecosystem: Environmental > Aquatic > Marine > Oceanic | place: Arctic Ocean...
AATACATTGCTAAAAAGACAGAAGGTGTAACTGTTAATGGATCTGGAATGACAAATGCTGAAGCCAACGCAATAATTGCTTGGTCTAATACTTTGTCTAATGATCAGCAAGTAAACATACAAGAAATTAGAAATTTTGCTAAACAAATTAATGACAATACTATAAATCAACGTATTGAAAGCGGTCTTTTACCAGAAAATACACTGCAAATGGACAGAAACGACCCTGATTCAATAATAGTGTACGATAACTATGTGCCGCTTCAAGGGGACCTTGATCCCGAAGCAGAGAAAATATTATTTGATGATGGTTATGGTAAAAAAAGAAGGTTCAGTAATTATTTTGGAGCAATAGGAAGAGAAGACCGTAGAGCGACCGGGCGTTCTGTAGTAGGAGATTATGCACAAAATATTACCGCTTCTTTAATGGCTCAGAACAACAATGCTATTGATCGTGGTGAAAGAAATGTAGTTGGCCTTTCTTTTCTTAACCTTGTAAGAGGGCAAGAAGAACAGCCGGACGGTTCTATCGCTATCAACGAATCACTCGCTAAAGAAATGGACAAAATTGCTGTAGATGTTAGTGATGTAGCACTACAAGACAGAAGGTCTAGAGGAATAAAGCCTGATAATGAATTTAAAATAAAAGAAAACGGCAAAGAAAAAATTATCTTTATTAAGGATGACAGAATAGCTAAAGCTATGAACGGTTCTATGACTGCACAACAAACAAGTGCCATTACAAAAATGATGGGTAAACTTAACAGATACTTATCAATGATCAACACAACCTATAATCCGTCATTTGTTATTCCTAACTTCTTTAGAGACTTAGAAGCCGCAGGAGTAAACGTACAACAATATGACGAAAAAGGAATGACCGCAGAAGTTCTAAAAGGTTCTTACAAAGCAGTTCTAGGAATAGGAGCAGTATTAAGAGCAGAAAGCAAGAATGAAGCAGAGGTTAAAAATGATTGGTCAGATTTGTATAAGCGTTTTGTAAAGGCTGGTGGTAAGAACGCCACTAACCAAATGGGAGATGTTAGAGATCAAATAAATAATATTGGAAGTCTTTTAAATGAGATTTCTGAAACTGGAATAAAAAAGAAATTAGGTTTGAATAAAAATGGATTTACTAAAAAGTTATTAAAACAACTAGATGATTACAACACAGCAGTTGAGAATGGTGTTCGTGTTGCTACATTTAAGGCTTTGACAGAAAGAGGTATGACGGAAACTCAAGCCGCTCAAGCGGCAAGGAACGTAACTGTTAACTTCTCCAAAGGCGGAGAGAATAAAGCATTTATGAATTCATGGTACTTATTCTATAATGCCTCTCTTCAAGGTTCAATGGCATTAATAAACTCTGCCGTAAGGTCTCCTAAAGTTAGAAAAGTTTGGGGCGGGTTAGTTGTATACGGAATGTTGCAAGATCAAATAAACAATCTCTTTTCTGGAGATGAAGATGAAGATGGCATATCAGATTATGATGAGTTGCCAAGACATGTTCTTGAACACAATTTAATATTTCCTACGCTTGGTTTAATGAACGATAAGTTTGTGCAAATACCTTTGAGCTATGGTCTTAATATGGCAACAAATTTGGGTAGATCATTAAGCAGAGTTCAAAGAGGAGAATATACTGCGGGTGAAGCAACAAATTCTATTGTTGGAACGGCTTTTGAAAGTTTAAGCCCTATAGGTGCATTTGATCATTTCTTAACATTTGCTTTACCAACAGTTGTAGACCCATTTGTTTCTGTGTCTATTAACGAAGATTACAAAGGAGACCCTATATATAAAGAGTCCCCTAATTTTAGTTCTAATCCAAAACCTGATAGTCAACAGTATTGGTCAAACACAAGTAGTATAGCTAAAACAATAGCAACTACTATTAATTCTTTGACGTTAGGAGACGAAGTTGAAAGTGGATTTGCTGATTGGTCTCCAAACACTATAGAATATTGGTTTGAGTACATCACAGGTGGTGTTGGTCGGTTTGCTCAACGTACATTTGAAGCCCCATTTGACATAGTCGATGCAATGAACGGGGATTTTGATGGAGATATAGTAAGAAGTATTCCATTAGTACGAAAGGTATTTATAGGACCTTCTGATAGAGCCGACACGGGTCATTACTTAGATAATAGACAAGACCTATTTACGATACTTTCCAGACTTGACTTGGCTAAACGAGCAGGGAATAGAGAAGATGTTGTCGCTATTTACGGAAAATATAAAAAAGAATTAAGTATAGCGGGAAGAATGAAAGCTATTGATAACGCAAGAAATAGAATGTTGCGTCAGATAAAAGAGATAGAAAGAAATCCTAGAATACCTGAAGAAACCAAAAAGAAGATTATAAAATTAAGAAGAGAAAAAATGAATGATCTTCAGCAAATGGGACTTATATTAATGAGGTCAGCGGGATTTAAAAAGGCGGGCTAAAAGTTGAATTTAACTTTTGAGCTAGAAGTTTGCGATACAGTAGGTAAATATTACTGCAGCCAGATTCGGACTTTTCTCGTAAAACATGTAGATAAAAGTTGGTGATTTCATAAGATTTTGTTTCCGCAGCCAGAAAAAGTTGTCTGGTATTTGATACACTAGCTACACAAGTACGTTGGTTTAAGATGGTCTTGATCTAGGGATCATGCGACCAACTTGCACCAACTACTATCATACTATCATTTTTTCTTTTTTATCTTAATTAATTCAGAGAGATACCATTGAGCCTTTTGCAAGTCCTCTAGTCCATTCTTATGATTAAATCTCCACATGTACTTGATGATGTTTCCCTGTAGGTAAAATTGGTACCCATCACTTGTCGCACTTTTTATAGCATCTATACATTCAACATTACCTTTTCTATAATGATCAGGTCTATTTACGTTATCTTTTTTCATTACACATTCTCCGAATAATCTTCTACAGTTTCTACTGAGTGTTGATTTATAAATATAGGAGTGCCATCTCCAAGCCAGCTCCCTATAACATTGTAGTTAAAATGATCTATAGCCTCTTCTTCACTCATATTTTGATCATCCATAAATACTTCTATACATTTATCGTAATCGTATAAGGCTACTTGATTTCTATTAAATGCACTTATGGTGCTACCTACGAAAGCTTTCTCAAGCCCATCTGCTAATAACATTTAATTTCTCCCTATTCCTTTAAATTCTTTTAAATCGTAATGACACATAGGCTCTTGATCTTGCCAATCTTTTCTGTCTGATCTACCGCCTTGCTTAATGGTGAAAGGAGAAAAAAAGTCTAGATAAGCAGTTTTATCTAACCACGACACCAACAGTATAGTTTTTGTATTTGTAAATTTACCAAGGCTTCTAGCTTTCATAACTTTACTTAGTGATATTATATAAGTTGGGAATGTACCGAAATTATGAGTTCTGCATTTTACTTCTGCAAACCCAACTAGTTTGCCGTTGCGATACATTGAGTAGTCTAACTTATATGAAAGAGGTAGTTTAAAAGAAGCCACACCCCAACTTTCTGAGATGTAGCTTATTACTTTTTTTTCTGATGTTAAGTTTAAATCATTCTCATACATAGTTCTCATAAGTTGATATCAACTTTTAGGAGAAGACATTTGTCTATCAAGCCACTTAGCTATATCTTTTCTTTTATAAAGTTTCCGTGGTCTTACTTCAGACTTAACTACAATCAAGCCCTTTGGAAAATCTGCATCCTTATCGTTAATCAACTTGTATACAGTCATTCTGCTCAGAGATAGATATCTAGCAACACCATCTAATGTAAGATACTCTGACTTTATATCAGCCTTATTTTCAGATTTCTTTTGTGTCATTTGATAATATCCCCTCAGGAGTTCCATCTTCATTTAACTTGACCATAACAACCATATACCTAGAGCCAATCCAATCTTTGTGCAATGCTTCAGGAACATCATTAGGATGTATAGTTAACCTTATGTTAGTTCCATTTTTATCTTGCATCATTGATGTTTTAACTGCTTCAAAGTTTACACTAGGCACACCTAAGGCATCAGTATTAGCTTTTACTTCATCCATTTTCATATCTCCTAGAATGGTATTTCATCATCTAATTCATCTTTAGATTCAGACTGTTGTTGAGGTTTATTAGGTTCGGCATATCCGTTTTGTTGCTCTTGCCTTTCTCTCTCAATATTACCAATTAATCTTAGGTATGGGTTACCTGCTTTACTTAATTTTTTCCACCCAACTAAATTTATTTTTGGCTGATCGATTCCTTCTTCCTTTTGCTTGATCAAGTCATTAACAACTTCTATTTCAAGATTAAGCATACCTGAGTAGTCAGGGCTTTTATCTGTTCTTTTTTCTTTTTGTGCGAATAGTCCGCCCGTTGCGGGGTATTGATTGTTGTCCATCAATTGTTCTCCTTTGTTGATGTTATTTCTTCAGCCCTTTTTTTAAAGGCTAGTTCTACTTCTTCGTAGTCTTTAGGGGATTTGTCTTTTAAAACATCCCTTGCTTCTTTATTGTTTTTCCAAAAGCCAACTAAATCTGCTCTGTTATCAGTCATAGGCATAAACTGAACGAAAACTTCTTTGATCATCGCTATGCCTTTCTCGTCTTTTTTAGTGCCATCTAAATTATTAAATGTAGCAGTTGGCAAGTTGTCTTCGTCAGGATTGTCATTAGTCCCACCTTTTATTTCTTCAGGTCGCTCTTTTTTAAAACTGTCAGCTTCATCCTCCGCATATACATCTCCATGAAGTCCAATCAACTTTAATATTACACGATCTTTGGCTCTTTTCTCTGCCATAGCATATGGGTAACTATTCTTATTGTTGGATGGAGATGCTTCTCCAATAGACCATTCTGACTTATCTCCCATGTGTCCCATAACAAGAAGACTAGCAATTCTTTTTTCAGAGTTTCTTTCCAAGACTTCAGGCTTATCAAATTTTATATTAAATTTAACTGAAACTTTTTCTAATGCTTTATGTAATAGTACATAAGTTCCATGACAATCCCACCCCGCTTGGGAAGATGTCATTCCTATTTCTTTTAAGGTCTCAGCAACCTTTGGTGGTATATTACTTTTCATTTTCTTCCTCTCTTTTTTTATTTAAATCATTACCAAAACTGTAGCCTTTCTTATAGTAATCAGAACTCTTTTTGTTCTCATACTGATCTCTATAAAACAAAGCATCAATCACACCATCCTTAAAATGAGTTAAGTAATTATTTCTTTTATCTTTAATTATTTTAGGCTCTTGCATAATTACATACCAAATATTTTGTTAGTTAATTTATCCCATTTTTTTGAAACATATTTGCATGCTCTAATAAATATATTTCTTTTAATAGGCTTTCCTTTGTTCGTAGCATCAATAATATGATTAGCAATTAAAGATGTATCTTCTTTCCTAGAGCTTATTATTTTAGGCTTTAATATTACACGACCACTTCTCTTTATCACTCTTTTTACCTTAGTTTTTTTACCACCACCTAAGTAGTCTACTTGTTTATCCGTCATTTTTTTCTCCATTATATTGATCGCAAAATTCAGCAACACTACAATAGTTGCCATCACATCTCGTGTACTCTCCGCCACGAAATTCTATCTCAGTCGCATCACTAGGATGCAGTCTATGTTGATGATAAACTTCTTGATAGTCATGAGCAGATTCTTCGCTATCAAAAACTTTCAAGGCTCTTTTTAACTTCTTTTTCTTTAATGCCCATGTATCTTTCTTTCGCCATCTTTCTTCATTTGAACATAAGGGCAATTTACCATTAACATCAAAATTTATTTGTGCTTCTTGATGAAGTTTCATTCTTTCTTTGAGATAACTTAATCTATCGTCAAAACTCCATAGTGGTACATCTACAAAAACAATAGGGGACTTGGGATAATTCTCTTTTCTTTCGCTTTCTCTTCTGTTCCAATCTCTCAGGATGGCACATATTTTTAAATTAGTTACGTTTTGTTTAGCAAAAGCATTTTTGTCGTCTACCAAATAAGCATAACAGTTCAACTGCTTCTCCCATTCAGGCTTGCCATATATCACAGACCAAACAGAAGTAACCTTGTAATCTATAATTGTTATTGAATTTTCATGTGTTTCTTGCCTGTCTAAAGCACCTGACAAAAGCCAACCATCTAATTCAGAGAACAATCTTTCTTCGTTAACAATTTTATCTGATGGATGACCTACTTTTGGGTAGGGGTTAGAACTCTCTAACACAGAGTGAACCGCAGTACCAAATAATGCCCATATCATATCCACCGCATCAACTTCAATCTGGTCATCAAAGTTTTCTTTCATGATCCGAACTCTTGGACTGTCGATAAGGGTGGTTACTGAAATATCAGCTTTACCTTTACTATATTTATCGTTTAGGGCAAAATCCACAAATGGTTGTGGCATACCAAATTTATTGGTTATTTTCATGTCATCTCCTACTATGCAATTTAATTAATAATAGGAAAGCCTACTTATGTCAATAGAAACCCAAACAAAAATAAATTTTATTATTGAGGGCGAACCCGCAAGCAAGTCAAACTCTAGAAAAATAGTTAAATTTGGCAATCGACCCGCACTAATAAAATCTGATAAAGCTAGAAATTATGAAAAAATATTTGCACAACAATGCCCTATTTTAGATAATCCACTTGAAAGTGATGTAAAAGTAGAGTTAATTATATATTATGCTTCTAGAAGACCTGATCTCGATGAGAGTGTGGTCTTGGATTGTATGCAAGGAAAGATATATGTCAACGACAGACAAGTTAAACAAAAGTATATATATTGGGGGTTGGACAGAGACAGACCTAGAACTCATGTCCGAGTCTCGCCTTTGGAATCATGTGATTTGCCAAGCGATTTCTGACTCTTATTTAGGAGGGCATCACGAAAAACTAGCAGTAGCTAGGTGGGTAAAGAGCGATGACTTTGAGCATGTTTGTGATATGGCTGATCTAAATGCTGAAAGATTAAAGGGTCACATAAAACAAATATTAACTAGCAAACAAGTTGTTGCTAGGTACTTAGGTGAGAGATTAAAAAAAGTTATTCAGTCAAGAAGTTCTGCCCACTAGTTATAACAATACTAGTTATAAATATATATATATATATACTAGTTATAACTAGTGTAAGTTGAAGTTAACTTTTAGACCGCATGTTCATTCAAAGCGGGGAATTTGTATTAGCTTTATGTCTGCCAACTAATAATTAAATAATTTTTTTTTGTTGACGAGAAATTTTTATGCCCTTATCTTTTTCTTCAATGCATAGGAGAAAATCATGGAACTAAGTTCAATTATAAGGGCAGATGCTCTTAAATTAGGTAGCGGGCAACACAAAATTAATTGCCCATTTTGTTCAGGCAACAGAAAAAAAAGAGATCAAAAAACATTATCGTTAAAGGTTGATAACTCAGTTGTAGTTTTTAATTGTTGGCATTGCCAAGAGAACGGGTCTATTCGATTTGAAGATAATGTAAAATATATAAGGAGGGAGACTGTGGTTCATGCTGTTGACAAAAAGTGGTACGAAATATCGTCAGAAAATGGAAGTTTAAGTTATTTAAAAAGCAGAGGTATATCAGAGGGAACTGCGAAAAGTATTGGGGTAAAATTTAAAAATCATTACATAGCATCAGAAAAAAAAGAGATGCCTTGCTTAGTTTTTCCGTATGCAAGTAAGGGAGAAATAGAATTTGCTAAGATAAGATCTTTCCCAACAAAAGGTTTTTCTAGTCAAGGATCAGCAGTTAATTTTTTCAATATAGATAATGTTGAGACTAATGATTGGATAATTATTTGTGAGGGGGAAATGGATTGCCTTTCATTTATAGAAGTAGGATATAAATCGGTTGTTTCCATTCCTCATGGTGCGGTAATGAAAGTAATTGATGGCAAAATTGATGCTCATGAAGATGGCAAATTTAAATTTATTTGGAACTCCAAGAAGAAATTAGAACTGTGCGATAAAATTGTAATAGCTATGGATAGCGACAAAGCGGGTCAGGCAATGGCAGAGGAGATTGCAAGGAGAGTTGGTAAGGATAAATGTTACAAGATAGATTATCCTAAAGATTGTAAGGATGCCAATGAAGTTCTTGTTAAGCATGGTAGAAAAAAACTAGACGAGATTGCCTCTAATCCAATACCATACCCAGTTTCAGGACTTTATGATGCTTCTCATTTTTATGATGAAGTTGATGAAATTTATGAAAAAGGAGTGGGGTCAGGTGTGTCTACTGGCTATGAAGAAGTAGATCCTTTATACACAGTTGTCGAGGGTCAGTTAACTGTGGTTACTGGTCATCCATCTAGCGGTAAATCTGAGTTTGTTGATCAGATAATGGTAAACATAGCAAAAGATAAGGCTTGGAAATTTGGTATCTGTTCCTTTGAGAACGAGCCACGAATACATATAGCAAAACTTATAAGTAAACATATGGGCAAACCATTTTTTGATGGCATAACACCCAAGCTAACAAAGGATGATTTAGTAGAGGGAAAGAAGTTTGTGCAAGATCATTTTTCATTTCTTTATCAGGCTGACGGATCGCTATCTACGTTAGATAGCATTATGGATAGAATGAAAGTTGCGGTTATGAGACATGGTGTCAGGGGGGTTGTTATAGATCCTTATAACTATATTATGAAAGATAGCACAGTATCAGAAACTGATTGGATTTCTGATATGTTAACTAAGCTAAGAGTTTTTGCCCAAGCACATGGAATACATATTTGGTTTGTTGCTCATCCAACAAAGATGTTACGAAAGGATGATGGGACTGTACCGCCACCAAAGGGTTACGACATATCAGGATCGGCTAGTTGGTTTGCTAAAGCTGATATAGGATTAACAGTTCATAGACCAAACCCATCATCTTCAAGCATAAGCCAAATACTCATTTGGAAGTGTAGATTTTCTTGGGTAGGATCTATTGGAGACTGTGGTTTATCGTTTGACAAAGTTACTTCAAGATATAATAGTCTTGGTAAGATGCAGAGTGCTGAAGATATGTTAGCCCCAAGGGGTTATACTCATCCAAGCATTAGAAATAAAAAACCAATGCCAAAAAGTTATTATGAAAAAGATGATAAAGATGAAGACGTACCTTTTTAATAAAAAAAATATAAGACCTGAGTTTATAGGCGATACCAACAAAGTTAGAATGAGGATTATTGATCAAACTTGTCTTGATGCTTTGCTACTTAATGATAGTATATCGCTTGATGATTTTAATGTGTTGGATAAATTTCAAATGGATTTTAATAGATCAGGAATGATAGGTGTAAAGGCATCAAGTTACAGTCCTAGAATTGGGGCTATTTACGATACGTCTAATAACGATAACGACATATTAAGATCAAAGGTTAATAGATGCATGTCTCATTTGAAAACGGAGGGTGGATCTAGGTGTTACTCAATCCTATTAAAAATAATAAAAGATCAAACTTTAACTAGACCGCATATAGAATTTATTAAAAATAATGTTGGGGAAATTGTTAAGCCAATAAAAGAATTTTACGAAAGTTGGGGAAAAAGTTGACTTAATATAAAGGGGGGATTATGTTGTTTTTAAGTGAGTGTATCTCAGCTTCTCACTTCTTACTATGCATAGAGGGAGACTTCTCCAAGTCTCCCTCGTTTTTTTTCTAAAAGTTAAGTTTAACTTTTTTAATATTATCGTGGAATGTATTTCTCTTTTATCTATTTAAAGACCATATAGAGCCTTTAGTTAATTTTACTATTGTTGGTATATCTAAACATTATTCTACCCGTACACACTTGTTTATAAAGCATGTACGGGTATATAGTTGTTTAATTATGGCTTTAAGTTTTAGTCTGTGGTTTGTTGTCGGATTTAAATGCGGATTTTAATCCGTTTTTATTTATCTTTAGCAAAGACATTTTTATGTCTGTGCTTATTCGTATCTGACATAGTCATCATCTCAGACAATGCAGACGTTCCCCAAGAAGAAATAACTGAAGAAGCTTTTGAAACTCTACCATAATCATTTTCTTTTTCTGCTCTTGGATCGTCATCAAAAAACATTTCATCTTCAGATACTTGTGTTGGATTTTTTACTAACTCTTTGTATAATTCTCTTAATTCATTAGTTTGTTTATTACCACCACCACTCCAAGTCCTACATTTTGAACATAATTTAGGGGAAGTTCTTAAATGATGTACTGCTTTTAATTTTTCTCCACAATCTTTACAATTATTAAAATTCATTATTCTAATCTCCTATTTTATATTTTTAATTTATTAT
>Ga0209830_10004411_pt1 | contig 10245 bp, 9 predicted proteins | sample ArcticOcean_MG_C_12_FD_187439 | JGI IMG/M metagenome (GOLD analysis project Ga0209830, IMG submission 187439) | Marine microbial communities from western Arctic Ocean - ArcticOcean_MG_CB8_130 (SPAdes) (version 2) | ecosystem: Environmental > Aquatic > Marine > Oceanic | place: Arctic Ocean...
CAAAAGCTACCGGTGAACGTTATCTCCCTACGAAAGCAATTAAAGCTTTATCAAATGCAGAATACTCATCCAGTTCGGCTGCTAAGAGAAAAGCAAGTGCAGCAGGTAAACAAGTATCTAAACAGCCAAAGAAGATTGCAGAAAAAACAGCGAGGTTCAGATGAAACTAAGGACATACTTAATATACTTGGATATAGCTAAACCATTTTTAAAGATAGGTAATTACTTTTATAATAAACATGTAAAGTCGTTACATAAGTTTCAAGGAAGACCTTAGTGGTTACAGTAGAACAATTTCTTAAATGGAAGGTGCTACCAAGATTTATGATGTTAGCAAGTACAATGATGTCATGGAGATGTGCTGAATGGTTTATGGACTTAGATAATCCATCAGCATCTCAGTCAGCTTTTGTATCAGTAGTTATGGGTGTGATGACAGGTGTCTTTGGCATTTGGATGGGTCACGAACATAAAGGAGAAGATAATGTTAGGAGCACTAATAGGACCAATCGCAAGCCTAGCTAGTTCATGGATGGACAGTAAGGTTGAGAAGGTCAAAGCAGATGGACAGGCAAAGGTAGCACAAGCTAGAGCTAAAGCAGTTGTAGCTGAGAAAGTTGCTACAGGTGAAGTCGCATGGGAGAAGTCTATGGCAGATTCCACAGATAATTCATGGAAAGACGAATTTGCCTTGATTGTTTTGTTATTACCTGCTATACTAGTGTTTATTCCTAGCATGACAGAATATGTTAGAGTAGGCTTTGAGGTACTTAATACATTACCTGAATGGTATCAGTACCTTTTATTTATAGCCATATCAGCATCTTTTGGTATTAAGGGTGCAGGAGCAGCGATGAAAATGATGGGAAAGAAATGAATTTAATTACACTACAGGATGAGATAGCTAATGACGAAGGTGTTAAGTATGAAACCTATAGATGCTCACTAGGACATTTAACCGGAGGAATAGGACACTTAGTAACTGAATGGGATGAAGAAGTATACTCTGGACCTGTAGGAACAAAGATACCACATCAACAAGTGGATGAATGGTTTGCGAAAGACATAGAAACAACTATAAAAGATTGTAATCTATTATTCTCGCAATTTAATAACCTACCTGAAGACATACAGCATGTACTTGCTAATATGTGTTTTCAATTAGGTAGACCAAGACTGTTTAAGTTTAAGAATCTAATTGCAGCAGTAGAAGATTTAGATTGGGCTAAGATGGCAGATGAGATGGAAGACAGTAATTGGTATAGGCAGACAACTAACCGTGCAGTTAGATTAATAGCACGTGTAGAAAAAGAACTTGTTAAGGAGCTACCTCTATGAGCAGAGAATTAACTGAAAGACAACAGAAGTTTCTAAATGTTTTATTTGATGGAGCAGGTGGAGATGTAGTACAAGCTAAATTACTTGCAGGTTATTCTGAAAGCTCTAGCACAACAGACATAGTTAAATCACTTAAAGATGAGATTATGGAAGCTACACAGCTTTATATGAGTAGGAACGCACCTAAAGCAGCTATGGCTATGGTAGGTGGCTTATATGACCCTACAGAGCTAGGTCTTAGAGATAAGATGGCAGCAGCAAAAGAATTATTAGATAGGACAGGATTGGTTAAGACTGAAAAGCTACAAGTCGAGAGTAGTGGTGGTGTTATGTTATTACCTGCAAAGAATGATGGATAGAAGTGTAGGCAAGTGGAAATTACCACAACCAACAGATTTAAAAGATGAAGAAGAAAAAGAATGGATACAGATACCACGTATAGCTCGTACCATTCCTTTTGGTTATAAATTAAATGAAGAAGACCCTTATTTACTTGACCCAATACCATATGAACTTGAAGCAATAGAATTAGCAAGAAAATATGTAAAACAGTATTCTTTTCGTGAAGTAGCTAATTGGATAACTACAAAAACGAATAGAACAATATCACACGTAGGATTAAGAAAAAGGTTAATGCATGAGCAACAACGTAAGAACAAAGCTAGAACTCTCAGAAAATGGTCTGAGTACGCAGAAAAAGCGTTACAAAAAGCGAAAGCCATTGAAGAAGAAAGAGTTGGTGCAAGAACCTAGTATACAGGAAGTAGATGATGTAGAAGCTATGCCTGTAGAAGAACAAAACGTAATCTTTAGACCTAACAAAGGTCCTCAGACAGAGTTTCTTGCAGCAAGTGAAAGAGAAGTATTATATGGTGGTTCAGCAGGAGGTGGTAAATCATATGCCATGCTTGCAGACCCTTTAAGATACATGGGTCATCCGTCATTTAGTGGCTTGCTACTAAGACACACTACAGAAGAATTAAGAGAACTTATATTTAAGTCTAAAGAGATATTCCCTCAAATTTGGAAGGGTATTAAGTGGTCAGAAAGAAAGATGCAATGGGAAGCACCATCAGGTGCAAGGTTATGGATGTCATACCTAGATAGAGACGATGACGTACTGCGTTATCAAGGTTTGGCATTTAGTTGGATAGGGTTTGATGAATTAACCCAGTGGTCTACTCCGTATGCTTGGAACTATATGCGTTCACGTTTGCGTTCTGTCGCACAGGATTTGCCTGTGTTTATGAGAGCTACAACAAACCCCGGAGGACCGGGACATCAGTGGGTTAAGAAAATGTTTATTGACCCTGCACCATACGGAAGAAGTTTTGATGCCACAGACATTGAGTCAGGGAATGTCCTTTCCTACCCTAAAGGACACAGTAAAGCAGGACAGTCCTTATTTAAAAGAAGATTTATTCCTGCAAGATTATCAGACAACCCATACTTGTCTGCCCAAGGTGACTATGAAGCAATGCTTCTTTCCTTACCTGAACACCAACGTAGACAGTTGCTTGAAGGTGATTGGGATATTAAAGAAGGTGCTGCTTTTCCTGAGTTTGATAGGAATATTCACGCTATTGAGCCTTTTAAAATTCCACGAAATTGGGTTAAATTTAGGTCTTGCGATTACGGTTATGGTTCTTATAGTGGGGTGTTGTGGTTTGCTGTTTCTCCAGATGAACAGATTATTGTATATAGAGAGTTGTATACTTCTAAGGTTCTTGCCGCAGATTTGGCAGATATGATATTAGAATTAGAAGCTGATGATGGTGGTATGAGATATGGAGTATTAGATAGTTCTTTATGGCATAAACGTGGAGACACAGGACCATCTCTAGCAGAGCAGATGATTATGAGAGGGTGTCGTTGGAGACCTTCAGATAGAAGTAAAGGAAGTCGTGTATCAGGTAAGAATGAAATACATAGACGTTTACAAGTAGACGAATTTACGGAAGCACCTAGACTTGTTTTCTTTAATACTTGTACGGATACTATTTCGCAGTTACCTTCTATTCCTTTAGATAAAAGAAATCCAGAAGACGTAGATACACGTGCTGAAGACCACTTGTATGATGCATTAAGATATGGTATAATGTCAAGACCTCGGTTTAGTATTTTTGACTACGACCCTAATGGTAGACCTAGTAGCAGTATGCCAATGGCAGATTCAACATTTGGATATTAAGGATATAACATGGCAGAACAAGAAGAAATAAATTTAGACGATGACTCAATAGCATTAGAAGATAGTGAAGAATCTAGTATCTCTGATACAGGAGTTAGCAACATAATACCTTTTGTTATGGAAAGGTATCAACGTGCTGAAGACTATCGTAACAATGATGAAGAACGATGGTTAAGGTCGTATAGAAATTATAGGGGTTTATATGGAAGCGATGTTCAATTTACTGAAGCAGAAAAGTCACGAGTATTTATTAAAGTTACCAAAACAAAAACTCTCGCAGCTTATGGACAAATTGTTGATGTGTTATTTGCAGGTAACAAGTTTCCTATTAGCGTTGAGCCAACAATATTACCTGAAGGTGTTGCAAAAGATGTTAACTTTGACCCTAAGATGCCGGAACAATTGCAACAAGGCAATGAGATGGATAGTCCATATGGTTTTGATGGGGATGGAAAAGATTTACCTGCTGGAGCTACTGAAAAAGATTTACTTGAAAGGCTTGGACCTCTTAAAGACACGTTAAAAGATATACCTAACTTAAAAGAAGGTGCAGGTAAAACACCTTCTTCTGTAACATTTAGTCCTGCTATGATTGCAGCTAAAAACATGGAAAAACAAATAATGGACCAACTACAAGAGTCAGGTGCTACTAAACAATTACGTAGTACAGCTTTTGAGATGTCGTTGTTTGGTACAGGTGTTATGAAAGGACCTTTTGCTGTAGATAAAGAATATCCTAATTGGGATGAAGAGGGTGAGTATTCACCTACTTTTAAAACAGTACCTTCAACTTCTCATGTATCTGTTTGGAATTTTTATCCAGACCCAGATGCTTCTAATATGGATGAAGCACAGTTTGTAATTGAAAGACACAAGATGTCAAGAAGTCAGTTACGTGCATTAAAAAAGAGACCTTATTTTAGGGGTAATGTAATTGATGAAGTTATTGCTCAAGGAGAATCCTATACTAAAAAGTATTGGGAAGATGACTTAGTTGATTATGCACCTGAAAACTACGTAGAACGATTTGAAGTTCTTGAGTATTGGGGTATGTGTGATATTTCTATGTTAGAAGATAATGGTGTAGAGATACCTAAAGAATTACAAGATTTTGACGAATTGCAGACTAATGTATGGATTTGTAATGGTAAATTAATAAGAATGGTTCTTAATCCATTCAAGCCTTCTAAGATACCATACATGGCTGCACCCTATGAGTTAAACCCATATTCCTTCTTTGGAGTAGGTTTAGCTGAAAACATGGATGATACACAAACATTAATGAATGGCTTTATGAGAATGGCTGTTGATAATGCTGTGCTATCAGGAAACTTACTTATAGAAGTAGATGAAACTAACTTAGTTCCCGGACAGGACTTATCTGTATATCCGGGTAAAGTGTTTAGAAGACAAGGTGGTGCTCCGGGTCAAGCTATCTTTGGTACTAAGTTTCCAAACGTATCAGGTGAGAACTTACAGTTGTTTGACAAGGCTAGACAACTAGCTGATGAAAGCACAGGACTACCTTCATTCTCTCATGGGCAAACAGGTGTTACAGGTGTAGGTAGAACTGCATCAGGTATATCTATGCTTATGAACGCAGCAAGTGGAAGTATTAAAACTGTTATTAAAAATGTAGATGATTATTTGCTTAAACCTTTAGGCGAAGGATTGTTTAGATTTAATATGCAGTTTAACTTTAATCCTGAAATAAGAGGTGACTTAGAAGTAAAAGCACGTGGTACAGAAAGTTTAATGGCTAATGAAGTACGTAGTCAAAGACTTATGCAATTCTTACAAGTAGCATCTAATCCTGCTCTTGCACCATTTGCTAAATTTCAATATGTTATCAGAGAGATTGCAAAGTCTATGGATTTAGACCCTGATAAAGTTACAAACAATATGGATGAAGCAGCTGTTCAAGCCGAATTAATGAAACAATTTCAAGCACCAGCAGTACCTGAAGGGCAGCCTCAACAAGGACAACCACAAGAAGGACAAGCTCCAGCAGGAGCAAATCCAATGGACCCTACAGGAGCAGGTGGTGGTAATATAGGAACAGGAATAGCACCTGCTCCGGGCGAACAAGGATTTACAGGAACACCTCAAGATGGACAAACAAATACTCAGCCAAATGAAGGCAATGGTCAACAACAACTCCCATTGGGAGACCTTCAATAAATACATTGATGCTGTAATATTACAACAATATAAAATATTAGAGCAGTCAGATAATACTACAATAATAAATAGGTCTCAAGGAGCAATAGCAGCTTTACGAAGACTTAAAATACTTAGGGATGAAGTAAACAAAAATGTCAGTTGAGAGTAGACTAGCCCAAAGAAATAGAACAGAAACTGAAAAGCTTTTAGCACAAGAAAAAGCTGAAGCAGGTTTAAAGAGTATGGCTATAGGTCCTATAACAGGTACTTTAGGTTTACCTTCTGACATATTAGATTTAACAGATATGGCTAACGATGCAATAGCTAAATATGGCGAAGATACTGTAACAGGACAATTTTCTAAATTAATTAAACCTACACTAGACAAATTACAAGAAAAATATGGGAGAGAAGCTTTTGATAGAGGTTTTACAGAATTAACAGGAATTAAATCGGATTCAACTAATCCTGCTCAAATACTTGGTGAACTAGTATCATTAGGTGGCTTGGCTAAAACAGGAGTAAAAGGTGCAAAAATAGTTGGTAATACTATGTCTGATACTTATCAAGGTGCTAAGAAATTATTTCAAGATGCTTCAGATGGCACAGGTGGTGGTTCTTTACAAGCAGTTAATAGGGCTTCTATAAATTCTGTAGATGAAACATCTAAGTTAGTAGACAAAACAAAAGTAGATGCTCCTATTAATACAGATATACCAACTTTGAAGGCAGAAGATTTATCTAATAAGCCTATAGTAAATCCATCTATGATAGGTGCAGAAACAGAATTAGGTCAAAAACAAATAGGCTTATATGAAAAATTAATTAAAGACTCTAAAGCATTAGGGGGTAAAGCACCTACACAAGAAAGATTATTTGAAAGAACAGGTGTATATAAAGGTAGTGATGGTAAATATAGATTTGATTTAGATGATAGAGATGCTGCTTTTAATACTACTTTTTTAAAAAACTCTCTTGTAAAAAATCCAAATATGAAAAATCCACCAACCTTATTAAGTGGTAATATTGTATCTTATTCTGGTTTAAATCCTAAACTTTTTAATCTTAGAGAAGTACTAGATTTTGATTCTCTTTACAAGCAATATGGTAAAACTTTAAAAGTTGGAGATAAAGCTTATAGCAATATAGGAAATTTAAAAGTAAAATTTACTAGTAAAACAAATGGAGTAAGAGGTAGTTATAGTGGAGACACGGATACCATTACATTAAATATAACGGATACAGATGGATTTAGAATAAAAGATTTAGGTCAAATAGAAAGCACTTTATTACACGAAGTACAACATGCTATTCAAAGAAGAGAAGGTTTTAACTATGGTAGTAATATGGATAACTTTCTCCGTAGTGGATATACTCAAGATTATAAAACTAATGCTGCATTACAAGATAATATATTAGCTAGGCTGTCTAATGATTTAGAAGATGGCTTAACTTATTTAACAGACTCAAATAAACTTGGGTTTTTAAGTGACTTAGAAGTTAAATCTAAAAGAATCAATCGTATAGAAAACATGTCTAGTGCTGATAAAACTGATGTTATTAAAAAAGAATACATGGATTTAACAGCTAGTCGAGCAGACGATGTAGCAAGAATAGATTTACCACAAGCTCAAAAGAAAAAGGTATTTAATAATTTTAATAAAGCTATGGATAAAAATGCTAGGCAAAGAAAACTCTTAGATAGAGAAGAAAGCATAGCATATGAAAAATACAGAGATGTTTATGGCGAAAGAGAAGCACGACTTGTACAAGAAAGATATAAAAAAAGAAAAACTTTTAAATCTATGTCAGGTGGATTAGATTTTGGTGAAGATAAAGTTAGTAGTATAATGAGTAAAGACACTTCTTTTTTAGAAAACATGACAAATAAAAAAGCTCAAGGTGGATTACAATTAGCAAAGGGTGGTACTGTAATGAATATGAATAGACAAATGGAAATGTTTGAAGAAGGTGGTCTTAAAGATGAGGGTGGTACTATAGACCCTGTATCAGGTAACGATGTACCATCAGGCTCAACACAAGAAGAAGTAAGAGATGATATACCTGCACAGTTAAGTGAAGGAGAGTTTGTATTTCCTGCTGATGTAACTAGATTTATAGGTCTTGAGAAGCTAATGCAAATGAGACAAGAAGCAAAAGCAGGACTTAAACGTATGGAAGATATGGGTCAGATGGGTAACAGTGAAGAAGCTACTATGCCGGATGATGTACCTTTTAGTATTGAAGACCTTGACACAGAAGAAGAAGAAGAGTATACTAATGATTCACAAGAAATGAATAAAGGTGGAATGATAAAGGTAGGTGGTGTTGAGATGCCTAAACCTCGTATTCAAGGACAACAAATGGCAGAGGGTGGTGTAGTCAAAGCAGCAACAGGAACATTTGTAAATCAAGGAACAGGAGTAACTACTATACCATCACAATTTGCAGGGCAAAATCTGCCATCATATAATCCAAATCAAACATTACAGACAGGTGTAAGTCCTGCATACACCGTTCCAACAATACCTGCTGTAACAACAGGATATGACCCTAAGTTTATGACAGGTCAAGAAATGCAGACAAATCAAACTGCACCATCTTTTGAAACATTAATAGGTAAAAATCCGGGTCAGTATGATGAGATGCGTACCTATAAAAATGATGCAGGTGCTTCACTACAAATACCTTTTAAGAATGGACAACCTATATATCCAATACCTGAAGGCTATGTATTTGTAGACTCTGAAGAAGAACAAACAGAAACACCAACAGTACAATCTGTGAGACCTACAACTACACAAACTACAGGAGATGGTGGTAATGATACTGGTGCTAGAGTTGGTACTACGATGGTTGGTAAGACAGGTAAAGGTATAACAGATAAAAGTTTATCTACTAATCAAAAAACAGGTATGGTTATGTCTGCATTAGATAAGGCTACAACTAAGGGTAGCCTTGGTGTGGCACTACAAACTTTAGGTACTCTAGGAGTTCCGGGAGCTGCTGCTCTAGGTGGATTTGATTCTATAAATCCTGATAGAACTGCTTTAGATGGTGTGCTAGGTCAATATGGTTATAATGCTACTACAGCTAATGCTGCAATTAATGACCCTATGGCGGCTATTGGATTAAATCAACAACAAGCTGCTAACATGGCTAATTCTATGTCACCAACAGAATTGTCTAGTCCTGCTCTACAAGAAGCTTTATCACAAGCTATGTATGGAATGAGTAAAGCACAAGCCACATCTATGTTAGGTGTTGCTCCTACTACAACATTAGGAACTAAAGGATATAAAAATGGGCAAGTAGACCCAACTACAAATGGAACATACGCATATGGTCAGTCCACGGATGACGATGGTAGTGTATCTTATGGAAGTATAGATGACTTTGGAGTTTCTATGGCTGCTACAGCAGCAACAGGATTTATGGGTCATTTAGGAGATGTAGATAGAGTAATGAACTCACCTACAGCTACACAAAAACAAAAAAATGCTGCAAAAAATTATAGGGATAGAGTAAAGACACCTGAATTTAATGCAATGAGAGATGATGATAGAACTAGTGATGAAGTATCACAAGGTTTAGGTGATGCTCAGACTAGTGCTGTTACTGCTGCAGACCAAGCTGTATCAGAAGCTACTGGTGGTAAGACTACATCATCTACAGGTTTTACTGATATGAGTGCTTTTGGTAATGATGTTAATACGTCTAATAATAATACATCTAATAATAATGATGGTACAGGAGACCCCGGAGGAACTGAGTCAGAAGCAGGAAGCGAAATGGGTGGCGAAGATGTATATAAAGGCTCACTTATAACTAAACGTAAGGCATCAGGCAAACTAAAGAAAAAGTATATGAAGCGAGGTGGATTAGCTTCACGTTAATAATCCACAATATAAGGCTACTTATCCCCCAACAATAAATGGCTACGATAACCCCAAGGAGAAGACATATGGCTGAAGAAGCTAATACTATAATGACAAAAGAAGCAACACCTAAAAAAGCAATGTTTATGAATAGACCTTACTCTCAAGAAGAAAGAGTTAAGAAAGACGAAGAAGAATTAGAACAACTACTTAAAGAGCAAAAAGGTGAAGTTGAAACTAGTGAAGAGAAAACGCAGGATGAAGAAGAACCGACTTCTGCTGAAGAAAAAACTTTTAAGAAACGTTATGGAGATTTACGAAGACACAGTCAAGACAAAGAAAGACAGTTTCAAAAACAGTTAGATGAATTAAAAGAACAGTTAGGTAAGGCTACTAAAAAAGAAATGAAACTACCTAAATCTGATGAAGATATAGAAGCATGGGCAAGTGAGTATCCTGATGTAGCTAAGATTGTTGAATCTATTGCAATGAAAAAAGCAAAAGAACAATCGGCAGAACTAGAGAGTAGAATACAAAAAATAGATGAGATGTCTGCTGAAGCTACTAAAGATAAAGCTGAAGCAGCATTAATGCAAATACATCCTGACTTTAATGAAATAAGAGACAGTGATGAATTTCACGAATGGGCAGAAGAACAACCTAAATGGATACAAG
>Ga0209830_10004416_pt1 | contig 10238 bp, 7 predicted proteins | sample ArcticOcean_MG_C_12_FD_187439 | JGI IMG/M metagenome (GOLD analysis project Ga0209830, IMG submission 187439) | Marine microbial communities from western Arctic Ocean - ArcticOcean_MG_CB8_130 (SPAdes) (version 2) | ecosystem: Environmental > Aquatic > Marine > Oceanic | place: Arctic Ocean...
GCTGCTGAAGAAGTTCATATTTCTCCGCCTGCAATTTCTATGCAAATTAAAGAAATTGAATCTCATTTAGGAACTCCATTATTTAACAGAGAAAAAAAGAATATGTATTTGTCTCCCGCTGGAGAATACTTTTTGAATCACGCAAGGCACATTCTTCAAACTTTAAATGAAGCAGAAAAAGTCATAGGTCAACTTAAAGGTGATCAAATTGAAATTATTAAAGTTGGAATTATAAGTACTGCTCAATATTTTTTACCTCAAATACTAAAAATGTTCCGTGAGAAGTACGGGGAGTTTAAAATTATTTTAGAAGTAAGAAATAGGGAACAATTAATTGACCTCCTTCGAGATGGAAAAATTGATATTGCTGTTATGGGATTAGTTCCAAAAGAAATAGATACAAAAATTTTTGTTATTGCTAATCACCCACATGTGTTTGTTGCTGGCGCAAATCATTCCCTTTCAAAACTTAGAAAAATTGACCCCCAGTTACTTAATGATTTTGATTTAATAACTCGGGAATCTGGTTCAGGTACTAGAGCACATATGGAATTATTCTTTCAAGATAACGACATTCAGCCAAATATTATTATGGAAATGTCTAGCAATGAAAGCATTAAACAAGCAGTTATTGCGGATCTTGGAATTTCATTTGTATCCCAACATACTATTGCTAGTGAAATAAAAGAAGGGGTTTTAAAAATTTTAGACATTAGAAATACACCTATTCTCCGTAAATGGCATGTAGTTACTCTTAATCCTATGTCTCTTAATCGTTCTGTTGAACTTTTAAAAGATTTTATATTAAGTCAGTCCCAAACAATTCTATCTAAACTAGAGAATTAATTTAAAACCGCATTCAAATTAATTTTTTGAATTGATTTAACAATATAATTAATAGCCTCTTTTTTAACTGTGCTTTTTCGATAAGCTAATGCAACGCGACGATAAGGCTTTGGGTCAGTAAAGGGAATTGTTTTTACTAACGGGTTCTCATAGCCAGAGATTGTTGCAGATTTTGGAAGGACTGATATTCCTAAATTTGATGCAACCATATTTCTTATAGTTTCTAGAGAATTCCCTGATTGAACATCACGATTTTTTGCGAGCCCTGGACATGCCTCTAGAATTTGATTGCTATAACAATGATCATTATCTAATAACATCACTTTTTCCCTACCTAATTCCTTTGCGCTTAATGATAGGTTCTGCGCCAGAACATGATTAATTGGAACAATTACCTCGAATGGTTCATCATAAAGATGAATACATTCAATGCCTGGTTTTTCAAAGGGTAAAGCAATGATAGCTGCATCAAGTGCCCCTTTCTTTAGATTTTCTTCTAGATTTTTAGTAATATTTTCCTCAACCTCTAATGGCATCTCCGGCAAATCACATCGTAGTATTGGAATTATTAATGGTAGTAAGTATGGTGCAATGGAGTATATGAGTCCTAAACTAAAAGGATACGATAATTGACGGTCACCTAGTCGAGATAATTCTTTAATTTTTTCGGCCTCATCTAACACGACATTAGCCTGGTTAATAATAACCTGGCCAATAGAAGTTACTGTTACCCTAGAGCGGCTCCTTTCAAACAAAAACAAGCCTAATTCTTCTTCAAGTTTTTTAATTGCTAAACTAAGAGCTGGTTGGCTTACAAAACATTTTTCTGCTGCTCTTCTAAAATTTTTTTCACGAGCAAGGGCAACAACAAATCTAAGTTCGCTAAGAGTCAAAGTTTAAATATCCAAATTACTTGCGCCTAAGGCATTTTTTTCAATAAAATTTCTTCTAGGTTCAACATTATCACCCATTAAAGCTGTGAATGTTTCTTCAAGTGCAATAGTATCTTCAATAGTAACCTTCAACAAACGTCTCATTGATGGGTCCATTGTAGTTTCCCAGAGCTGTCCTGGATTCATTTCGCCCAATCCTTTATATCGTTGAATATTCAATGTATTTTTGGCCTCGGCCATTAACCATTCTAAAACATCATGAAAATTATTAACTGACTTAGACTTTTCACCTCTTGAAATTATTGCTCCACTTCCAATTAGATCCCTCGTGAGGTTTGAAGATTTAATAATTTGGCGATATTCTCCGCTCATCAAAAACTCCTCATCTAATTTGCTAATCTGTAAATTACCATGGACATACTGATTGATTTCAATTTGATATTTATCGCTATCAGGGTTTTGCTTTACTTCAAAATTAATATTATCCTTAAGCATCATATCTTTTAAATTATCTGAATATTTTCTCGTCGCGCTCTCATTAGACAGGTCAATCTCACCCAAAACATGAATGGCACGAACAAGCGATTCATCGTAACGTTGCGATAAACGTCTAATTACCGCTTCTGTTAAAACCATTTCTCTAGCAATATTTCCAAGAGCGTCTCCTTTAAGAGTTTCGCCGCCATCCTTTGTAACTAAAGACGCATCGTTTAAGGCAGAGTTCACCAAATATTGATCTAACTCTTGCTCATCTTTTAAATATCGTTCGTCTTTACCTTGCTTGACCTTATAAAGAGGTGGCTGCGCAATATAAATATGGCCTTTTTCCACCAAAGATGTCATTTGTCTAAAAAAGAAGGTTAAGAGTAGAGTTCTTATGTGAGCACCATCTACATCTGCATCTGTCATTATAATAATACGGTGATACCTCAGTTTCTCAGGATTAAATTCTTGTCCGATTCCTGCGCCAAGTGCTGTAATGAGTGTTGTAATTTCCTGTGAAGATAATATTTTATCTAGACGTGCTTTTTCGACATTAAGAATCTTGCCCTTCAATGGAAGGATTGCTTGATTTTTTCTGTCTCTCCCTTGCTTAGCTGACCCTCCAGCTGAATCACCCTCAACAAGATATATTTCACATTTTGCCGGATCCTTTTCCTGGCAATCAGCTAACTTTCCTGGGAGCCCCATAGAGTCCATTACACCCTTTCGTCGTGTCATATCACGCGCTTTTCTAGCAGCCTCTCTAGCACGAGCAGCATCTACTATTTTATTACAAATTATTTTTGCGTCTTTTGGATGTTCTAATAAGAATTCTGTAAGTTTTTTACCAACCACATCTGATACGATTGGTTGTACTTCACTTGAAACTAGTTTATCTTTAGTTTGCGAAGAAAACTTTGGGTCTGGAACTTTAACAGACAAGACACATACTAATCCTTCTCTCATATCATCCCCACCTGTTTCAACTTTTGCTTTTTTTGCGAGTTCATTTGACTCAATATAAGTATTAATTGTTCTGGTAAGAGCAGCCCTTAGCCCAGTTAAATGAGTCCCGCCGTCCCGCTGAGGTATATTATTTGTGAAACACTGTACATTTTCTCCATAACTATCGTTCCACTGCATACTAACCTCCATAGTTACCCCATCTTTTTCTTTGCTTTCTGCATAGAAAATGTTCTCATGTAATGTAGATTTAGATCGATTCATATATTCTACAAATCCTTTTATGCCCCCGGAGGAAGAAAAATTTTCTGTCTTTCCAGACCTATGATCAATTAACTCTATATTTACGCCATTATTTAAGAAAGATAGCTCACGAATTCTTTTTGCCAATAAATCAAAATGAAAATCAATATTAATAAAAGTTTCTGCTGAGGCCATAAAGGTAACTTCCGTACCCGTCTTTTGAGTGTCGCCTAAAATCTTTAAAGGGGCAACTATATTGCCTCTTTTAAATTCAACCTCATGTATTTTATTGTCCCTGTAAACTTTTAACTTTAGCCAGTCAGACAATGCATTGACCACAGAAACCCCAACCCCATGAAGCCCGCCCGAAACTTTATAGGAGTTTTGATCAAACTTCCCTCCTGCATGTAATTCTGTCATTACTATTTCTGCAGCAGATCTTTTAAACTCATCGTCTTCTTTGATGTCTGTCGGTATTCCTCGACCATTATCTGTAACAGTTATAGAGTTATCAGGGTGAATAATTACTTTTATCTCATTACAGTGGCCCGCCAAAGACTCATCTATTGCATTATCCAAAACTTCAAAAACCATGTGGTGTAATCCACTTCCATCTGAGGTATCACCAATGTACATTCCAGGTCTTTTTCTTACCGCATCAAGACCTTTTAAAACCTTAATACTTTCCGAGTTATATTCTTTATTATTATTTCCTTCTTTGGTTTCTGGCATCAGGCTTCTCTACTCTTTTAAATTCTCATGGGCATAACAACATACTTATAGTCGTTGTTATTTGGTATTGTTATTAGACAGCTACTAGATGAATCATTAAAGGCAAAAGTTAGTTTGTCAAACTGAATGTTTACCAAAACATCAATCAAGTATGTCACATTAAATCCGATATCAATGGTGATACCTGAGTATTTAATCTCTAATTCTTCTTCAGCTTGTTCTTTTTCACTATTTGAGCTAATTAACTTAAGGTTATTTTCTTCAATTACCATTCGAATACCACGGTATTTCTCATTAGATAAAATAGAGGCTCTTTGCATTGAAGACAACAGGCTTAATCGATCTATATCAAAAACATTTGTATGTCCTACAGGTATAACACGACTATAGTCTGGAAACTTACCGTCAATTACTTTTGTAATTAAATCAATGTCGTTAAATTTAAATGCCACCTGATTTTTTGTCACGCTAATCATTACAAGCTGATCATCGTCACCCATCAATTTTATTAACTCAATAATTGTTTTCCTTGGTATGATTATTTGCGTTTTTTCTTGTGGCGCACTCAGGTTTGTTGACGTAAAACTTAATCTATGTCCATCGGTTGCTACAATATTCAACTTTTTCCCATCTACTTCAAATAATAAACCATTTAGGTAATAACGAATATCTTGTTGTGCCATTGAAAAATCTACTTGCTTTAAAAGGCTCTTAAGCTGATTTTGTGCTACCGAAAAAGTAATGTCTTCTCCTTCATTTTTTACCATAATCGGATAATCTTTTGCAGGTAATGTTTGAAGGTTGAATTTACTTTTCTTTGCCTTTACTACAACCTTTGAATCAACTATTTGAATATCCAAAATACTTTCTTCAGGGAGAGCTCTGGTAATATCGAATAATTTACGAGCTGCGATTGTTGTTTTAAATGATTCTTTTATATCTGCCTTTATGGACAATGAGATTTGAACCTCAAGGTCTGTTGCAGTGAACTTTAATATGTCATTTTCACCTTCAAGTAAAAGATTGGAAAGAATAGGAAGGGCATGCCTTTTTTCTACTATGCCTGAAACATCTGAAAGCGGTTTTAATAGTATGTTTCTGTTAATTCTTATATTCATAGTTTCTTCTTTATATAAATAATAATAATAATAATAGCGAGTGTTTTAACAGTTTACGTCTTTAATGTTATTTAAAACAGTTATTTAGTGTATTTCTTATGTTATGGTTTAATCATCATTTAACTGTGGATGAATTGTGCATAAATTTTTTTTAAATTAATTTATCCTCTAAAACTGTCGTTTAATCCACAGGTAATTCACAACATAACTTTAATTAACCTCTTAGTACTTGGGTTAAAAAACCGAGATCCTGTCCAACATTGTGATCTTTTAGTCTAAGATTTTCTATTTCGTCACATGCATGCATAATAGTTGTATGATGCCTTCCGCCAAAAGCTTCCCCGATTTCTGGAAAGCTTAGGTTAGTAAGTTCTCGAGTTAAGCTCATTGCGATCTGCCTTGGGCGAGAGTAATTCCTTGACCTTTTTTTGCTATGGATGTCAGAAATTTTTATTTTATAATACTCTGCTACTGTTTTTTGTATATTTTCAACGGTTACCTGTCTGCCACGCACAGCTATTAAATCTTTAAGTGATTCTTTTGCTAAGCTAATATCAATTTCTCTCCCAGTAAAATTAGACATTGCTAGTATTCTATTTAGTGCCCCTTCTAATTCTCTAACATTAGACCTTATTTGTTTAGCTATAAAGAATGCGACATCTTCAGGGAGAGACATTTTATTTTCTTCTGCTTTTTTGAGTAAAATTGCTACACGCATTTCTAATTCAGGGGGGTCAATTGCAACTGTTAAACCCCAGCTAAATCTTGTCCTTAGTCGCTCATCAACCCCAGCTATTTCTTTTGGGTAACTATCGCAAGTAATAATAATTTGTTTTTTGTTTTCTATAAGGCTGTTAAATGCATAAAAAAATTCTTCCTGGGTGCGATTTTTCTTAGCTATAAATTGGATGTCATCGATTAATAATAGGTCTAATGAGTGGTATGTTCTTTTAAAACTATCAAAAGCTTTATTTTCATAAGCTTTAACAACATCATGTACGTAGCGTTCTGCATGTAAGTATTTAACTTTTGCATCAGGCTGCAGCTCTTTTAGATGATTCCCAATGGCATGTATTAAATGAGTTTTACCTAACCCAACACCACCATATATAAATAATGGGTTATAGGCTAAACCTGGGTTTTCAGCAATTTGAACTGCAGCTGCTGTAGCAAGCTGGTTTGCCTTTCCTGTTACAAAGTTATCAAAAGTAAAAGCCTTATTAAGACCATTGTTTTTAGTCGATGGTGATTTTTTTACTTTTGGGAGGACAATCTTTTCTAAGCTATTGTTTGATTGGCGCGGTTTTACTTTGTTTACTTTATAATTTAATTGAGTGGATTTTAGATGATTTTTTGTAAGAGTAATTAGGCGATCATTAAAACGTTCTTTTACCCATTGTAATACAAAGAGATTCGGAGCAACAATATATAAGATATTATTTTCATTGTCGTAATCTGGCGACAGTGGTTTTAACCAGGTGTTGTATTGTTGAGCTGTTAGTTCTTTGTTGCAATGCTCTAAACATAACTGCCAGAATTTATCGATATCCATTTAGTTTTTTCTTTTATTTTTATGGAAGGCCAATATTAGCTTAAATATCTAAAGTTATCCACAGGCATTTCACATAATATTTCTTTTATGTTATTGACATAAAAAGCTTAACAGAGTAGAGTTCGCGGTCAAAGATTAAAGTACTAGGAGATAATATAATGAAACGAACTTATCAACCTTCAAGAGTAAAACGTGCGAGAACGCATGGGTTTTTAGTAAGAATGAAAACTCGTGGCGGCCGTGCAGTTATTGCGTCACGAAGAGCCAAAGGAAGAGTACGTTTAGGTATATAAATCTCACTATTGTACAATACTAAGGACTATAAATTACTAAATGCGGATGATTTTTCTACCGTTTTTAACTTTAGAAAACGATTAAATTCCCAGCATTTATTTCTCCATCATTCGCCTAACTTTTTTGATCATCATCGCTTAGGGTTCGTGATTGGTAAAAAGACTGAAAAAAGGGCTGTTCGAAGAAATTACATGCGTCGCTCAATTCGTGAAGTTTTAAAAGCTTTATTACCTCTTAAATTTTCTTCTGATATTGTTATTCGCGTTCATAAGTCTTTTTATAGAAACGATTTTAATCAAATTAAATCAGAGCTTGAAAGTTTAATCGTGCGTTTAATCAAATGACGCGATTAATTATTTTATTGGCTAAGATCTATCAATACGCATTTCGTCCGTTTTTCGGTAATAGATGTAGGTTTACTCCAACCTGTTCCGTGTATACAATTGAGGCATTACAAAAACATGGCTTTTCTAAAGGTCTGTGGCTCTCAATAAAAAGGTTATCAAGGTGTCGGCCTGGCTCTAAAGCTGGATTTGACCCTATCCCTAAATAAATTAAAGGACTGTATGGATACCAAGCGTCTTATTCTTTTCGTAGTGTTTTCTTTTTCACTCTTATTGCTATGGGATTCTTGGCAAAGACAAAACATAACTCCAACTACTAACACACTAGATATCTCAGAAGATGGTATCCCTAATCCATCAACTGAGTTCGTTGGACAGACTGATCTACCAGATAATTACACAGGCTATCAACTACTTAACGGCAAAACTATTGAGGTAAAAACTGATAAATATAATCTTAGTATTAGCGAAATAGGGGGAGATATTCGTAGGCTTACTTTGTCTGAGCATTTGGCAGATAATTATGTTGATGACTATGTAATGTTCTCTGATGCTTCTGACCCTTTATTATATATTGCTCAATCTGGATTGCTCGGTGAAAACTTACCGTCGCATAAATCTAGGTTTGTATTTGAAAAAAATTCTTATATATTGGAAGGCGATACTTTAAATGTTCCAATGACTTTCAACTCCTCTGAAGTGACTGTTCAAAAGACTTATCAGTTCTCAAAAAATTCTTATTTAATTAATGTTCGTTATGATATTCAAAACAAGACTCAATCTACCATATTACCAAGTGCTTACTTTCAATTAATACATGATGGGGATTCCAATCAGGGAACAAAATTAACTCCTTCCTTTACTGGCCCTGCTTACTATACCGAACAAGAAGATTTTACAAAATTTGCATTTTCTAAGGCCGATAAAAAAGCTTTCTCCTTAGTTAGTAATGAAGGTTGGATGGGAATCATTCAGCGATATTTTGCTAGTGCTTGGATTTTATCGGAACCTATTAGTCGGGAGCTGTATTCAAAAAAAGTTGCTGACAATATATATGCAGCAGGCATGTTTACTAAGCTACCAAGTATTGAGCCAAATAAAAATATATCTTTCGAAGTTAAATTGTATGCAGGACCTCAAAGTAAGGACGACCTTGTATTGGCGGCAAAAGGCATGAAATATAGCGTTGATTATGGGTGGTTAACCATCATTGCATCTCCATTATTTTCAGTGTTATCGGGTATTCATAAAATGGTTGGCAATTGGGGCATTTCTATTATTCTATTGACCGTTTTAATCAAGCTTTTATTCTATCCTTTATCAGCAGCAAGTTATCGCTCGATGGCTCAAATGAGAGAGTTGGCACCGAGACTCGCAAGTATGAAGGAACGTTTTGGAGAGGATAAACAGAAAATGCAGCAAGGAATGATGGAGCTTTATAAAACTGAAAAAATTAATCCTTTAGGTGGATGCTTACCTATTTTGATACAGATCCCTGTTTTTATTGCACTTTATTGGGTATTATTAGGCTCTGTTGAATTAAGGCATGCACCATTCTTTGGTTGGATCAGCGACCTATCTGTTAAGGACCCATATTATATTCTGCCAATATTAATGGCCGCTTCTATGTTCTTACAAACTAAGCTCAACCCGAAGCCTACAGACCCAATGCAAGCTAAATTGATGATGTGGATGCCTATTGTCTTTAGTATATTCTTTTTCTTTTTTCCTGCAGGCCTTGTTTTATATTGGCTGGTGAATAATATTCTGTCGATTGCTCAACAAGCATATGTTAACAAGAAGATACATGCTGAGACCCTAAAAAAGAAAGGCAATGCTTAACGAATCTTCAACAATTGTTGCGGTATCAACTGCGTCAGGTGCCGGAGGGATTGGGGTAGTTCGTCTTTCAGGACCCAAAGCATTAGAGATTGCTCAAGGCTTATGTAGTAGAGAAATTACCCCTAGATATGCAGGTTTTCATAGCTTTATTCACTCAGATACTACGACGATTGATCAAGGGATTGTTCTTTATTTCCCAACCCCAAATTCTTTTACAGGCGAAGATATAATTGAATTTCAGGCCCATGGTAACCCTATTGTTTTACAGAAAATAGTTAATGCTTGTGTAGAAAAAGGAGCGATTGTTGCTGAGCCAGGAGAATTTACCAAACGCGCGTACCTTAATAATAAAATTGATCTAATGCAGGCAGAGGCTGTTATTGATCTAATAAATGCTTCTACTGAAACTGCGGCAAAGAGCGCTATTAATTCTTTATCAGGAAAGTTCTCCTTCATAATCAATGATTTACTTAAAAATTTGATTGAGCTTAGAATGTATGTTGAAGCATGCTTAGACTTTCCAGAAGAAGAGATTGATTTTATTGCTCAAGGTAATGTGAGCGATAAAATAAATAAACTTCACATTACTATGCAAGATATTATTAAATCTGCTCAACAGGGTAAACTTTTACGAGAAGGTATTGATATTGTCTTGGTGGGCCAACCTAATGTAGGTAAATCAAGTTTACTTAACCAATTATTAGGTGAGGAGCGGGCAATTGTTACCGAAATTGCAGGTACGACGAGAGACTCAATTTCTACGCAAATTTTATTGCGTGGTATTCCGGTTCATATTGTTGACACAGCTGGACTTAGAGAAACGGACGATCTAGTTGAAACAATGGGTATTAAAAAAACTTGGCAGTCTCTAGAAAAGGCACATATCGCATTATTTTTAGTTGAGGCTGGCAAAGGTATCACACAATAC
>Ga0209830_10004418_pt1 | contig 10234 bp, 6 predicted proteins | sample ArcticOcean_MG_C_12_FD_187439 | JGI IMG/M metagenome (GOLD analysis project Ga0209830, IMG submission 187439) | Marine microbial communities from western Arctic Ocean - ArcticOcean_MG_CB8_130 (SPAdes) (version 2) | ecosystem: Environmental > Aquatic > Marine > Oceanic | place: Arctic Ocean...
TGTTCCTCAGAGCGTTGTAGTTCTAGTAGTAGTAGTAGTAGTAGTAGTAGTAGGACGCCGCGTCTACCGCGTATCTATTTAGCAAAAGACCACGCGTTCACGCGTTCATTCGTAGCCAAACAAACATACTGGCTGCTATGCCTTGTGAAAGAAGTTGCTTTAAAAAATCACGCCTTGACACATAAAAATACTGCACATCGCGAGGAGGAAGAAGAACAAAAGGAGAAAGAAGAACGTGAGGAACGACCCAATCATCATCATCATCATCACCATCATCATCTTCTTCTCTCTTATTTATTATTATTAGGATGGGTAAGCGCAGGCGCAGCGAATCTTCGTCATCGAGTGAATCTTCATCTTCATCTTCTTCATCTTCTTCATCTTCATCTTCTTCATCTTCTTCGGAGGGTAAACGGAGACAGAAAAAACGAAGGAAAGAAAAGAACGCGAGAGATCGCGATGATGATGATGATCGTCTCAATGAATTACATGCGTTATCCGATCGGAAGATACTTGAGAAACGAAAGAGCGCGCGTTTGAAAATCGAATCGTTAGAGAGAGCGTTAAAGAAAGCCCAAGTGGCCGTAACGAAGAAGAGGAACAAAAGCGAGTTCGAAGAGAGGAAAAAGGAGGGACCGGAACGACAGAGGAGATTCGTGACACCGAGTGCACTCGTTAAAGCTGATAGTGATAATAACAATAATAGAAGGGAGTACGATGGACCAATCGATCGAGAGCAGCAGCAGACGCGCGATGATGTCGATTTGAGGAAGAACGAATGGACGATGGCGAAAGAGGAACGAGCGAGAAAGGTCGTGATGGAGAAAGTTCATAGACAACAAGTATTCGTTCCAGTAGTAGCAGAGCCGAGGAAAATACAGAAATATGGCGACGGTGATGATGACGATGCTGAAGATGGGGAAGTTAAATTCAAAGCGCCTTCGGGCGAGATGAAGATGAACGCTGGAGCGAACCCTTACGTTCCTCCGAGTAAAGCGGCGGCTAAGACTTGGACGCGACCTCCAACGATTCCGAATAGAAATAAACTTCAACAAGGGCAGCCGAAGATTCCAGATGTCAACAGCAGAGGTTTTACGAGGCATCGAAGTGTTTCTCCCGGCATTCATGCGAAAGATTTAGCGCCTTGGACGATGAGCGAAGAGGCCAAGAAACCTTTGCCAACAACAACAACATCTGTGACCGAAAACGTAAAAGAAAAACCTTTGTCCACTCTCCCGGAAACGATCCCGGAACACGAAGAAGTTACAGTCCCACCACCACCGCCAAAAGCGATTGAAGCGAGAACAAATCAACCCGCCGTCAGTACAGAAACGAAGAGACGAACAAGATCTCGCTCGCGCAGCGTTGAACCACAATCTATCGTCTGGCTTAAATCAGAGACGAGCAAATACACCGTGAAAGCACTCAAAGCGTTGTTAGAAGAGAAAGCGTTGAGTACGGATGGTTTAAAAGCAGATTTAGTAAAGCGCCTTGACGAGGCGAATAATAACGCTTAAAAGTGGAGCACTGTCACGAACGATTTAGTTTTTAGTTTTAAATGTACGCAGACCACGTTCGCTCGCGATGGATCCGAATTCATCTTCTTGTTTATTAGTTGTATCGACCGCGCTCGTCTGTTCGTTTTTAGTGCGTTTTTCCAAAAATAAGGAACGTATCTGAAATTCGAAATTCCAAATCACAAGCATCAGTCGAAGGACACAGACCTTACTGTTGATTAATTGATTCGATTTAATCAATTAATTAAAACGTTCGTACGCATTAAATCAGTCTCCATTCGCGGGTTTCTTCGAAGAAAATGTCAAACAGCGCATTCACTGCGAATCAAATCGAGCGCCTTGTCTGTTTGTCTGGACTTAATGCGCAGTTAATACGCATCGGCACAGAACACGATCCTTCTTTGAAGTTTTTAAAGATCACGAACGATTTAACGAAAAGCGCGAGCGATGCGCAATTGACTTACGAGGAAGGTCAATTCGTGCAGGAAGGTGCGCGGCTTAGTGAAGGTGTAGATTGGGAGGACTCAGAGGAAGAATGTATGTTCTCGAGAGCGGCGAATCAAGATCGGAAGAGGAAGAATGATTTAAGTACGAATGCTACTGCTGCTACTACTGTCGATGATGATGATGTGGAGGAGGAGGATGTGAAGGATTTGAACGAAGAGGCGGAGGAGGAGGAGGAGGAGGAGGATTTCTATGACGACGTTGAGTCGGAGGATGAAACGAACGAGATCGATTTAGGGAGAGATTGGGCCAGGATGCAAGTCGTGCTCGATCGAGAGCCGCAGTCTGAGGCTATGTTTGAGCTATGGAAGCGCGATAAACAAGAATGGTTAGTGCAAAGTAAACGCGCTTGGAAGAATCGGCACGATGAGTTAACGCAGAGGAGGAAAAAGGAGAATCCGAATTATACGAGCGGGTTCGTGAGCGGAGATCGCACGAGAAGAGCGGAGGATTTAAGTTTCGTGAATAGATCGAATAGGGCCATGAATTATGTGCAAAGAGGCGTCTTTTCCGTCTTTACCGATGTAGCTCCGGTGCAACAAGTAAGCGCTGGCGGTAAACATGGGCCGAAAATTGCCGTGAACATGGCGTCGTTAGTAAAGCTTGGATTTTTGAACGCCGGTCCTAAGAAGGTTTTCACTGTATATTTAGGGAACGTTTATACTGGCGAACTGACGGACGAGGGCGAGATCATTTGCGATTGTATGACAAAAAAGTGCAATCGCAATACGTATATGAGTCCGAGCGCTTGGACGATCCATTGCAAGCGTAACGTAAATCCGAGTAAAAAGGGAGACGATGGCTGGAAATCCGCGCGTTATGGGAATCCAGAAGGGCATGCTTTGGAGCATTTCAAAGTCGTATACGAAGCGTGGAGAAACAACGTTAAACTCGATGTTAGCAAACAAAATGGCGACGAAAATGAAAATGAAGACGATGATGGTGATGATAGCTTAGAAAAGAGACAGAAAGATGCAACTATTGCAGAAAAAGCGTGCGTGAACTTTTTACCCGAAGGTACAGTTTACGATGGTAAAGTATGGAACGACAATGATGATTCAAAGAGCAACGAAGATGAAGCTGAAGAAGATGATTTCGAAAAGAAGACGACTCCAAAAACTCTCGAGAAGACGAAAATTCTACCCAGAAGAGCTGCGAGCGAGAATATAAAGAAATACGTAGATGCTGAAGCCGAGGAACTTGACGACGAAGAAGAAGAAGGAGACGATAAGGACGACCCAGATGCAATGTTAATAGATTAGAAGAGAACAGCTCGTCTTGGTGGTGGTCTAGGCGCACACATAAAACATACTGGTACGATACGTTGTAAAAATGTATTCAACTCATACGCGTGTAAACGTTTTATTATTAATAATATATTTTAGAAATATATACTACGGTAATATTGATATATAACTCTCTCTCTCAATTCTCTTTCTCTCTCGCCCGCCCCCGCTCTCCTTTCATATCGAAATATGCAATGTGGTTTTATTGTTTGATTTTATATTTCTCTTCTCTCTCTCTCTCTCTCTCTCTCTCTTTCTCATTTTGTCTCTCATTAACTTTTTTATATAGTAATTAATTGTGTTGGAATCTGCACGCATCACCTCTATCGCACTTTCCTTCTTGGAACGCGTAGCACGTACCAGACGCCTTGGGCGCCGCGGCATTCTTGTCGTGCGTGAATCGGCACTGATCGCCTCTGGAGCATTCACCCTTCAAGAACGAAAAACACACGCCGCCGCCGCCGCCGCCGCCGCCGCTTTCACGACCGCCGCGAGACGGCGGTCTCGAGCCACCACCACCGCCTTCTTCGTGCGAGAACTTGCACGAGTCACCACGCGTGCATTCGCCACGTTGGTTAGCGTAGCAAACTGGGGCACCAGCGCCGCCGCCGCCGCCGCCGCCACCGCCGCCACCAAAAGTCTTCTCAGTTCCGTGAGAAAACTTGCACTGATCGCCCCTGCTGCACTCTCCACGCTCGTATGCATAGCACTTCGGCTTATCTTCCCCAAATCTAGCCTTTTTCGCGTTCTTACATGCCTCACACCTCGTCGGTTTGTTCTCCCACCCTTTCGAGTTATAAAACTCTTGCTCGCCTTCGGTGAACACGAAATCTTCTGAACAATCTCTGCACGACAACGTCTCGTCCTTGAACTCGTCCATGACTTTGCCGCCTTTGACGACTTTGTCGGACTTTTTGTGCACGACGAAATCTTCCTCTTCCTCCTCTTCCTCTTTAGCGACCTATCATTATTATTATCGCGATTGCGATGTATAGAAAAGAGAGAGAGAGAGAGAGATTAATGTTAATATTATTTCGATGATGATGTATAGAAAAGAGGGAGAGAGATTACTGTTAAGCGCACGCGCGTTAAATACAGGGAGCTTGTGCCTGTGTTCCCCTCGCCCTAAAAAGAGGTTAAAACGCCCTACTGTTTTAAGTCCAAGCCTGGCGGCGGCGCATCTGCCAAACACGCACACACACTCGATCCGATTACGTACGACTCAATCAATCAATCGCGCTCGATCACGAACACGACGAAAACAAAAACAACAGGTCACAACACACTCTTAGCTAAACTACGTACCTTTGTCTTAGCAGTAGGCTCTTCCGGTTCCTTGCGCTTCTTGTCCTTCTTCGAAGCGATTGGCTCCTCTCTCTCCTTCGAAGGCGAAGGCTCTTTCTTCTCCTTTTTCTCCTTCTTCTCCTTCTTCTCTTTCTTCTCTGAACCCATTTTCGATTTGTTTCGGTTTAAGATCGGTCTCTCTACTGCTCAGTCGTGCGTATGTGTTTACGTAGAGGTGGACTTTTTGATTACTATTAGCGTAATCAAAGAAGTTTTAAAATGTGAAGCAAAATGGGGATTTCGTTATTAAAACTTTATTAGTAAAAATTCTCTTCTTCCGTCTTCTTCTGTTCTTCTTCGAGAGCGAGAGCGAGCGAGACAGATCAGTAAAGACCGCGAACGGTATATTCCGAGTCATCGGGGGCGAAAATGTACCTCAAAGGTTCCTCGAAATCGTCAATGGCGAGAAAAAAGTCGTTTAATTTGATCTGGTATGGCGCAGTCGCTCCTGTTTTTTTAGGCGCGGCCGCGTGAAAGAGAGAGAAAGAACGTCAACGTCTTGTCTCTCGTCGTCGGTCGGTCGGTAGACGTTTGCCGCGCGTGAGGGGAAAAAAGAAAGGAATGATGACGTACCTTCGGGCTTACCAAATTCTTCGCCATAGAACCAGTTCAAGCGGTTAATGATTCCAGTGACTTGTACGTTTGGTAGAATCCTCGCGAGTACGGTTTCGTTGAGCCTAAATCGTAACGGCTCGGATTCGATAGGACCGAGGCTATCGAAATTTTCCTCGCCCGCGTCTTCGTCGTCGCGTTGCAGTCTATTACTTGAAAGTCTGCGGATGTACGCGCGTGAATCGATATCGACGAAGATCGATAGCAAACGGATTTCGTTGATTAAGATACATTCATCGATAGGGCGCACTTGATATGCCGATATCTTTCGCTTCGAGCTCCTGAAATGTTGACCATCGTCAGTTTCTGCCAGATCACGATGATGATGAAAGTCAACCGCGACGACCTCACCGCTCACCCACAGAGTAGTACTAGAATGCCTATCGTTGACAATCGTTACGCTACATAACACACTCGTTCCAACGACGAAGCGACGTTTTGATTTACTTTGTGCCATCAGCGCATGCGTGAGATAAATGCAATTAAATTAAAATTGGAAAAGACTGCATGTGCACACATCGGTCAAAAATATTTAAAAACTAGTGATGGAACTCATACTGCGTACTAGTTGTATAAAAGATATTATAATCTACAGCCGTGTCGCATTGTTGGGCGACCGTGTGGACAATTCCAAGGCGCTTCGAGCGTAGCCAAGTTGTTCAAGATCTTCTTCATTCGCGATTTTCCTAAAGGCGTCCCGATCATGATCGACGAACGACAAGCGCGCATGGCGAGCATGCCGCGAACTTTACTCGGACGAACGATCGATTTACTCGCAGAGTTTAACCCAATTGAGAGTTGAGAACGAGCTGGGACTGCGTATGCGCCTTCGTCGAGCATTGAGACGAGCTCGTGCACGTCCGAGGCATCGAAAACTGTATCTTTGCTAAAAGGTACAGCGGTCAAGGCCAAACGTTGTCGACTCGCTTCGCCTTCATCTTCGACATCGCAAAATCCAAACCCATTCATTAAGAATATTTTTTCATTCGAACGAGCGATTTGTTCCTCGGCCGGTGAGAGATCTAAACGTTGTGGTTGAATCAAAGGCTGTTTGTTCAATATAGTCGTTTTTTGTAAGCGTTCGAAGTTATAAATTTCATCACTCGCGTGCTGATCGACTATGAACAAATCTGTCTTGTCGCGAACGACAATGATGAAACCGAGATTAAATTGACCGACAATTTCTACGTTTGCAAACTCTGATTTATCGAAGCGTCTGATGAGCGCGTTTGTCGCCGCGACGTTGTCTTGGTTATGCAAAGACGCCTCTTTAAGCAACTCGGCATCCGCGCTCGCTCGCTCTTCCTTTGACGCGTCTAATGAAAGACGCTGTTGTTCTCGCGCAATTCTTTTCGCTCTGATTTTCTCGATATCGAAAGCGAGTTTTAAATTTTGTTCTCCATTATCTATTTCTTGACTATTTCTTTGTTGAGGCGGCGTTTGATTCTCTTTCCCGTCATTAACGTCCATGATATCGTCTTCTTCTTCAACAACAATAACATCGTCTTTTGATGGCACTCCTAATACAACATCGAGTTTTCGTTTCTTCTTCTTTACTTCTTTCATTTTAGGATCGAAATCATCATCGTCGTCGTCATCATCTGATTCCAATAAAATGCTTCGCTCTTTATACGTCTCTGGCAAAGATTGAAACTTCTCATTATTATTCATTCTTTCTTCTGATTCTGCTTCGGCGGCTCGGATCTCAGCCGCGATTCTTTCTATAACCATAGAGTTTCTTTGGATTACTCGATCGTCGTTAGCAGTAACAATAACAGTAGAAGTAGTATTTTCTAACGCGCGTTCTCTTGTGAAACCAAACGCTTGTAAATCTGTCTGCGCCGAGGAAGGCTTGTTACTATTATTAGTTCCAATCGCCGCCGCCGCCGTTACCGCGTTTGCTTCTAATTGTCGTGGAAGATCATTGATATCATCTGAATCGTCATCTGAACCGCCATCTTCTACACGACCGAGCGCACTGGCTACCATTGAAGCAGATTTTGAAACCGTTGATGTTGGAAGTTGAGATAGATCGACTCCAGTTGCTTTGAAATTTCTTTGCGTGCCAACAGAATCACCAACGACGACGTTCTTTACGCCTCCACCGCCGCCGCCACCGATATAACTCTCGAAAGATTTTTTTAATCCGTTTCTGAAAAACATGAGAATATCGTGTTCGTTCGTGAACAAAACGGTCCGTTTATCTGGCGAAACGTTCACGTCTACGAGATTTTTCGGAACCTCGAAATTAATAGCGCACGCTGGATAATTGGCGCTCGCCGTCGTGACGTTATACGCTCGAAACATTTCGTTCAAAGTCTTTGCAATTTTCGGATAATCAACCGGTCTACCGTTGACGTAAAAAAACTGTCTATCAGCAGAGGCTCTGGCGGATGTTTTTTGCCCATCGAGACCTGGTATTGATACCCATCCTTTCGCTACGCCTAAATTATAATCGTCCTCTTCTTCTTCTTCTTCTAGGTCTTCCTCGTTCGATGCTTTTAAGTTAAAGTTGATCTCAAACACGGCCTCGGCCGTTTTCGCACTAAACACAGAAGCAACGCGATCTCTAAAATTCCTATCCTCACTTCTGCACTGTAACACAATCTGCCTACTCCCATTCTTCCCCTGCGGTTGATTCGTTAATAAAAACCTGCACTGCGTCGTCTCTTGCGCTAACGCGTACGCTTGCATGACTTTAATCACTTTTGCAAACTCCTTCGACTTATTCCTCAAAAACTGCTTCCTTCTCACGGCTAACGTATGAAACAACTTCTCTACTCTCACGGTCGTCCCAACAGACCTCGCGCACACTTCCTCGCTCTCGACTGCGCCGTTCCTATCAAAGTGAAACTTCTGTCCAACCACGTCCTCTCGATCGACCATTGTATGCACGGATAACCCATCACTAATGGCACACAGACTCGATAACGCTTCGCCTCTGAACCCAAAAGTGCTCACGGTCTCGTATAAATCCTTGAACGCTCTCATCTTAGACGTCGCGTATTTCTCGCACATCTTCTCTAAATCCCTCTTTTCCAGGCCATGGCCGTTATCGCTGCACTCGAAAAATTCAAATCCGTGGTCTTTCAATCTGATTTCGATATTCGTCGCGCCTGCATCGAGCGCGTTCTCTAGTAACTCTTTCACGGCCGATTGCAGGTCTAGGATCACTTGCCCGGAGCATATTCTGTGTACTGAGTCCGCGTTAATGTGCTTGATTTCGTTCATCATATATTCATATATTCATTTCTTTTATACATTGCTGGATTTAAAAACACGTTTTTGCACTGATGATAAATACGCGCGAATGAAATAATAATCGATTCAAAACGGAAAAAAAAACTTATCCGCGAAAGAAAAAGAAACTTTTATTATTATGAGCTCTCTATTGAATTCGATTTTATTCTATTCGATCTCTCGAATTGAGTGCGCATATGGTTCGGATCAGAGAGAGAGAGATATAAATAAAGCCAAAAGTATGTGATGTGCTTATTTTTGCTTTTTGCTGCTCTTGCTGATGATGCATGGTTTTCCCCTATTTTCTCTCGAAATTTTTTTCCCCAGCAGCAGCAGCATTTTCCCATTTCTTTGGATGTTTGAAGTTTTTGAGGATTTTATATGATCATCAGCAGAAACGGACAAATAATCTTCATAGTTTTAAATATCGCATCGATATATCAATAAATAAATAAATGGCGGGACATACGGTATACCACGGCGTCGCGAAGAACGTGTACGTCGCGAAAGAAGTCGTTATTGGGATGACGCTCGGTTTAATCGCCGGTGCCGCATGGAAGGTAAACTCGATATTTCTTTCTTTCATCATGGAGACTTTTCTTTTCTTTCAATTATTTTACTTTTTATTCTCTATATAGGTTTCTCATTGGAACAGACGAGCGGATATCATGAATTATTATAAACAACAGAAATAATAACTCGGAGAGAGAGAGATAGATAGGGTGAGAGTAGGATCAATGCGCGTGTGAGTGAGAGAGATTTTTAGAGAGAGAGAGAGAGTGAGAGAGATTTATTGTTTTGGTTGTAATAATTGTTAATTTAGTAGTGTGTTATGAAAGAGAATTCATTTTGTTTGATTGATGATGTTGTTGATTGATTTGATCGCGTGTGTATATTTGACATTGATTGATGAATGATATATCGAATGAGTGCGTGTGTTCTGTTTTTATTCTATTTTTATGTGCTATTAAACTCTGTTTGTTGGATGTCTAATATTATTTACGTCTTCTGTTCGTCGCGATGTGTTTACGTTCGTTCGGGTTCTTCTTGGCGTTACCGCCGCCGATGGATATGATCGTCTTCTGAGCGGTTTCGATCGACTTATATTCACCGTATTTATCTTCCGAGAACTCGCAGTTGAATATTTCTGACGTTTGTTTCGTGATGTTATTCATTTCGCGTTCTTTCTTTGTGATTTTACGACCGATGAGTTGATCTTCGCGCAAAATTGGTTCGAGTTTTTTACCTAAACGACCTTGTTTAGGCATTGGAATGGAATATTTCGTGCCCTTTAAGACGTGCTTGCTACGGACGCCGTAGTGTTCGGCGCCGTCTGCACCGACGAATTTCTCCACGCGCTCTAAAGCGTTGTTGCCACATTTTGGACAAAACACTCGTTGCGTGTTCAAAGTAACCGTTTCGCAAGCGTGGCATCGCATGACCCATCTTCTCACTTCTTTGACGCGCATGCCATCGGGCGTATATAATTTTAAACCCATTTGGAGGATGACATTTTGCATCGCGTAATCGGCGGTGACGATGGAGACTTTTGATTCTTGGCGTTTCTTTTCATCATCGTCATTTTCATTTTCATAATTTTCATCATTTTCATCATTTTCATCATCGTCTTCGTCTGGAATTTCACCAGGATCGGATTCAAAAAACGAAACTCCTTTCTTTTCGCCGCCTGTTTTCATTTCATCTTCTTTTTCATCTTCTGAACCATTTTGC
>Ga0209830_10004424_pt1 | contig 10225 bp, 4 predicted proteins | sample ArcticOcean_MG_C_12_FD_187439 | JGI IMG/M metagenome (GOLD analysis project Ga0209830, IMG submission 187439) | Marine microbial communities from western Arctic Ocean - ArcticOcean_MG_CB8_130 (SPAdes) (version 2) | ecosystem: Environmental > Aquatic > Marine > Oceanic | place: Arctic Ocean...
ATGATGACAGTGAAGAAACAGATCAAAAGGGAACAGGTGTTCCTACTGCAACACAACCGTATCTTTTAGCTACATCTGATTTTGCAGTTCAAGAGGAACGTAGTTTCTGGGACGAACCACAACCCAAGTCAGTTCAAAAAGATGAGAACCCATACATCTCTGCTGCTTATCCATACAACCATGTTTTCGAAAGTGAAGCTGGACACATAAAAGAAATAGATGATTCGCCAGGCGCTGAACGATTGTTTACACAACACAGCGCAGGCACGTTTGAAGAAATACATCCAGACGGTTCAAAGGTTGTAAAAATTGTTGGCGACAACTATGAGATTGTTGTTGGAAAGTCTCAGATACTTATACAAGGTGATGTTAATATTACAACACTTGGAACAGTACGAGAACTTATAAAAGGAGACTACCACCTTGAGGTAGAAGGCAATTACACACAGAAGATACACAAGAACCATAGAGTTAAAGTTGGAGCTGGAACAGGTGGTGGTAATCGTGAAGAAGAAATTAACGGCAACCATTCTTTTCAGATAATGAACAACGTCAAAGGCAGAGTCAAAGAAGATGTGGATATTGTCATTGATAAAAATGAAACTAGAATTGTGAACGGAACAAGTACTCTTAATATTGTTGATGACTATGCAATAACATCTCTTAAAAGTATAGACTTAATAGCATCAGACCATTTATCAGCAACTACTGTTTCTGGAATTATGTCTTATAAGTCTGGTGGAAAATTAAATATGAAGTCAGCAAATGTCATGACAATTAATTCTGAAAATAATTATAATCTTAAAGTTGCAAATATTGCTAATGTTGATTACAATGGAGATGCACACATTAGATATGATGATGACTATTATAAACATATTGGTGAAGATACTTTTGTATTCGAAGCCACTGGTAAAGTTAATCATACTAATGCGGTATCTGCAACAAGAACAAGTAGTGCTGATACCACTTCAACAACAGTTAATAATCAGTAGGGGATAGGCGTGGCAGATTTTAAAACACCAAGTTTAGCAGGCGCAAGTCCAGAATTTAATGAAGTTCTTGGCAAGTTTGATTCTATAAAGGGTGAAGTTGTTGCTGGACTTGAACTAGATGCGTCTGCTCTTGCAGCTACATTGAACACTTCTGTTTTAGGAGATTTAACATCTAAACTTAAAAATTTAGTTCCCGAACTTCCAGAGTTACCAAATGTAAATTTGCAATCAGAGATGTCCTCGCTTCTTGATATCGATCAAGGAACTTTAGCAGGGCAATTAGAGTTTGCAACAAAGCAAGCAGAATTAAAAACAAAGTTTGGAGAAGGACTTACTGCTGGTGGTTTTGATTTGGACACTTTGGTTACTAGTGCTGAATCAGCACAAACAGCTGCATTAACTGCAACTTCAAATCTTACCTCTGCAACTTCAACATTAGCTAGTGCAAAAGAAACCGCAACCTCTTCTTTGGATACTGCGTTTGATGCTTCTTTAAAATACGATAGAAGTAATATTCCAAATCCAACAGCAATAGTTAATGATTTGACTAATGCATCCAGTAGTGCAATTTCTGCTATATCAGCTGAAGGTGTTGCAACTAGTGCTCTTGCAGATGCAAAAGGAGTTGCAACAAGAATTCAAGATGTTGTTCCAAACTTTGAATTGCCTGCAGCTGGTGGAGTTGCATTTGAAAAAGCATCTGCGGTTCTACAACCAACTGTGGATACTGTGAAAGAAGATTCATCTATAGTATTAAGTAATCCAAAACTTGATGAAGATATTAAAGCAAAAGCTGATGAGTTAAAAGAGTTTGTAAGAGATGCACCTAAAGTTCTTCCAACAGAAAATAAAGGAGCGTATGCGGTTGCAACTAAATCTAAAGAAATTACTATCACGCACGTTCCAGAAGAAGGTGAAAAAGATAGCACTGATGTGTCAACAGAGATACGAGAAGATGGGGCAACCATTACTACCACTGTTACTACTGCTTCAGATGGCAGTAAAAAAATTACTACAACAGGTGGTGGAGAAACAGTCATAAGATATAATGTAGCTCCACATGGATTCTCTAGAAGACCAACTCACAAAAAAGAAAAGGTAACTAAATCTGCAACAAAAGATAGTCCAAGTACAATAAAAACAGAAACTAAAACATGGACGGATTCTGACGGTAATAGTGGAACGGTTGAAATTGATATCATTACATTATCTGATAAACCTGCTAAACTTATAGGAGTTAAGGGGCGCAAGTCAGGTTCAAAAGGATTTAAGAAAATTGCAGCTGCAGGAAGTGTGAGTAACTCAAGACTTGATAGATATTCGATAGATAAAAATGGTAGAATTTTAATAGGTTGGGCAGACTCAAATGGAGATGCGCCTTTAGCAGATGGCACTTTTGCAAATGGTATTTGGATTATACGGACAAAATACGATGCATCAGGAGCAAAAAAAGATAAAATAACAGGGAAAAGAGATGGGGCTATTTATAAAATAGATTACCAATACAACGACAACTATGACCCAACATTTGATGGAAATGAAGAAAGAGTTAAAGATAAAGGAAGTCCTAAACAAGAGGACAAAAATAAAATAGACCTTATTCTTTTAAATAAATTGATTGACGATGAAAATAACCCCTATCCAAGTGGAGTTGTAGAAGGAATATCTGTGAAGAATTCTGAGACTGCTGATTATCGTGGCACTTTAGTTAGACAAAAGACAGGTGTTTACAAACATATAAACGGTAATGAGTATACTGTTGTAACAAATGTTTCAAGTGGTGATACGGCTGACATGAATTTTCTTCTTAGTGCGATGTTGGATGATGCTCAAGGTCAGCCAGGCTTTGATGAACTTGTAGAATAATTAGATAAACAATCGGTGAAGTATTGTTATAAATAGATAGAGGAGTACAATATGCCTACACCAACTGCATTTAAAGACGCTCAAGGTCTTAACGATATTGAACGTAATGTTCGTCAATATAAAGACTTAGATTTATTCTTTACAAAAAAGAAACTGTCAGCAAAAAACAGTGATGGTGATGTAACAGTAAGTGGTGCAAAGTCAGATATTAATAAAGTAACAGACATTACAGCTGTAAAGCGTTCTATCCGTAATCTAGTATTAACTAATCATTATGAAAAACCCTTTCACCCAGAAATTGGCTGTGGTGTAAGAGAATTATTGTTTGAATTGATGACTCCTATAACTGCACATCTTTTAACTAGAAAAGTAGAAGATGTTATAACCGAATATGAACCAAGAGCACAATTGGTTGGTGTTAAAGCAACACCAGATTTAGATCGCAATGCATATGAATTGACTATAGAATTTTATGTTTTAAATGCTCCAACTGAGTTAGTAGACCTAACCGTATTATTAGAGAGATTGCGATAATGGCAGTAAACACAAAAAGATTAAGTGTAACAGAGTTTGACTTTGATGAGGTTAAAGATAACCTTAAAGTTTTTTTATCTGGACAAACAGAATTTACAGACTATGATTTCGAAGGTTCTGGAATGAACGCAATGTTAGATGTTCTTGCATACAATACCCACTATCTAGGTTTCAATGCAAACATGTTAGCAAACGAAATGTTTCTAGACAGTGCATCTCTTAGGTCAAGTGTAGTTTCTCATGCAAAAACTTTAGGATATATTCCCAACTCTGCTAGAGCTGCGGTCGCAACAGTTAATGTTGTATTAAATACATCTTCTCTAACTAGTGCAACTATGGCAGCTGGTACAGTATTTAAATCTACTGTTGATGGAACAGACTATCAGTTTGTTACATCAGATTCAATAACAGCATCAACCGTTGGTTCTTCAATTCCTTTTCTTTTGGTTAAAATATATGAAGGAACTTTTGTAACAACTAGATACACTGTAGATTCAACAGATGCAGATCAAAGATTTCTTGTTCCTAATAGACGAGCAGATACTTCCACATTAAAAGTTGTAGTGCAGAATTCAAGTTCTGATAATACAACTACTACTTTCACACAAGCAACAGACATAACACAAGTTACTGATTCAAGCAATGCTTATTTTTTACAGGAAGTAGAGAACGGAAAGTTTGAAGTGTATTTTGGTGATGGGGTTATTGGTACTGCATTGTCAGACGGAAATATTGTAATCCTTACTTATGTTGTTAGTAATACTACAGCAGCCAATAGTGCATCTATCTTTAAAAATTCAGCATCAATCGCAAATGTTACTGATGTATCAGTTGAAGTTGTAGATGTTGCAAACGGCGGTTCAGAACCAGAAACTATTACTTCTATAAAATATAATGCACCACTAGACTATGCATCTCAAGGAAGATGTGTGACCACAGAAGATTATAAAGTGTACGCTAAAAAACTTTATGCAAATGCTAAATCAGTACAGGTGTTTGGTGGAGAGAGTGGTTCATTTGATACAAGTTTAGGTGTTGTTTCAACACCTGAATATGGCAAAGTATTTATTTCAATTGTTTCTACTACAGGGTTAAATTTAACCACATCAGAAAAAAAACAATTAGTAACTGACTTTGGTAAATATACTGTTGCATCTATTACTCCAGTAATCGTTGACCCAGAAACAATTTTTATAATTTTAAATGTTACATTCAAATACGATTCTAGCAAAACAACATCATCTGCAAGTCAAATAGAATCTGAAATAACTAATGATTTAACATCATACAACACAAACACTCTTGAACAGTTTGAAGGTTTGTTTAGACATTCAAAAATTACTAGACTTGTCGATGATGCAAATTCTTCAATATTAAATAATACAACTAATGTAACTTTGGGTAAATTTTTTACTCCAACAACCACAGCAGCTGCATCTTACAATCTTTATTTTAATAATGCACTTTATAATCCTCACACTGGACACAATGCATCAGGTGGAGGAATACTTTCATCAACAGGATTTTTTATTAGTGGTGATACAACAAATGAACATTTCTTTGATGATAATGGTGAAGGAGTCGTAAGACTTTATTATGTTCAAAGTGGTATAAAGGTGTATACAGATTCAACTGCTGGAACGATAAATTATGCAACAGGTGCGATTGCTATAGATTCAATTTTTATAACTACAGTTTCAGATGTTGATGGCGGAACTTCAACACAAATTCGTATTACTGTAATTCCAAACTCAAAAGATATTGTTCCAATTCGTAATCAGGTATTAAAAATAGATTTTACAAACAGTACAATAACAGGACAGGTTGATACCATTGCAGTAGGTGACGCAGCTGCAGCAACAACTTATGCATCAACCACTTCTTATAGCACTCCATCGGGATATTAAAGATGGTTCCTTTTGATGGCGACATAGACCCTACTGGAAATTTAACAACAAAAATAAGTACGTTAATTGATGGTCAACTGCCAGAGTTTATTCAATCAGACCACCCATTATTTTCTGTATTTCTGAAACACTATTATGAATATTTAGAAGCTGCTGAACTTAGAGTCACAGTAAATATTGATAATCTTATTTTAGAAACAGTAACTAACTCTAAAGTTTTAGATGTTGATGGTAATAACATTGTTTTGGAATCAGGCGCAGGGACAGATGGAAAATTTATTGTAGGTGAAACTATAACTGGTGGAACTTCAAAAGCAACTGCAAAAATTCTGGTAGATGATTTAGGTAATACTACTACACCAAGAATTTTTATTACTTCACAACAAAAATTTATAACAGGAGAAACCATCACTGGTGGAACTTCTTCTTCAAGTGCAGTAGTTTCAAGGTATCGTGCAAACCCTGTACAGACTATACAACAACTATTAGCTTACGCAGATATCGATAATACTATCTATGATTTCTTAGATCAATTTCGTGATGAGTTTATGAACGCAATTCCTTCGACTCTTGCAGATGGTGTTTCGAAAAGAAATCTTGTTAAAAATATTCGTGAACTCTATAGAGCAAAGGGTACATCAGAAGGACATAAAATATTCTTCAATATGATACTTGGTGAAACTCCAGAAATAGTATATCCGAACAAATATATGGTACGAGCATCTGGTGGTAATTGGGGAAGCAGATTAATTATGCGAACTGCACCAACGGCTGGATCTATTGGTGATGAAGCAATTGGACAATTATTAACAGGACAAACCTCTGGTGCAACAGCTGTTGTTTCTACATCTTTGTCTACATCTGAAATTGCAGTATCGATAATAGAGTTTGAACTTAACCCTGATTCTATAGACCCAAATAAATCATTTGTAACAGGAGAATTAGTACAAGTAACATCTAATCTTACTGATTCTTTAATGACTTTCACAGTAAATTCAATAGTATCACAGGGAACGGTTACTGATTCTGGAGCTCTTTATACTGCATCAGAGTCTTTTGCTTTTGATACTAATTCTAATATTGGCAACGGTCGAGCATCAGGTAGAGTTAATAACATTAATTCTGGTGAAGTTAGTGGTGTTGTTATTGATGATGCTGGAACAAAATATGAAGTTGGAGATGTTCTAACTTTTACTACCACAGATTCTAATACCTCAACTGCAACTGGATTTGTTTCTATAATTGATGGTTCAATTGCTCTTAATGGAACAGACAAATATTCATCAGACGGTGGAGACTTTTTAGTTTTTGAAGATGCAACAACGGAACAAGAACTTTTAGTTGATATAGTGCTTGAAACTGCAACGGAAGAATCAAATGGTCAAAAACTATTACTTAACGGAACTGATACTGATTCTCTTGATGCTGGTCACAGTCTTATATTAGAAGTTGATCTGCGTGTCGTTGACACTTACGGTACAGTTGGTGGAGATCAGTTTGCAATTGAAGAAGGAACAGATTCTACTGGTGGAATATCAAAAATATTTTTTACGAATGGTGGTTCTGGATATAACACACTCCCAACAGTTACAGTTACATCTACTTCTGGCACAGGCACAAGTTTACTTGCGACAACTGATAGCATTGGATCTGTAGGTGAGATAGAACTTACCAATCCTGGCTTTGCGTATACTTCTGAACCAGAAATAAAATTTAATGCAAATTTTATTCTTAAAGATGTAACTGGTACTTTTGCAGCTGGAAACACTCTTGCTTCATCAGGACACACTGGAACAATTGTATCATTTGATTCTCCTACAAATTTATTAAAAACAACATTTGATAATGTTGTAAGAACAGAGTTAGAAGTTGCAGATGAAGAAGGTATTACACTTGAAGATTCTTTAAGAGTTGGTGGCGACAGTACAGATACCAGAATGATTTTTGATGATACTCTTGACGAAGAAGAATTTATTTTATCAGAAAATGATGTTGATCTTTTTGTAATCAACGCAACTGCTACTGATGATGAATATCTTGTTCTTGAAGATGCCGGTGCTACCTTTACTTCTGGTGCAATTGTTTTAGAATCACCAGATGATTTTTACAATCCACCTATGCAGTTAGAAAATGCTTCAAGAGATGGCACTGATATTGGTGATGGCATTCAAACTGAAGACGGAAGTTCTATTTTTGTAAATGAATCGACAGAGGGTCTTGGAGCATCTTCAATTCAACAAGTAAGAATATTAACTGAAAGTTCTACACGACTTCTTTCTCAACAACAAAACAGAAATAGTAGACTCTTAACTAATGCTGCGTTTGATACAGTAGAATCTGGCGATCCTACTGGTTTCTTTCTTTTAGAGGGAACAAACACAACTGTTGTAAATGGTTTATTTACAGACGAAAATAGTAAATTGTTGAATGAAGAATTTGGTGATAATAACCAAATTGTTTTAGATGGAACTGATGCAGATGGAACAGATGAAAATGCATTACTGTTACAAAATGTCGATGCGGGCGATGGTCAAGTAATACTTGACGGTACTGATTCATCTAGTACAAATGAAAATGATCACGTAGTTCAAACTTCTAGCTTAGATTTCTTTGAGGGTGCAACGGGCATTGACCCACACCCAATTTCAATTACAGATTCAACTGGTGCGACAGGAAAAATTGTTAATGCTAATATTGCTTTAGGAGTTTCAATAATTGATACCACTGCTGAAACTGCAAAAACATATGGACAAGATATTACAAGTCATATTGGTGAAGATTTAAATCGTATTCAAGATTCTTATTATTACCAACAATTTTCATATGAGATTGAAGCTGGATTTGGACAAAACTCATATCTAGACCAGTTAAAAAGAGCAGTACACCCAGCTGGATTTGCAGTATTTGGTAAAGTTAAAATAGCTTCATCTGTCTCAGCTGCAATAACAAACGCTGGTTCTTCTCTTGGCGGTGGTTACTATAGTGACCTTAACGCAGTTGCACCAGATGATAAGTTCTCTCCAATACTTGCATCTACATTTGAAGTTCTGTTTGATGAAACATTCCAAAGACGTTTGGGAACAAACCCACATGGTAACGATGTAGGAATATACGAACAAAGAGTTATTCTAGAAGATGCTGAAGATGTAACATTTGCAACTGATGCGATTCTTTTAGATGGAACAGACTCAAGTTCAAGTGATGCTGGTTTCTTTTTAAGAGAAGAAGAAACTGTGTTCATACGACTTGACGAAAGAATACGAATAGAAGAAACGGATGAGGATTTTATAATTCAAGAGGGTGGTGACAGAATTATATCTGAAACTGGTATCCTTCTTTCAAACAATCTGACATTAGATGGTTCGGGTGACAGTGATCATGTAAATCCAACAGGCGCTGGTGACGACATTCTTCTTGATGCAACAGATTCAGACGGAACAGATGATGGAGAATCTTTAGAATTAGAGATTGCATCTTCTGACCATGTAGGAAAGATTAATTTATTTGCTTTAACTAATGAGGACAATACGCTTCTCAATGAAGCTGGTGGTTCTCAACAATTAGAAACTTCTAATGTTGGTGGTGGAAGTGATTATGACTTATCTATTGTATCTATTATTAGCACGAAAGTTAATATACCTCTTGCAACGCCAAGACGAGCTAATAATGGATTGACATTACTTGGAATAGACCCATTTCATAACTCATCAGTAGGAATTGAAGTAGAAAAAGGAACTCAAACAAGTGGTCAATTATTAATAAATTTTACTGAAGATCAATTTGGCACTATTGTTGGTGAGGGTTCTGGAATTCTTATGGAAGATGACCCCAATAATAGCTCACACTTTAGTTTTGATAATATTTTAGAGTATACCAATGACGACATTGTTTTAAATGGAACAGATGGTTCTTCTACAAACGCTGGCGATAATGTGGTATTGAATGGCACAGATGAAAATTCTTCTAATGCAGATTCAAACATTATTGGAGAAAGTGATCTTACTCACAGTAACATTACTATGGCTGACATTATGCGTCCAGATTTAATTGTATTAAGTCATGATGAAAGACTAGGTGGCACAGATCATGATATTGATTCTGCAAACACACAACCATCTGAACCAGTAGCAATATTGTTAGAACAAAGTCAACAAACTGGTTTTTTTAGACAAGAAAATGAAACAACTGCTCCAGATCATTATGGAGATAAAATAACTCTTGAAGATAAAACTGGAGTTGGATTTGATAATAAGTTAATATTTGAAAGTACAAGAATTCAAACTGAAAATGGTGCAAATAACGGAACAATACCATTTCAAAATTTAACTAATTCAAATTTAGAACCATTTACTCGTTCTGCTTATTTACATACTAGTGAGTATGGTGCGATAGATTTAGAAGATGATGCGTTTGAAGTTACAAATATTCAACTAGAAGATGGTGGTGGTGGTGATGGAGATAATCTGGTATATGATGGAATTGATACACTACAATTGTATGAAGGCAATACAATCGCAATGCAAACATTTTTTGATATTACGATAAGTTATGGTGATGGTGCAGTAGTATTAAATGGAACAGACGGCTCTTCTACAAACGCTGGTGATAGATTTAGATTTGAACTAGCAACTGATGAAAATGTTAATAACAACTACCCCAATGTACAAGGATCTGGCGAAAAGGGTGGATTTGATGTTAACACATCAATTAAATTTTCAAGTGGTTCAAAAACTTTTGACGCAACCATATAAATCGTTATAAATAGATTAGATACAGAGGAAATTAAAATATGGCATTTCAATCAATAGGTTTAGGAACATCAGCTGACGATGGAACAGGCGACAGCTTAAGGGTTGGTGGTGATAAAATTAATGATAACTTTTCAGAAATTTATACACTTCTAGGAACTGGATCTGCTCTTAC
>Ga0209830_10004425_pt1 | contig 10225 bp, 10 predicted proteins | sample ArcticOcean_MG_C_12_FD_187439 | JGI IMG/M metagenome (GOLD analysis project Ga0209830, IMG submission 187439) | Marine microbial communities from western Arctic Ocean - ArcticOcean_MG_CB8_130 (SPAdes) (version 2) | ecosystem: Environmental > Aquatic > Marine > Oceanic | place: Arctic Ocean...
AATTAAACCAATACATTCTTTAGTTAGCTATGTTATGGACGGAATTGGAAAGCCAGATCTAATAGTCGACGGCTATAACTCTCCACATAGTTTTAGCTTAAAGCCCTCACATGCAAAAATGTTAGAAAATGCTGATCTTGTTATATGGATAGGTGAAGATTTAGAAGCATTTCTGGAAAAGCCCTTAGACACAATTGCTAAAAAAGCCAAGAATATTGAAGTGAAGGATCTAAAGGGAATTCAAAAACTTGAATTTAGAGAGAAAAATATTTTTAAGAATCATGACAACCACAAAGGACATGACGACCACAAAGGACATGACGACCACAAAGGACATGACGACCACAAAGGACATGACGACCACAAAGGACATGACGACCACAAAGGACATGCTCATGGAAAGTATGATCCACATGTTTGGTTAGATCCAATAAATGCTAAAGTTATAATTAAAGAAATTACAAAACAATTAGTTCAATTAGACTCAAAAAATAGTTCAGCTTATAAATCTAATTCTAAAAAAGCATTAATGGATATTGATAAATTAACTCAGAACATAAAGAAGGATCTCAATAAAGATTTAAGATTTGTAGTTTTTCATGATGCGTATCAGTATTTTGAAAAGCGATTTGGAATACAAGTTCTTGGAGCCCTAACAGTTAATACAGACGTTATGCCAGGAGCTGAACAATTATCTGAAATTAGAGAAGTTATTGAGCATGAAAAAGTAAATTGTCTTTTTTCAGAACCACAATTTAATCCAGCAATAATAGAATCAATTGCAAAAGACACCATCGTTAAAATCGGTGTTTTAGATCCTCTAGGCGCTTCACTAGACAAGGGAAAAGATTTATACTTTGATTTGATAAAAAATATTTCAAATTCTTTTAAGGGTTGCTAGTTGCATCGATCTAAATCTTAATGCTAATCAACTATTTAATGATAATGCAGATCAAACAGTTGTAGTATTAACATCAAGTTCATTTTAAAGTTCAATCAGGAAAAAAAATAGAAAATTTTGGACAACTATTGTTATTTATTAAGGTGACAATGCTGTTACTCGTATAGATGGTCAAACAAATAAAAAAATTATTTACACTGCAATTCAAAAGGTGTCTAAATTCCTAAACTTATAGCAATCAAGTTTTTTTTCATTTTTAATCATTTTAGTGACAGCTAATATTATACTTTTTTAATTTATAGTAATTATAGGGTAGAGGCGTTATAAATCCCATAAATAACATCAATGGAATAATGTACCAATTCAATACAGCACCTCCAGTAAAGATGAAGTCTGTGATGTTCATCGACAATTCCATACTTATCATAGAGATAAAGCTCATACCAAATGCGGTCTTAATAGCATTTTTAAATTTAAAGTTTTGTTTTAATAAAATAATTGTTTCTAAAGTCAAACTTGTAATTAACCCATTAATAATTGCTAAAATCATCACACCAACAATAGGGAAATTTATATCTGTTGCTTGGAAGAATAGAATAGTTCCAAAATCTCCAATAGAACAACCAAGTAAGCACCACGCAGTATTTTTAGAGCTTCTTTTCCAAGTATGATTGCAATTCCAGCTTATTTTAATAGTTTCTGAATTCATTTTTTTTAGAGGCGAGTGATTATCACACGCCCCTAAAGTATTATCTACTAACTTTTAAAAAGCGTCATTGCTTTATTTAGCAATTCTTCTGACTTAGCATGGTCTCCAGCCTTGTGAGCCTTCATGCCTGCGTCACGCATTTCTTTAGCTTCCTCAATTTTACTATCCAAGTTTTTAGCGATCATCGGACATGACCCAGCATATGCTGAGCTAGTAAAAAGAACTAATATTGATAAAATTAAAAAATTTTTCATAATTTTCCTTTCAGTTAAATTGTAAAATATTATTTAAAAGGAAAAAAATAAGTCAATTAATTGTCACAGTGGCGTTCTGTTGCCATCATATTATTTTCTAGATGTGTTGACGTTGAATCAGGGTAAATATTTGTTTATTAGACATGAAATATTCTATTCATAACGAGTAATGACACAAAGTTCTTGATCACATAAAGTGGTTTGCTTCCCACAGTCCGGTAAACATGATTTTATTAAGGTCTTTCACTTTATAGTAATTCTGTGCATCACTCTTTTGCAATTTTTTATTTCGCTTGCTTTGTGTAACACGCTAATATTATCCCAAAGACATACATCTCCATTTGACCATTCGTAAGAAAAAAGAAACTCTTCTTTATTTACATGGTTTGTCAGGAAATTTTTTAAATAGTTTTCTTCTGTTTCATTAACATTGTTAATTTTCATTAAATGACCTGGTGAGATATATAGAGTTTTTTTACCATTTACCATTTTAACAATAGAATGTTCAGCTTCTAAAATTTTAGGAGACTTCATACCCATCTCTTTCTCTCTTTCAATTCTAGTTATTGCAATTGGACCTGCGGAAGAAAAAATTCCTGTAGCATTTTTAATTTTGTCTTTAATTTTATTTGGTAATTTTTCATAAGCATTAAAACCAGATGAAAAAATAGTATTTCCTTGACCCTTGGGCACATCAACTCCCATAAGCATGGTGTACCTGGGTCTATCATCCCCGAGGTAGCTCGTGTCTTGATGCAGCCAGCTTGAACCAAAAGTTAGGCTTTTATCATCCGGTTTTCTTTCAATTATATTGATGTACGGGAAATTTTCCAATCCTTTCAGTCTCGGATAAACTACCAGCTCACCAATTAATTTTGCAAAATTTTGATACGCAATAGAGTTTAATTTTTGTTTTTTAAAAAAAATTACTCCAAAATTATTTAAACTATCTTTAATTGAAAGTATCTGATCTTTATGAAGATTTTTAAGATCAATATTTTCAATATGTACTCCAACGTTATTTTTCTCTTGAGTTATTAAAATTTTTTTCATTTGGTTTAATGTATCAATTAAGTATTTTTTATTAACACTGTAATATAAAAATAAATTTATTTACATTTATTTATTTCAATAAAATATATTTCATATTCGTGAATATTCATTTTACCTTCTTCACAAACCTTTTTAATAATTTTTTTAAAGAATGATTTTTCAACATCAATAAAATATATAACTTCAATATTATTTTTTTCTAAAAACTCATTATATTTATGAGAGTAGTATTGATAAAATTTTGAATTTTCATCTGGATTGGTTGCATTTTGAAAAAAAGCATGTTGTGTATAAAAGACTTTATTATTTGAAATAATAGAAAACAGCTGAAAATTTGTCATTATCACCTTATTTCTATTATCGCTCTTCATTAAATTTTTAAGTTTTTTTATTATTTCAACTTCCTTTTTTACATCATGAGACAAACCCCAATTAAGTGGTGTGACCCACTTTAGCCCATCCAGCTGTGGGCTAATTTCATTAGCATCGATAAAAACACTCATATCTGTCCACTGAAATTCATTAAACCTTTTTTCTATAATATTTCGATGTGCATATTTTAATGTTGAAAAGATAATTAATAAAAAAAAAAACAAATTAATTTTATTTCCTATGTTAAAAACATTTAAATTATAATGTAAAACGGCTGCTGTTATTGGTATCAAAAAATAAATAAATATTTGATTGTTAGTTGTGAGTTGGTAAAAAATAAACAATAATACACTTAACAAAAAAAAAATGTTAATAAAATTTTTTTTATGATTTACAATTTGTTTACTCAAAATATTTTTTATAGTAATTATTAATAGCGGTATCCAAAAAACATAAATAAATTTAAAATCAAATAAAATTCTATCTAATGTTATATTTGATACAGAACTTAATGCATTGCTTTCATTTAAAAAACGTGAACCACCAATGGTCATAGGAAAAAGAATATGCTGATAAAGAAAATCAATAAACTGTATTTTAGTAATTATCAGCAAAAGAAGAAGTAAGATCAGGGCTAAAGCTGAACCTAGCAAGAAGAAGAAAAATAACTTTTTTTCTTTAAAGCTTATACTTAAAAATGAAAATATTATTAATACCCCTGTGTATGCCGAAGGTATTTGTGCACAAAGAAAACCAATTAAAATAAAAATTGGAATCAGGCAAGCTAGTAATTTTGATTTTTCTAAATAACAAATTATAAATGAATAAATTGAGATTAAAGAAAAAATTGAAGAATGGAAGTACTCAGAAGGGGTGCCAATCGTAGGGTAAAAAAGTGTTGCCACACAAACTGCATAAATAAAACTATACTTACAATTAATTTTTAAATTTATAAAAAACAAATATGAAGAGAAAGCAATCAGTGAATTAAAAAATGATGCATGTAAAACATAACTCTGCCAATTTGTTCCAAAAAAATAAAAAAAAAATGATTGAATGAAATTGATCAGAAACCCTGTATTCATCCAATAATCACGTATAGGAAAAATATTTTTATTTATTAGATAAGAAGTATCAAAATGACCGAATGAGTCTACTGGTATCACCCCATAATTACCGCTAATTTTATTTATATAAAACGCATATACGAAAATTAATAGCAAATTTAATAAGTGTATTAACCATCTCCTTGAATGAAAAAAATTAATTAACATTTATAAAGCAGTATAAGAAAAGTAATTTTATTAAACAAATAAATAGTTTCCATTTTGTGGTTTTTTTAAATTTATTTTAGTCAATCCATTGTTCATAAAAAAACCTTTGTAATTAAGATTTATTAAAAACTTTATAACATCACGTTGGGTATGACCAAATCTTGAGCAGTGTATGTCCACAATTTCAATAAAAATTTTGGGTTTGTGTAGCTGTAGAGTTTTCTCAGCTCCCTTTAATAAATTTAATTCTCCACCTTCAATATCAGCTTTTAGAAAATCAATATTTTTAATTTTATTTAATTTAACTATTGTATCTATTGTATGAATTCTACAATTTATTTTTTTACTAAAATTTAAAAACTCAGACGTGGCACCTGAAGAACCTATGAAGTTGAAATAAGGAACCCCTAGTTTTACATTCGAATTTTTTGATCCTAACGCACAATTAAATGTTTTAATATTTTTGAAATGATTTAATTTAATATTTAGATTAAGCTCCTTAAAAACTTTAGGAATAGGTTCAAAACTATAAATTCTACTTTTTGAATTTTTGCCTATAAGATTAGCAAACGTGAGTGAGTACCAACCAAAATTAGCTCCAGCATCTATGATGGTCATATTTTTCTTTATGATTTTTTTTACAAGTTTTGTTTCCTTGACTTCGTAGTTTCCAGAATCTAATAAAACTCTTGATAAAGAAGACACATCTTCAGAAATTTTAAATATTAATTTTTCTTTAGTTTCAAACAAACCATCAGGATGTTTTTTAATCCATCTAGTATACTTTTTTTTTGATTTTGTATAATTGCTAATATTTTGTAAAAATAAAATTATTGAAGTAAATGGAGCGACCATTTTTACAAATAATTGATTAGAACTAACTAATGTTCTGATAAAATTCACTTATACGATCTTTTTTTATTTAAAAAAAATTTTAATGTTTCAGTTAATCCAGTTTTAATATCCACTTTTGGTGACCAACCTAATTTATTTAATTTCCTGATTGAGGGTGAGGGGTAAAAAAGATTTAATCTCGCGTTAATATTTTTACTTTTTTTTTTAATAATTTTTAATTTTTTATTTTTTTGGATATTCTTTATTAATTTAGCAATTTCAATGACCTTATACATTTCCCTAGGATTTGCTAAATTGTAAGATTCTCTATTTTTGCCTTTTGTAATTATAGTAAGAATTCCATTTATAACATCGGTTATATAACAAAATGATCTTCTTGTATCAGGATCACCTTTAATAGTTAAATTTTTGTTATTGACAACATTGCCAACTAGGTCGCTATGTATTCTCCCATCGTTTAATTTCATATTAGGGCCATAAGTGTGGAATAGTCTTATCGAATTCACAAATATATTTTTTTGTTTTGACCAGCATATTAGAGCATTTTCACTAAATTTTTTTGATATACTGTAATTAGAATTAACTTTTCCTGGATCTATTGAGCCATAATTTTCTTCATCAAAATTATTTTTATTTAAATTATTTTTAAGATTGCCGTATATTTCACCTGAACTTAATAAAATAAATTTTTTAATTTTTTTTTTAACACAAAAATTCAATAGATTGATAGTTGCCAGAGATGAAGTCAGCAAAGTTTCTATTGGTTTACTAAAATATTCTTCAGGGGAAGTTATTGATGCTGCATGAAAACAAATGTCTGGATTTATATTAATATTTATTTCTTTGCTTATGTCCACTTTAAATATCTTAAGTTTATTTGTTTTAATTAGTTTGTGTAATACAGTGTTAATTTTATAGCTATGCTTTCTAACTATGCCATAAAAGGTTAAATTATATTTTTTTTCATTCATAAGTTCACTTAAAATTTCAATAAAAGAACTAGCAATAAATCCATTGCATCCAGTAATAAGAATTTTTTTATTATTTAAATCTTTTAAAGGTACAGCTAAATTAAATTTTTTTTTTAACGTATCTTTTTCTAAGTTTTTACTTTGCATATTTAAAATGAAATTTAAAAGAACTTAATCTTTAAAATTAATTCTTTCTTCTTCAACAACTAAAAGCCTATGATTAGTTTTCTGATTTATTGAATTTAAGTATTCAGCAATAATGCCTAAAAAAATAAATATAAATGAAAAAAAAATACTAATTAATATAATTAGTGGCGCAATCCCAGTATCAAAAGTAAACCAGAAAAATAATTTGTAAATTAAATAAAAAAACCCAATAGAAAATGAGATTGCAGCAAAGAAAAAAGCAAATATTGTAATTAATCTAAGTGGTGACTTGGAATAAGCCGTAAAACTAGTTAACCCCATGTCTATTAAAGAAGTAATATCGTTTTTAGTTTTTCCAGAAATTCTTTTTAAATGAGTGTATTCAACTTTTTTAACCTTTAAATTTATATCAGCAATTATTCCTCTTAAATAAGGTTCGGGATCGTTAAAATATTTTAATTTTTTTAAAACATCTTTATCGTAGAGACCAAAACCCATAAAATTTTCATATAAGTCTACATTAGAAAATTTATTTATTGTTTTGTAAAAAATTTTTCTAATATTGAAAGAAATTTTGCTACCATCTGTATTACTTTTAACACCTATTACTGTTTTATAACCCTCTTCCCAGTGTTCCAAAAATTTTATGATTAATTCCACAGGGTCTTGCAAATCTGCTACCAGTAGAATTGCAGCATCACCAGTGCACTGCTGTAAGGCATAAAAAGGGGACGCCCATTGACCAAAATTTCTTGAATTTAAAATTACTTTTACATTTTTGTCGTTTTGGGCAATTTGCCTTAAAATATTTACAGAATCATCATTTGATTTATTGTCAATAAAAATATGCTCATATTCATATATATTTTTTTTTTTAAAAATTTCTTTTACTTTTTCATATACTTTAGCAATATTGTTTTCTTCATTCAAACATGGCGTTACAATACTTATTAATTTTTTATTCATATATTTATACTTATTGATTATAATCTAAAAAACTAATAATCCAAATATAATGCAAATTTAATCTATTGTTTATATTTAACACTAATTAAAAAAACTAATATAAATTAATTTATATGAATAAAATGTTTAAAATAGGAATTATTCAAAACATACATGAAGAAGGCATCAAACTTTTACAAGAAAATAGAAATTTTCAATATGAAATATTAGATGATGTTTCAGAAGAAAGCCTATTAAAAAAAATTCATTTATTCGATGGCGTAACATTAAGGGTAGCTCCACTATCTAACAAAGTCCTTTCTAAAGCGTCAAAATTAAAAGTTATTTCAAGACATGGAGTCGGATATGACAATGTTGATACGTCTTACTTAAAAAATAATAATATCACTCTTTTGATTACCGCAACTGCAAACGCTATTGCTGTTTCGGAACATGTTTTTTATTTAATGCTAACTATTTCTAAAAATTTTTTAAATTTAGACAACGAAGTAAGAATAGGTAAATTTAAAACAAATATGAATAAATTTGAAACTTTTGAATTATACAATAAGGAAATTCTTATCGCAGGTTTTGGAAGAATAGGAAAAAATCTTATAAAAAAATGTGTTGGCTTTGACATGAAAATTAAAGTTTTCGATCCTTTTGTTGACTCCAAAACAATAAGCAATATGGGCGGTGAAAAAGTAAATAATTTCGACGAAGCTCTCAAAACTTTAGATTTTTTATCTGTACATATGCCTCTTAATAAAGAAACTAAAGACTTAATAACCTTAAATAAAATGAAAAATATGAAAAAAACTTCAGTTATCATTAACACTGCAAGAGGTGGCATTATTAATGAAGTTGACTTAAACCAAGCGCTTAATGAAAAAATTATTTTTGCTGCGGGTCTGGATGTTTTTTCTAACGAACCTATTAATTTAGATAACCCACTTTTAAAGAATAAAAGAATTATATTGTCACCGCACACAGCTGCACTGACAAATGAATGCAAAATTAGAATGGGTAAAGAAACAGCTCAAAATATTATTGATTTTTTTGAAAAAAAAATAAATAAAAACATGTTAGTAAAATTATGATTAATATAAAAAAAAAATTTAAAAATTTTGGTCCGTTGGAGGTACTTGTTTTAGCTTCTGTGTTCTATGTAGTAGTTATGTTGATTTGGACATCAGCAACAAGAAAACAGGTTTTAGAGAAAGTTAATAATATTAAATCCAACCATATGAAAGTAGTCGAATTATTAAATAATGAAATTAATGAATGTAGTCAAAACCCTCAAAAAAAAACATCATGGGGAGAGAATTGTAATTCTACATGGACATCATCGGCTATAGTTGAACATCTTTTAAAAAATATTAAATTAAAAAACCCTTACTCACTAAACAAACAATTAATTCAATCTTCAGCTGATCCAAGAATTGATGCTGAGGGAAAAGCAGGACAATCAACAAACAAAGGTGTTATCTTTGTGTCATTAAATGATTTTAGTGTTGAACCTGGATCAGAATGGATTGTCGGTACATGTGTAAAATCACCTTGTGTTGCAGCAGGAAATAACGAATTAGTTTCAGTTTATCGTTAGTTTTTTTTGTTTATCTAAAAATAAATTTTCAATAAAAATTATCTACCAGAGGTTGAAATTAAATTATATATTTTTTTTTGAATTTATTATTTTTTATGTTTAAGTTCGACTTTATAAAATAAAAAAAATAAGGAATTAAAAAATGAAAAAAATGCACTTAACTGTAGTAGCTCTTTTAAGCTGGGCTATGATGACAGTATCTGTTTTTGCAGTCGACATAATTGTTGTTTCGCATGGGCAGGCTAACGATCCTTTCTGGTCAGTAGCAAAAAATGGAGTTGATAAAGCTTGTAAAGATATGAAAATATCTTGCAAATATACTGCTCCAGCAACTTTTGACATGGTAGAAATGTCAAAACTAATTGATAATGCTATTTCTCAAAAACCAAAAGGTATTATAATTACATTACCAGACGCTGCTGCTTTAGGAAAATCAGTTCGGGCTGCAATATCTGCTGGTATACCAGTAATTTCTATGAACTCAGGATCTGATGACTACATGAAGCTTGGTATAAGTGCTCACGTTGGTCAAACAGAATTTGAAGCAGGCGTAGGTGGCGGACAAAAAATGAAAGCTGCAGGTGGAAAAAAAGCTCTTTGCGTTAACCATGAAGTTGGTAACGTTGCTCTAGACAGAAGATGTGCTGGTTTCAAAAAAGGTTTTGGTGGTTCTGTAGATATACTTGGAACTTCGAATGACCCAACTGAAATCCAAAAAGCTATAGCTGCAAAATTAGGTAATGGTTATGATACTATTCTTACTTTAGGCGCTGGTCTTTCAGGTGAAGCTGCTTTAAAAGCTTTAGAATCTGCTGGTAAAGTAGGTAGTGTTAAACTTGGAACATTTGATATGTCTCCAGATATGCTTAAAGCTGCTGCTGCTGGCAAAGTTGAGTTCTTAATCGACCAACAACAATACCTTCAAGGTTATTTACCTGTAGCAATCTTTGCACAATACATGAGATACGGAACTATGCCAGCTGGTGTAGTTATGACAGGTCCAGGATTTGTTACGCCAAAAAATGCTAGTAGCGTAATTAAATGGGCTGCTCAAGGTTATAGATAAAAATTAAGATAAAAAGGCCTAGTGATTGTCTTTACTGGGCCTTTTTTTTACTTTCTTAAATAATTATGTCTA
>Ga0209830_10004430_pt1 | contig 10219 bp, 8 predicted proteins | sample ArcticOcean_MG_C_12_FD_187439 | JGI IMG/M metagenome (GOLD analysis project Ga0209830, IMG submission 187439) | Marine microbial communities from western Arctic Ocean - ArcticOcean_MG_CB8_130 (SPAdes) (version 2) | ecosystem: Environmental > Aquatic > Marine > Oceanic | place: Arctic Ocean...
AGTGAAAATCATCCCGTTTCCTGAAAACCCGGGGATCAAAAGGTGGTGGCCCCATGTCTTGGTTAAATTATTCACCACAAAAAATGGATTTGGCGATCTGGTAGGACCGACCTTATTCCTCGATTTGGATGTAATCATCGTAGATAATATTGATTGCCTCTTTGAATTCAAAGTCGGTGAGAACTGCATCATTCACAACTGGGTTAACTGGCGAAAACGTCTACTTGGTCGCATCCCTCACGTGGGCAACTCTTCGGTATATCGCTTCGATGCTGGGCCCAAGTCTGACTATATATTTCAAACATTCCTTAAGGAAATGGAACGAGCCGAGGATATTTCAATTTTCAATACTGAACAAGCATTCCTCACCTATGCCATGCAAGACGTCAACTGGTGGCCTAAGGAATGGATCCAAAGTTATAAATGGAACTGCCGCCCCATATTTCCAATAAACCTACTCAAAGCTCCACAACTGCCTATTGGCTGTAAGATACTCGTCTTCCATGGACGTCCTGATCCCGACGAGGCAATTCAAGGTTATAAGGGAAAGAAGCCTCACCACCACATGAAGGCAGCCCCTTGGATTCTGGACCACTGGAAATAGCTCGAAATTTAATCCGCTGCTAAAGCATTAGCTTTTCACATCATAACACGCCTCAACAATGCTCTTTAAAAATAGCTATTTACACTGGTTCATTCAACGGAAACTCCGGAAGAATAACATCACTACCGGAAGTCATAGCCAATACGGTCAAGATATAACCGTGTATGAACTCCTCAACAAACCATCCCATGGAGTCTTTCTAGATATCGGCGCCAATGATGGCGTCACGTTCTCCAATAGCCTCTACTTTGAAGAAAAAGGTTGGACAGGCATCTGCGTGGAACCTCACCCCAGCATTTTTGAGCAACTTTCGGAAAAGCGCCAATGCCATCTGCTCAATGCATGTATCGCTTCATCTGACGATACAGTCGATTTTCTGAGCGTCGAAGGCCCAGCAAATATGCTTTCCGGCATCGTACAGTATTTAGATCAGTTCGACCTCAATAGGATTGACCGAGAAATTGCCATGCACGGCGGGCACAAACGAGAAATCAAGATCGAAGCCCTATCTCCAGAGACTCTTCTGCAACGATTTAACATCACTGAAATCGACTACCTTTCAGTGGATACTGAAGGTTGTGAGCTCTCTATTCTCGAGGTATTCGACTTCAAAAAAACACCAGTCAAAGTGATTGGTGTCGAAAACGGGAACCGCTCGCCTGAATTATTCCGCTACCTAACTCAGCAAGGATACCACCTTAAAAAATGTGTTGGTTGTGATGAAATCTACATCCGAAAATAAAGCCTCTCTATGCTAAGAGGAGACTTCTAAGCCCTCATGTAGATTGTAAATACAATCACCTTTCGAACCAACTAGGAACACCCTGATGAGAGACTACACCTCAAGAATATGAGCAACTTAAAAAATCCATGGGGCGACTACGCTCCCCCACTCAAGTCGTGGCCCCTACGGGCTGCTATCGCAATGGGCCTCGTCCGAGGTAAATTCAAAGCGAAAATAGTTCAACGTTGGCAAAAACAATTTGGTCCCATTCTGGATATTGAAATTTCGGGAATCAGGTATCGCTTAAAATTAGACGATAACATTACCGACCAGAGGATTCTGACATCATCAAAGCGTTACGATTCTGATGAAATCAACATGCTCATCAAAGCGTGCAAGGACGGTCTTTTCTTAGATCTAGGAGCGAATATCGGGTTCTACACTCTATCTTTAGCTGCATCTGGCGCAGACGTGCTCGCCATCGAACCTAATACAAAAGCACTCGAGCGTCTACGATTCAACGCACAGGCAAATGAATTCTCCAGCAAAATAAAGATCATACCACACGGTGTCGGCGAAGCAGGAGAATTCCAGCTCATGTCGACGGGAGACCTGGGTAGTGCCAACATCCGAGCTAAAAATTCAAGTGATTACACAGAGTCAGTCACTATTCAAACGAAGCCACTGATCGAAATCCTCGCAGACAACAAGATTGAAACAATCTCCGGGTTGAAGATAGACATTGAAGGTTTAGAAGATCGGGCCCTACGCCCTTTCTTTGAGAAAGCGCCTAACAGCTTATGGCCGAAATGCATCGTCATAGAACACTGCTGTAGCGAGAACTGGGAAATGGACATCATCGACTATATGCTTAAGATCGGCTACGAACTAAAACTCAAAACACGTGGTAATAGCGTCCTCGCGCTTAAGAACTAGGGGCGCTTTTGTATATTCTCCTGCAACCAAGAGAATAGCTATACATTGCCACGCTTAAGCAACAGACCTTCCTAAATGAACTCTTCGCAAAAGCATAAAATCAGAGTAAAGCTAATTCATCGAGGTCAACCAGGCACACTCTGCATCCCCCAGTTCCCCGGCAAACAATCGCATTGGGGCGATTGCGAATTCATATTCGCATTAGAAGAGCGCAACTACGATTGGCTTGTGGTGATTGATGACGTCTCCCGTAAAAGCAGCGCGCCCCCCGAAAGGCTGGCCTGCGCAGATCAGCATACACTTCTAGTCACAACAGAACCACCCACAATCACTCACTACGGTCGCGCATTTACAGGGCAATTTGCACATGTCTTAACCAGTCAAGACGAGCAATCGCTCCCACACCCAAATCGGATCCATTCGCACACCGGAAACCTCTGGTTTAACGGCCATGACTTCGACGAGATTCAAAAGATTAATTTCAACAAAAAGACTGCGGACATCTCTACAGTCTGCTCGTCGAAACGGCAAAAGCACACCATCCATAACGCACGCTACGAATTCACCCAGAGGTTAAAGCAACAATTACCCCTACTCGAAATTTTCGGCCATGGTGTTCGCTCCATCGAACACAAATATGAAGCCCTTGATAACTATCGGTTTCATCTGGCGATTGAAAATCACGTAGCCACGCATCATTGGACAGAGAAACTCGCAGACCCATTCCTCAGCGGTGCGATTCCGATTTACTATGGCTGCCCAAACGTCAGCGACTACTTTCCAGATGACAGCTATCTAGCCATCGACATCAACAAGCCAGACGAAGCACTGAATGCAATCAAGGAGCTCATCTCCGACCCCGACAATCATACGAGACGCCTAGGAGCGCTCAGAGAAGCGCAACGACTTATCCTACATGATTACAATTTAATGGCCATGCTGGCGAATTTGATATCCAACCAGTTTAAGGCCACGCAAGCTATCTCTGGCCGCCCTCTCTATGGTCGCAAACAGATGCGAGCGCGTCATCCAAGTGACCTACTTAAACACATAGTCTGGAGTGCTAAAAAGACATTCCGTTTCTAAATGGAGCGGAATAGCCCCACCCTCAACTCAGTATCACAGCGAACATCCCAGATTCAGAGAATCGTCTTACAATATTTAAATATGATCAACAAAACCAAAAAACGTATCGCCATTGTAGACGCAGATATGTCGATTGTAGAACCTATTTTAGAGTTCATAAAGGATCAGTATTCGATTGAGTTGACCGACGATCCGACAGCCGACTATGTAATTCATTCGGTGGGTGGATATGATGTTTTGCGATACTCTGGCATTCGCATATTTGTTGCAGGTGAAAACGTTAGTCCAAATTTCATGATTAGTGACTACGCAATGACGTTCGAGAAACTAAACTTTGGGGATCGTTACGTTTGGCTGCCTCTAATCAAGTTGTACCGCGAAGCATATTCAGCACTCACTTGTCCTCGCCCGCCAGTCGACAACGTGCTCTCTACAAAAACCGATTTTTGCGCTTATGTGATGTCTAACACGAGCAATAGTGCCAGCGAGCGAACCGAGATTTTCGACTTATTATCCGACTATAAGCTGGTGAACTCCGGAGGCCTCTGGCGTAACAATGTAGGCGGTCGCGTACCTGACAAACGACTTTTCCAATTAAAGCACAAGTTTGTCATCGCTTTTGAAAATTGCTCCCATCCTGGCTATCTAACCGAAAAATTTGCAGATGCCGCAGCATCTAATACAGTGCCAATTTATTGGGGTGATCCAGAAATCGCATCTGTATTTAACCCAAAGGCCTTTATTAATTGCCATGACTTTCAAACCCTTGAAGAGGTCGTTCAACGGGTTAAAGAAATTGATCAAAACGAGATTTTATATCGAAAAATGCTATCAGAACCCTGGTTCCCGAATGACATAGAGCCTAAATGCCTACAGGATGAAACATTTTCCATATTTCTATCTAATATCTTCGATCAGGAAATCGAAAAGGCGTATCGTCGAAATCGTGGCAGATGGGGAAAAAAGAAGGAGCGTCAATTATATGAAATGTGGACAAAACCACATATACACGGCTTAAAGATGCTGCGCACAGGCTGGCGAAGCTTTTATCACTCCATCATTCCTCGGAAGAAAAAATATTAGGGTTAAGGATTAATCATGTCTAAAGCTACTGAAGAACTAGAAATATTTATACTAACATATAATCGTGCCGACATGCTCAAGCTAGCGATACAAAGCTGCCTGCAGCAAACGGTTAAGGGTATTTCAATTACAATACTAGACAACGCGAGTACTGACCACACTGCAGATATCGTCTCTGCTTTTGATGAGCCCAATGTTCATTTAATCACCTCTGAGGTTAACATTGGTGGCTTGAGAAATATGCAGCGTTGCCAAGAACTGTGTTCTAAAAATTACGTGATGATGTTCCATGACGACGACCAACTACACCCCACATACGTAGAAAATGCCTATGCCCATCTAGAGGCAAACCCGGATACTAACGTGATTGTATCGAATTCTATCACGATACCAGCTCAATCCACACCTGACTTTTCCGATACCCCCAGTCAATCCGCCCTTAAAATTGATAAAATTCATTTTGCGGCCGCCTTCTACGTGCGGAACAAAATTTCATTGTGTAGCGCCATCTATCGTAAAAGTTCACTTAAGTCATTAAATTTTGATTATTTAAACACTAAGTTCGGAAAATGGGGGGATCGACCGATTATGATCGAGTCAGTAGAAAATGGCTCTGCAATCATATTGATAGGAACGTATATCTTCACCGGACGCCATGATGCACAGGAAACTCATCTTGAACAAACGCAACCCCCGCACACAGCGTGGTTACACCGTGAGAATTACTTTAGAGATATACTCGGAGATGAACTATCTAGTTTCCCCGGACTCTGCTTTTGTGTGATGAATCATCGCCGCCTAAAGTCAGGCTACAAACGACGCATAAAAAAAGGCGTTGCTTTTTCGACCTATCTTGATGATGCATTCACCCTAGGTGCTGCCACAAAAAGAACCTGGAATTTCCGCTGGTTCGCTCCCAGACCAGTTCAGCGCATGGTTGATTTTTATTCAACAAGACACCTTGCGAAACACTTCAGTATCATGCCAGAAAAACTTCGTTAAATGATTTCTGCCGTCGCATTTAAGTGATTATTTTAATACCGAATAGCTCCTAACATTCTATCGGACCTAAAACCTCGCGTAGAGTGGCTATATATAGACATTATCAATGTTCAAAAACGCCATACGAAGTACTGTGTAATCCTTTGCATTACCGATGCTCTAAATTATCAAAGTGACCGTTAGTTAACAATTGCAAAATAGGTGCAGTATATGGACCTCCGTAGTTAGGAATATGCTTCGCATCGAACCAACAAGACAGACAGACTAGCGCTACATCACCGTGTGGACGCTTCAGCGACCATATAGTGCACTTCATCATCGATGCCATCAACGCATTTGATCAGAGTACCTCGCGAATCAATATAAACGGCACGGACCCTACTCAATGCCCACATTCGATGATGCTGGGGCTGTTGACCTACAGTTATTCCACAAGATTTTTATCGGGCCACGTTATTGAGACCAGAACTAAAGCGGCCCAAAAAACGGAGCCAAAGGATTGTTGATAAATTTGTTGATCAGACTCGTACAATTAACACGAAAAAAGACCAATAAAACAAAAAAGAAGACACCTATCCATTGAGTTAAAAGTACATGTTACCACGGAAGCCATCAAAGAAGAAAAAAGTTTTTACTGCTCGCTTCCTCTCATAACTCCACGGTGTGGTCATGAATATGAACAAGGTCTCTATCTGGTAATGGCGGAAACGATTTCAAAGTGTTTTTTTGTTAATAAAGTCACGTATAACCGCAACCATGAACTGAATTTGTTCGCCCGTCAGGCCTGGGTAGGTTCCAAGAAAGAAGGTCTGGTTCATGATGCGGTCTGCGGAGGGAAGCTCTCCAGAAATACGCATGGAGCTTGAATCTTCAGCGCGCAGGCGAACGAAGGCGGGCTGGCGAACCAAGTTTCCACCGAAGAGCATGCGATTACCGATTTTATTTTCATCGAGATGTTTGACGAGCTCCGTTCGGGTGAAGGGAGCAGATTCCTTAACAGTGATTTTGAAACCAAACCAAGAGCAATCCGTACGGCATCCAGTGTCATCCCATGCAAATGCAACGTTATTGTCTGATCGATCCTCCGGCGGGATCCATGAGATGGCATGCGTCGGCAAAGCAAATTCTAGGAATTCTTCTAAGCCATGAAGGCCACTTCGTAGAGTCTCCCAGTTATCTTTACGCGCTTCGATAAATCCTGGAAGGCGGCGTATCTGAACCCTACCGATGGCGGCTTGAATATCCAGTGGCTTAACATTGTAGCCCAAGTGACTGTAGATGTATTTATGATCGTAACCTTCCGGCAGCTCTCCAAGTTGCCATTGGAAGCGTTTTCCACAGGTATTATCAACTCCGGAAGCGCACCAGCAATCCCTTCCCCAGTCGCGAAATGACTCGGCATAACTTTTCAACGAAGCACGTCGAATGATATTTACCGAACCCCCCTCACCCATTGTGAGATGGTGTGGCGGATAAAACGATTGCGTAGAAATGTCACCAAAGGATCCGGTGGGAGCGGTCAACATGCCGTCTTCAATGCGTATAATCGAATGTTCGCCCTTTTCCGCGATTTTAATCAAATGATTAAGACCTATAGATTTCGCCAATTCCAGTGGCAAGCTATACGTGCAACCAAGCGCGTCACAATTGTCCTCTATCAACCAGAGATCGTTGCGCTGGCAGAATTCAAGGACCGTAGCAAGCTCGAAGGGATTCCCCAAGGCATGCGCCATCATCACTGCTTTTGTTTTACCGGGGGAATAGGCTGCCTCAAGAAGTGAGCAGTCGGCATTACCAGTCTGGACTTTCGCATCGATGAACACCGGCACCGCACCACACTGAATGATTGGAGCAACAGTCGTTGGAAAACCAGCTGCTACTGTGATAACTTCATCGCCTTTTCGGATGCGCTTATGATCTGGAAGTTTATGACTCGTCAGTGCGGAGAACGCAATTAGGTTGGCAGAAGATCCAGAATTAACTAATAGGCAGTGTTTTACTCCCATGAAATTTGCAAGCTCCTCTTCCATAGCCGCGCCTTCTGGGCCAAGAGTCAGCCAGAAATCTAGGGTCGAAGAGACGGCTGCCTCGACCTCATCTTCGGTAAACACCCGCCCTGCATAAGGGATCGTTTCGCCCTTAGTATATGGTTTGCGCTCGGGATCGTTCCCTGGACGGTTGGCGGTATGCGTGACTTTTGAGTACTCACGGGTGAGCCGGAGGATTTCTGCTTTAAGTTCGTCAGGGGTGGACATGAGAGTGTCAGTAGAAAATTAATCAGTGTTTCTTTGAGCTGGCCCATGGCAGGGCTTTTTGAGCGGCGGCGGTTTGGTAGGCTATGATTTGAGACTGCGTGAGATCGGTGGCACTTTGGCCAGACTTTTCCCCAAGATACCAATCGGCGGTATTTTCAAGAGTTTGCTCAAAATCCCAAACTGGCTGCCATTTCAGAAGGTGGAATGCCTTATCGGTGGCAAGGTTTAGCTTCGATGCTTCGTGGGGGGCATTGGGATCAGTGGCGTCAATCCATTGGCCGCCAGTGTGGGTGATCAGCTCCGTAACAAGCTCAGCGACTGTACGGTTGCTAGTAATATCAGGACCGAAGTTAAAGGCGCTCTGGAAGCACTTATCTGAGGAGGATGCGAGCTGAGCACCCAGCCAGAGGTAACCTGACAAAGGTTCAAGGACATGCTGCCAAGGACGGGTCGCTATTTTGTTGCGAACAGTAATTGGGGTATCGCTGCGGATGGCTCGTATGCAGTCCGGCACAATCCGATCCTTTGCCCAGTCTCCACCGCCAATAACGTTGCCCGCCCGCGCAGAAGCGACTCGAATCCCACCACCGTGCGGAAAGAATGAGCTCCTGTAAGAGGAGATGACAAGTTCTGCAGCGCCCTTACTGGCTGAGTAAGGGTCATGACCGCCCATGGCATCCTCCTCGCGGTAGGCGTGCAGACACTCTCGGTTTTCGTAGCATTTATCGGTAGTTACACAAACAACGGCACAAGCATTACCAGCGAGTCTAAGAGCATCTAGAAGGTGGACCGTCCCGAGCACGTTGGTTGCAAAAGTTTCGACGGGAACTTCATAGGACAGACGAACCAGAGGCTGTGCGGCGAGGTGAAAGATAATTTCCGGCGCAAAATCTACAACAAGTCTATTAAGAGCAACGCGGTCAGATAGATCTGCTCGGCAGTCCACGGAGAGGCGGCCTGAAATATCTAGCTCAGCGTATAAAGTCTCGTGTTGTTGTGGTTCAAGGGCGTAGCCAGCTACCTCAGCACCCATCGAGAGTAGCCACTGAGTCAACCAAGATCCTTTAAAACCAGTATGGCCTGTTACAAGTACGCGCTTGCCTTGATAAACTTTTTGCAGATGAGACATTCAAAATTACCAAGTTTTCCATGGGGCACTTTGAGAGTCCCATAGATTTTCAAGTTCGATTCTGTCACGCAGCGTATCCATAGGGCGCCAGAATCCCTTGTGCCGATAGATTCCCAACTCAGCTTGTTTAGCGAGGTGCCCTAAGGGCTCATTTTCCCATACAGTGGCATCACTGGAAATAAGGTCTAGAACCTTGGGGCTGAGCACAAAAAAACCACCATTGATCCATGATCCGTCACCTTGCGGTTTTTCCCGAAAAGATAAGACTTTATCTTCATCTATATCAATAGCTCCAAAACGACCCGGGGGCTGGACACCTGTAATTGAGGCCAGGCGGCCAGAGCACTTATGAAAATTAATAAGTGCTGTAATATCGATATCTCCCAATCCATCCCCATAGGTACAACAAAAGGTCTCGTCTCCGATATAATTCTTAACTCGCTTTATCCTCCCACCAGTCATGGTCTTATCTCCGGTATCTACGACTGTGATTTTCCAAGGTTCCACATTCTTCTGATGAACTTCCATGGAATTGTTGTTCATGTCGAAGGTGACATCCGACATGTGTAGAAAGTAATTGGCGAAGTATTCCTTGATCATGTAACCCTTATAACCGGCACAGATCACGAAATCATTGATTCCATGAGAACTGTAAATTTTCAAGATATGCCACAAGATTGGGCGCCCACCAATTTCTACCATGGGCTTAGGCTTTAGGTGAGTTTCTTCAGAGAGCCTGGTCCCAAGACCTCCTGCTAGAATAACTGCTTTCATTTTTAATTAAAGTTTAGGGGTATGTAGCTGGTATGTTAATACTTTTTGTAGATCACGTTAAATTATTTCTAACAAAAGTGTTGGTCCTAGTTTCCTGTCGGATAAAAAGATGAATTTCCCTAAACCAAGGACATAGCGTGGCATCATAGCGAGAACTTTAAGTATATATCAAACTCTCTAAGTAAGCTAAAATTCAGTTTTGATCAATTTTTGATAACCACGCGAAAGTCCCAACAAATCCTCATTATTACCATCTCCAGCCAAACTCCCACCCTCAAAATACAAACGCCTCTCAACATCCTTCAGCGTACCCATTCGATGTGCGATGATTAGCGTGGTGCGATCCTTTGCGAGGCGGGTCAGAGCCTCTTGAATCAGCTGATCACTCTGGTTATCAAGTGCCGAGGTGGCTTCGTCTAGCACCAGAATAGGTGCATCTTTCAAAAAGGCTCGGGCGATGGCAATGCGCTGACGCTGGCCACCGGAGAGAGAATTACCACGCTCACTTAAAATGGTTTCATAGCCATCTGGGAGTGCCTCGATCACATCCAAGGCATTGGCTTGGCGCGCGGCCTCATACACGGCCTCATCGCTGGCATCTGGATTTCCGATTCGAATATTATCCG
>Ga0209830_10004436_pt1 | contig 10212 bp, 4 predicted proteins | sample ArcticOcean_MG_C_12_FD_187439 | JGI IMG/M metagenome (GOLD analysis project Ga0209830, IMG submission 187439) | Marine microbial communities from western Arctic Ocean - ArcticOcean_MG_CB8_130 (SPAdes) (version 2) | ecosystem: Environmental > Aquatic > Marine > Oceanic | place: Arctic Ocean...
CGCGACAATGGCGCGGTTGTTGGTCGTGACGTAGCATTGCATGTTGAGATCGTTCTGCGCGTCGACGGCGTCGCATGCGGCCTTGGCGTCGACTTCGTTTCCGTGCGCCGAGCTCAGCGCGGCGTAGGGCGTGCACGGCTGCTGCGGCGGCGGCGGCGGCGGCGTCAGGGGCGGCGGCACCGGCGGCGGCGGGCTCGGCGGCGGCGGGCTCGGCGGGGTGGGACAGAGGAGTTTCTCGGCAATATCGCATGCGTCTGAAGCGTCGTTGTAGCCGCAGATCTGCAGCTCCACGTACGGCTTGGCAGGGGCGATTGGCTTCCAGCGGTAGGCTTGGTCGCAGTTGTCACGGCTGCCAAGGTTGAAGCAGAAGCTCGCGTTGACGTTGACCACGGAGATGGGCGTCTTGCCGATCGTGAGGTGGGCCAGGTAGGAGCACCCGCCCGGGATGGCGGGTGGCACGGGTGGTGGCGACGTCGGCGGCACCGCGGGCGGCGGGGGCGGCGAGGGCGGCAGCGCGAGCGAGCAATCGACCGTCGCATCGCCGGGCGAGAGCCACGCGCGGCCCATGGGCGTGAGCGTGCCGTCCTCGTAGCAGAGGCGCGTGCTGAGACCTCCCTCGATGTTGCTGCTCTCGTAGTGCGTCTGCCACGCGCTAAAAGAGTGAGAGAATGTGTGTGTGTGTGGGAGTGTGCGTGTGCGTGTTCGAGTGCATGGTTGCAAACCCGTAGCGTCGTCCACCATGAAACCCTCGCAACCCGATCCTCGGTCTCCAGAAACTTGAGCGACCCCACGCCGTGCTCGTTGACGCCCGAGACCGGATCGAGAAACTGCTGCGTCTGCCGCTGGCACGAGTGCACGTTGCTCTCGTCGGGATCGCCCTCGTTGGTCTCGGACTCGCAGCTCATCTCGGACACCCAGAAGACACGGTCAGTGACCCAGCGATACCACCTGCGCAGCCAAGGAGCAGCAGCCGCATTAGAGTGTGGCAAGCTGCGTCCCGTGTGTCGCATGGCGCAGAAAGGTTCGAATGCTTGAGCGTACTGGTATGGCCCACGAGTGGCGTTGGCGAGCGTCTGGATCTCGGAGATCAGGTCGGCCTTGGTCTCCTCGAGGATGCCGTCGGTGCCCGTCCAGGCGTCGACGTTGCAACGGTAAAAGTGGAGGTCGAGCACCTGGATGCGGTCAATGTCGCAGGCGGCGCGCGCCTCGCACGCAGCGACGAGCTCGGCAAACCATCTGGCATTCCCCCTGTACCCTGTTCCTCGACGCACCGTCGGGCTGACGAGGATGAGGTTGTTGGCGTCGGCGGCTTCCGTGATGTCCACGAGCGCCTTGGCGTAGTCCTCTGGATCTTCGAGCTGGCTCTGGCTGTTCTGCTTGAACCACCTGTGAAGGCCCACAGGGACTTTAAACATCTCCGCGGTGAGATGAAGAGTCATCTGTGCCACCGGCGTGTATCGGGTCTTCGTAAAGGTGCGGTGCGAGGTTCAAAGAGCCAAAGCGCACGGTTCGTTCGCCAGGTTGAGGTATCGCGGCGGGTTTTCGTGGAAGAGCGCCTTGGTCCGTGCGAGCTGCTCCGTCAGCTGCAAACTGCCATTGCACTTGGGCGAGCCGGCCCACTGCGAGCCCGCATTGAGGCTATCGCGGCTGAGGCTTGTCAGGTAGCACCGCGAGATGGCCCCGCCCACCGTCTCCTGCGTGTCGACGTAAAAGCCGTGGAGACTGGGCACAAACTCGATCTGCGCACAGCGGGCAACCAAACGGATCGCTCTGGCGTTGTACCCACAAAGGAAAATTGAACAAACTGTTTGGTGGTGGAAGGAAGGTTAGAAGGTGTTCAAAGTGAAAGTAGCGTACGTGGTGCGCGTTCATGAAGAAGACCTGCTCGAGGTTGTCCGGCATGAGGTTGTAGTTAGAAGTCCACGAGATGTGGTCGCCAAAGTGGTCCATGCACGCAACCGGAACATTGTCGCTCAGAATGAGACCCTTCTTGTCCACGACGGTGCCGTCGAACGGCGTCTGCTGGTCGGGGTCCTGCCCGGGCGAGAGCGGCGGCGGCGGCGACAGCGGGGATGGATTGGGAGTCCCGGGCGGGCTGGCCACGCCGCAGTGGCACGACCATGGGAAGATGCACGTCGTCGTCGTGTCGGGGTTGTCCATGTACCCGTAAAAGGTCCAAACCGTCGCAGGTCCGGTTAGCAGTGATTGCGAGAAGCATCCGTGTGGACGGCTGTTGCTGCTGGCGTATACGGTGTGAACGCCACCGGGATTGGCGTGTTCCGACAGAATGCGGCACTCCTCAACCGTAAGCGAGACGAGGCACTTTCCGTCGTCTCCGAGTCCGGTATTAGTCCCATCCTGGACCGGCTGCACTGGAGAAGGTGACGAGGGCGGTGCGGGCGCCGAAGGCGGCGCCTGCGGCGGCAGCGGGTAGCACTCGAAGCGCCAGTAGTGCGCCGGCTCGTTCTCGTCGCACGCGGCTCGAACGAGCTTCTTGACGTCTGACGCGGTCCACTGATCGTAGCCCGTGTCCTCAAAGGGCACGATGCACTTTCCGCTGTGGTCTTTCAGCAAGAACGGTCCGTTGCTCATCGTCGATTCGGCGTATCCAGGCACGGTGGTGGGATAGAAGCGTTGGCTCACGTCGACGGTCATGGGTGGGAAGCTGTACGCAAGGAGCTCCATGGTGACGGCGTTTTCGTCGGACGCCGACGGGTCGGACCAGAGGTACAGGTTGGGTCCCGACCCGCTGGTGGTAGTGTGCCGTCCGGACACGAACAACCAAAAGTCGCCGGGGATGGTGCCCTGGTGGTCTGTGGAGGCTGCTGCAAAGAGGTAGGCGCTCATGTACCACTCGGCCGTGTAGTCGGCGGGTTCGACGTCGAGCATGAGCCGTTCGCCTGCAGAGGGCCAGGCGCTCGTACCGGAGGAGGACCACTGCAGCGGCCGTCCCCACTGCGCAGCGCCGCCAAGCGTACCGCCGTTGTGGATGCGCGTGACGGAAGCATCGCCGTTGTTACCGCACGCGTGCTGTTGGAGCAACTGCGGGGCCGTGTTGCAGATGCACCGTTGGTAGTGCGTCGGTGCGGTGGACTCGCCGACGCACCAGACCGTGTCCGAGTCGACGGTGTTGAGGTTCATGTAGTAGGCATCGGGCGTGACGATTGTCGTACCCGTGGCCGGATCAAAGGCGACGTCAAAGGTGCGCACAAAGTAGCAGCCCGGCGGTGCCTCGTCTGCGCTTGTGCGGTCGACCTCGCCTCCCCAAGTGCCACCACGGTCGATCGCAGCCTTCTCGCACTGGTAGCTCGTCGGCTCGAGCTCGGCATCGCATCCATTGCCATTGTTGGTGACCACGCTGTTGGCGACGGGCGAAAACGGCGACGGCGGCGGCGGTGTCGGTGCGGCGCCGGGCGGATACGGCGGCGACGCTGGCGACGGCCCCTTTGGCGGGGGTACGCCGGGCGGTGCCAGAGGAGGGGCGGGCGGCGCAAAGGGCGGGCTCGGGAGCGACGGCGGCAGCGAGGGCGAGCAGTAGACGACGCGGTCGGCGGTCTCCTCGTTGCCGCACTGCGTGCCGCCCGCGTCGCTCACGCAGATGCCGTAAAAGTTGCCAGGGGCGTGGTAGTACTTGGAGCACTCGGCCGTGCACGTGGCGACATCCGTCCCGTCGCAGGCGGCAAAGAGCGCGTCGCGCAGCGGCTGCATCGTCTCGTTGATGGCGGCCGCGTCCGTCGCGTCGTTGCGGTTCAGGCGCGCGCAGCGGTCGATCTGGTTGACGCCGTCCTTGTTGAAGTCCCGAACGTCTCTCTTGGCTGGGATGCCGGCCTCGTCGTAGGCCGGGCACCCCGTCGGCGAAAACGGCGTCGGTGGCGACAGTGGTGGGGGCGATGCCGGCGGCGGGAGCGTCGGCGGCGGCGCGCTGGGCGGGGGCGTCGGGCACATGAACGTGCTGCCCTCGACCTCCTGGCAGCTGTTGGCCGAGCCGCTGACCGTCCGTTTGCAGAGCACGGCGCCGACCACGGAGATGCCGTCGTCAAACACCAAGGTGTGGATGCCGTCGCCGGCACTTTGATCGTACTGGTTGTGTCGCGAGTTGGCGTTTTTGGTCGAGTAGGGGTGCACCTTGGCGGCCCAGGATCTGTCGCAGTTGTTGCGGCTTCCGATGTCCTCGCAGAGTCTGAGGTTTCCACCGACCTCGGTGGAGAAGGTGCGCCCCGATGCGACAATGTACTCGTAGAGCTCCGGACAGGCGTAGCCCGGGTTGTTGGGCGGCGGCGCCGGCGGGGGTGGGCTTGCAATCCACGAGCGGCACAGCAGCGTCGCGCTCTGGTGCGCCGCGCCGGGCGAGCAGTCGTTGTAGTAGAGGATGTTCTGCGTGTCGGACACGTACAGCAGGAAGCACCCCGTCGGGTAGGAGCACTCGCTGATGGTCTGCGCCTGCGCAATCTGCAGGTTGAGGCCGCTCAGCTGCGCCGCCGTCTGCGTGCAGTAGCCCGCGCTCTCGATGCCGGCCGAGTACTCGGACTCCTCGCACGCCGCCCCCTCGCCCTCGACGCCGAGGGCGGCCAGGTGGGGCGTGCGCGGCGGCGGAGGCGGGGGTGGCGGGCTGAGGGTGCGGCAGATGCATTCGTAGTAGTAGTTGCTGTTGTCGAGCGGCGCTGCGGCCTTGCACGGGTAGGCGCTCGTCAGAAACTCGTTGAAGTAGACGTTTTGGTACCGAGGCTCTCCAGGATTCATGACGTAGAAGCAACCCGGTGGGTGCACCTCGTCGTACGAGGTGACGTCGAAGCCGTTTGGCACGTTGCCAAGAGCGATTGCGTTTTGCGCGTCCTCGCGCACCGTGCTGACGTACGTCACGTCCGGCATTTCACTCGCCGCCTGCGCGCACTCCTCCGCCGTGTCGATGATCGTGTCGGACACGCAGATGCCGCCGTTGAAGTTGTTGGTCGCCTCGGTGTAGTCCTCGTCGGGCGGCGGCGACGGCGGCGGCGGGCTCGGCGGCGGCGAGCTCGGCGGCGGGCTCGGCGGTGGCGGCGTCGGCGGCGGCGACGGCGGCGGTGGACTCGGCGGTGGCGTCGGCGGCGGCGAGGGCGGCGGCGAGGGCGGCGGGCACGACTGGGCCGTGTTGGCCGCCAGCGCGCCGCACGACCAGAGCTCGGCACCCGAGGCGGCCTGGCACATCAGGAACTGGCCATTGTTGCGAATAATGTAGGCATTGTCGCACGACGCGCCCTGTTGTGGCGTCTCGGCGCTGAGCCCCGTACCGGCTGAGACGCTGCTGCCCGTGTTTGCATCGCTCAGCGCCGAGCACGTGCGGCGCGCGCACTGCGTGCCGTTGACGACATTGGAGAGGTCGGGGTTGCCGATGCCGTCGCGGCACGCGTCCCAGAACTCCTCGGCGTGCGACGTGAAGCCGAGAAAGTTCTTGTTGTCGAGGCTGGTCAGGTTGCAGGGACCGTCAATGTAGGGGGGTGGCACAAGGGGCACAAGGGGCGGCGACGGCGGCGGCATGATGCGTTGCTTGCAAAAGAAGTCGTAGACGTCGAGCTGATCCTGCGTCGGCCCGTCGCCCGGATCGTTGAGCATGAGGATTGCCTGGTTGGCCTGGTTGTTGGTGCTGAACGCCGTGTCTGCGAAGCGTGTGCACCCCGTAAAGTCGTGCGCGGCAGTGTCGACAAAGATGTTGCTGATCGCGTAGTTCCCTCCGAGCTCAGGAAAGAGCGCGTTGATCGCAAACCCGCACTCCTGCTGGAACCGAATGTTGACGTCGCCGTCCTCGCTGCCGCAGGGATGATTGGGCGCGGTCACCGTGTCGGACGGCACCATGTAGTACTGAAAGGGGTAGTTGCAGTAGCAGATGCGCCGCTTGTCGCCGTAGCCGCTGCTCGGGCACGTGTGGGCCCACACGTTGGGTTGGGTGGCGTGGGTGGCCAGCCGCGACTTGGCCAGGCCGCACTCGCCGGCGTTTGAGATGTACGGGTAGTACGAGTACGCACCGACGTCCTGGCTTGCGCACTGCGCCGAGTCGCCCACCACCGAGGTCAGGAAGGCGTTGATTTCGGCCTGCGTGTTCATGTCATTCGCGGTGAGCCGCTGGTGCGCCGTGCTGACGTCGCACATCATCCCGATGGCCTCGCAGGTGGCGTCGCACGACGTGGCGGTTGCGGGGGCCAGGTACCACCCTGGGTCGGCGAGCGGCAGCGCCGGCGGGGCGGGCGACTCGGCTGGCGCCGGAGGCGAGGTCGGCGGCGAGGGCGACGGCGGCGGCGAGGGCGGCGGCGGCGAGGGCGGCGGCGAGGGCGGCGGCGGCGAGGGCGGCGGCGAGGGCGGCGACGGGCACGGATCCCTGCACACCTCGCGGCTTCTGGCGGCGGAGGAAAAGGTCCACGTGGTGCTCGTGGTTGGCGGATAGCCCGTGTTGAGATGCATGTTCGTGTACAGGCCCGTGTTGGAATTGTACTGCGCGCCGTGGTTGACAAAGCAGGTCGGCGGCCAGTCTCCGCGCCAGTTTGACGTCCCGGCTGGGTCGTTGTTCGAGCTGTTGCTCAGTGCGGTGATGCTCGAGAGCTGGAGCGCGGCTTCCAGGCAGTCGGCGTGTTCGTTGACGGCCTCCCTGCCCTCGAGCTCGCAGGCGGACTGGAACGGTGGTCCGGCGTAGCCCGTCAGGGTGGTGGCCTCTGAGATCGAGTAGCACGACGGCGCGGAGGGCGGCGCCGAGGGCGGCGCAAAGCCCCAGCAGAGCATGTAGATCTTCCAGACGCTGACGACCATCGGGTCTGCATCGTACAGCGAGTCGGTGCGCGGGTTCCAGTAGACGGTGCCCTGCTGCGACACGCCGGCCGTGACCGTGAGCAACCAGCAGCCGTAGGGGTACCCGTTGCTTCCGCTCCAACCGGCGTTGTTGGCGTTGGCATGCGGCTCGAGCTGCGCCGCGAGCCCGAGGCAGACGACCTCGTCGTCAATGTCGAGGTGTCCGGCAGCGGCGCAGCTCACGCCACGGTCCTGCGGCACGACCAGCGCGTAGCCGGGCGGCGGCGGCGGCGACGTGGGCGGGTCTGGCGGCGGCAGCGGCGGCGGCGGCGACGGCGGGTCGTGGTAGGTGCAGATGGGCTGCCAGCCGGCGGCGCCGGTGGTGCTCGGGCTCTGCGTGCCCGGGTTGTTGAAGGTCAGGTACTGCGGCTCGGCACCCGAGACTGGGTCGACGTACCGCTGGCAACCGTAGCTCATGAAGCCGCTCCCGGAGTACGTCATTGCCCCAGGGAACCCGAGGTCGACGTGGTAGGCGCTGCACTCGCCCTCGTCGAGGGTGGCGTATCCCTCGAGCGCGCAGGTGGTCGTGTCGGTCTGCGTGTCGATGATCGAGCCGTCGTTGCAGTAGCAGATGCGCGCCTGGTCCGTCGTGGTCGGGTCACCGCAACCGCCCGTGTTGGCCGAGTTTGGCTCGCCGTTGTAGTACCACAGGACGTCGCCGACGTCGGGGAAGTTGACGATGGTAAAGCATCCCGAGGGAAAGAACGCGCTCACCATCACAAACATGCCATTGGGTCCCGGCCCCAGCCCCGACCAGCCCGGGTCGACCTGCTGCTGCACGATGCTGCACTGCTGCTGCGTGAGCGCGAGCGTACACGTCGTGGAGCCAAGACTGCCAAACTCGTAGCCCTGATGGCTTGCGAGCGTCGTATGAATGGCGACGAGAGCCGCGATGCGGATCCACGCACGGTGTCTCATGTGCGTGGTCTTGTTGCTACCCTACAGACCGGCCCGTCTGTTGGTCACACACTCGTACGGGGTAGCGCACACAAACCGACGCTTCATGCCTACTCTGCCCTCCTCGGCAGGTTATGTATTTCAGTGCCCTTCGTACGAGGGTCTCAACCCTGCTGTGTGGGCACGCTTGTGACAATGAGCAACGGTGCGTTTCCCTGTTCCATGGATGCCGAACCCTCCTCGGTCAACGGCAGGTCCCGGTCGCACACGCCGTTGACCGAGGGCTCGGTCGAAAGGACGCCGTCTCGCCAACACGGTCCGAGGCACCGTTTGAGTTGCGAGACGGGGACGGGGATGCCGGCGTTGAGGCGCAGCGCCAGCACGATGCGGTGCCGGTCGTCGCCCGGCTGCAGCTTCTTGCTGAGCATCGAAAAGGACTGCACGAGCAGCTCCTGAGCCGGTCCGCGGAGCTGCGTCACCATCTTCGTGACGACGTCCTGTGCCACATCCAGCTCCTCACTCGGAATGCTGGCGGGTGCGCCTCTGGCCAGACGCTTGCGCGCTCCGAGCACGGCGTCCTCCTGGTCGTCGCGCGCGTCGCGCTGTCGCTTCCGGCTCTTGTCGGGCGCGGTCACCGCCACTGGTGCCGGCTCGGGCACAAAGTGAAACTTGGAGGAGAAGAGCAGGCGACGACCCGACGTCGCGACAAAATCGTACTGCGCCACCGTCTTGTTGGCCTCCTTGACAGCCGAGTGGAGCTGCGACAGATTGGTGAAACTGATCGTGCTCGGTAGCTCGTGTCGAGAGACGGTTCCGTTGACCAGCCGTGAGTCCACGGCGTGCTGCGACCGAGCCGCCGAGGTGATGGCCTCGTGCGCGCTGCGCAGGTCGGTCTCCGCGTCGGTCATTCGAGTGCGTGTGTGTGTGCGTGTGAGCTGCATGGTTGACCCCTTTCATGGTTGTCGTGCAACCCCTTTCATGGTTGACCCCTTTCATGGTTCTTTTAGCGGACAACCCCGTACACACACACCCGTACGCACACGTGCACATGTCCGACGATACTCGTACGACGCTCGCATCTGCTTTTCTTGCCCTTTCCTCGCCGCTGTGCAGCTGCCGTTTCACCTCAGCCGCGCCGCCGCCTTTGCCAGCTCGCGCTTCTCGCTGTCGCGCAATGCAAAGTGCGCTCCGTTTGTCTGCGCCGCGTTGCTCGGGCGTTTGTCTCCGCGCTGCTCGAGCAACGCCCGTTGTTGCCGTCGTGCGGTGGGTGGTGGCGGGCTCGGTGGCGGTGGACTTGCAGGCGGGGGACTCGGCGGCGGCGGCGGGGTCGGCGGCGCGCGGGGCGGCGCGGGCGGCCTCAAGGGGGCAACCATGTCCTTGGCCAGCGTGTCCGCGTCGCTGAGCGCCTCCATTGTCATCGCACCAGCCACGACAAAGCCGACTGCAATGGCAGTGCCGGCCGCCAGAACGATCAGCTGGCCCGTGCTGCTCATGGTGCGCGACACTCGTGTTCCGCTTTGACCAGGAGCGACCACGTCTAATCTTTGATAGCGATTCGTGCGCAGCGCGTCTGTACACATCTCGCTAATCGGCACAGTCCCTACGACGGTCGACCACGAGCGGCCGCCGTTTGATGACGTCGTTTGGCACGGCCGTCGTCGCGTCCGTCGCGCCCGTCGCGCCCGTCGCGCCGTCTGGACTCGAGACGCCCGCACCGCGGCATCACTATTTGCAAGCCGGACACGCCAAGAAGCTCGAGCCAATCATCCGCTCGCTCGACCTGTACGACAACGACCCAAAAGCCTGGCAGACGCTGCGCGAGCGCGTCGAGCAAATGACCGCCGGATGGGACGAACTCATAAGAAGCCTCCCCGATCAAAGCGACGCGCGGATGCTCCTGACGACGCAACGAGACCTGTGCTTCGAGGCCCTGCGCGTGCAGTCGGACTTGTTCCACAAGCATCGGCAGACGTGCGTCCAGGCGCTGAAGTTGCAGAGAAGTTGAGAAACCTTCCTTGACACGAGGACACGACCTAGACACGCACGCGACGTGTGTGTGTGTGTGTGTGTGTGTGTGTGCCTACTTTGGCAGCTTCCACCGCGGTTTTCCCGCGCTCCGCGGCCAGGAAAGTGCGCACTCCACCGGTCGTTCAAGCACGAGTTAGTGTACCTTTAAGCAACCTTAAGTCATCTTAAGTGGAAAAGTGGCCGATGCCATTTCTTCTAAAGGTTGCTTGAACTCACCCGTGCGGCAGATGGATCTCCCGGCGGGAGATCCGTTTGCCGTGGGCCTGCGGTCAAGCAAGGTTTAGAAGAAATGGGCAGCGGTGCTTTTTCACTTAAGATGACTTAAGGTTGCTTAAAGGTACACTAACTCCTCTGCTTCCGAGGGCCGAGGGGGCAAGCGGTCGGGCAAGAAGGCCCGACCTTTTGAGCGCTCGGCTGGCACGAGTTAGTGTACCTTTAAGCAACCTTAAGTCATCTTAAGTGGAAAAGTGGCCG
>Ga0209830_10004440_pt1 | contig 10206 bp, 14 predicted proteins | sample ArcticOcean_MG_C_12_FD_187439 | JGI IMG/M metagenome (GOLD analysis project Ga0209830, IMG submission 187439) | Marine microbial communities from western Arctic Ocean - ArcticOcean_MG_CB8_130 (SPAdes) (version 2) | ecosystem: Environmental > Aquatic > Marine > Oceanic | place: Arctic Ocean...
TATCCCTAACCTACACTATCCAACCCCTAACCAACCCCTATCCAATTCCTAACCACTACTCCACTCATCCACTCCACTCACTCCACTCACCTACTCACTCAACTAACACTACTCAATCAACTCACTCCACTCCACTCACTCCACTCCACTTCATTCACTCCACTCACTCCACTCACTCCACTAACACCACCAATACCACTTACTCCACTTTAATCACTCTATTAACAACACTAACTCCACTAACTCCACTCACTACACTCCACTCAATTAACTCACTCCATTCAATCCACATACTCCACTTACTCCACTCACCCCACTTACACCACTCACTCCTCTCCACACACTCTATTAACACCACTAACACAACTCCACTCACTCCACTCACTCCACTCACTTCACTCACTCCACTCACTCCACTCACTCTACTCACACCACTCACTCTACTCACTCCACTCAATCCAATCACTCTACTCACTCCAATCACTCAACCCACTCTACTCACTTCAATCACTCAACTCGCTCCACTCCACTAACTCCACTCCACTCACTCCACTCACTCCACTTACTCAATTCACTCCATTCCACTCTCCCCAATATGGGAACAGCTTTGCATCATACTATACCTCAATCAGCAACAAATCGGGACTATGTGCGTGAACACCCTTAGGATGAAAACAGTAGCCATGGAGCAATATTTAAAAAATAGCAACTGACTTTACCCAACCCTAATTTCGGCGGCTTCCGCCTTGTTTGCCAACTTAAGCGGCATAATTATTTTAGTTTTCTCAACTCCTCGTCCTGGGTTGAAGTGCGCCCCTGTATTGGTTGGCCCTGTCTGCTCTATGGTGGTGGTTTCGTTTGCTGAGGTTCTTGCTCTAAAACCGTATTTTGATTGCTGGAAATTTTGTCGGACAAAAAAAATTAAAAGCCGGATATTTTTTTTGTCCAGCCGGACATTTTCAAAATTCAAACAAAATAAACTTCTGTAAAGCTACGAGGACTATCTTTACTGAGATGCAATTTTGGTTCTTTAAAACCGTATTTTGATTGCTGGAAATTTTGGGAAAATTGTATTGTCATTGTCAAAAAACGTTTCAAAAAAAATGTTTTTGAAAATTGTTTTTGAAAAAAATTTTATTTTTATTCAAATTGGAAACCCCTCTCCCTCATCACAATCTATCCATACAAACCTTTAAATATTATAGACACGGCAAATAGTACCCCATCAATCTATTTTGACCTTTTCAATCACCTCACCCTCTCATATCCCGATACGCTCCCCATTGATGAGCCAACAACAACATAAATGGGTCAGCTCCTACCACAAGGGAAGAGTCAAACGTCTCTTACCACCCGGCGTAACCATTCTAAGTCTACTCGACAATAATACTTTGGGTATTGACTTGAGCATCAACATCACTCTCGTACTTGGGAAACCAGGACGTGAAAGCAACAAAATCAACAATCCTTTGGGGGCTGACTCTTACGCGCAATTTGAACCGTTCGTGTTTAGTTTGGACTCCACTATCCAGTCACTCGACACATACCTCGCTGAAAATGGACTACGGCGTCAGATTGGTCTGACTAACATGTCACTTCCCCTTCTTTCGTTCAAGAACAGCGCACCAGCGAGCAAGATTGGGTTGGATCGAATAGGGAAGCCCCAGGATGAATTGGTTGAGATCCACAACAACAATGATTTTCGCAATGTGGTTGAACAGGAGGGGTTGGTATTGACGAGTGAGTTGTCGACTTTTGCGGAGGAAGATGTGATTGAAATAAATTTGAATTTACAGGCTGCAGTGGAGAAGGTGACGACGCCGAGACCGAGACCGAGCAATAACAATAACAAGAACAAGACTTCGTCGGCGAAGAAGTCGGCTCCCCGAGACTCTCTTTCTGATAGCAGTTCTTCGAGTGACAGTGATGGCAACCAAGCTAAAAAGCGACGCATCACCCCCACCACCACCACCACCACCACCACCACCACCACCAGACCAAAAGCAGGCCTCCCAGTTGGCGGCCAAATCACCGCACTGAATGTCCAAGTCATCTGCTCCACCTATGAGAAACAGGAGGGTGAGCAGTACAAGGCGGCGACGTCGGTTTTGGCGAGTTTGAAGGTGACATTCAATAACAGCAAGATCACCCTTTCCCAGCTCAAAGCAGAAAGCCTCCTAGCGCTCTACAAGAGCCATTTGACGAAAAATATCTCGGCTGCCTCCACCCTCTTTGTTCAAACCCGTTACTCCAATGTCTCGCCCGTTACCACTACCGAAGAGCTCGTCAAACAACTTCTCTGGAAAGCTAGCAACCACCAGCCGACAAAGCAAACAATAGTATCAAACAACAACAACGGGTTCTCAATGAACTGCACTATCTCTTTCGGCGCGATGCAGAGCTCAGAGTCACAAGTGTCGCCTGAGTACCTCTCAATGCTGAACGATAACTTTGCGGGCCAAAATGATGCGAATTTTGAAGGAATTGTATCCGCGACTCCCGTTCTGAGCTTGAGCCAAGAAGATATTACGGTTCCAGCGCCACCTCCTGAGTCCGCAGCTGTGACCAGCAAACTCTCGCGGACTAACAACCAGAACATCTCGGCCAAAATTCTTTTGTTGCAGACCTCGCCAGCGAGCCCATTTTACAACGCAATTTCCTTGCAGCACTTTGAATATGTCGCGCGTCATTTTGAATCGCAGATGACAGACGTTCCATTTCGTCGTGCGATCGAAGCTAATTGGACAGAAGGCGGCATTCCTACCATCATTGTCACCACCATTCAAGCCCTGAACTTCGAGTCGGGAGGCTTAACAGCCCTCTTGAAAAACTCTCACCCGCCGTCCAGAAAAGGTGGATTCCGAAACATGACGACCAATAATAGTGATGCCACCAACAACAACAGCAACAACAGCAACAGCAACAGCAACAACAACAACGAAATCGTTAGACTGCTCGCTGAGGTCGTCAAGTCCAAAACAGATAATAATAACAACAACGCACCCCCTTCCGCCTCTCTTCTGGCGTTGTTGACCGCAAGGCCGTTCGCTACGCTAGAAACGATAATCTTGACACCGTCTTCGAGGCTATTTTGGAATCCAACGATGTGCGTTCGGTTAGCACTTTGTGCAACACACTCGGCCCTGAGACATTGAAAACGCTGTTGCAAGACGCGAACGGGAAAATGAAGCCGGGTTCGGTTGTCCAATTTTCCCTTCTCGTTAAGGATGGACAGTTCATAGCCTTGAGCTTCGACGACAGTAAGATGGGCAGTGGCAAGTTTAGCTTCGAGAACTTGTTCGCCAGGAATGATTTGCGCGGTAATTCAATCGTGTTTAGCGTCGCTTTGGTGGACAAGGTGGTGGTGACTGATGCTGATATGGCGAATATGCAAACGTTTTTTGCTTAAATTATGTAGAGTAACATGTAGATTTAGTATTTTGAACACCATAAATAAATATCTACAGCGCGTCTAGAACCACCGTAACTACCGCGGCAATAAGGAGTTGTTGTTGGTAGGCGGCCGAGTTCGGATGGTTGCTCAAAAGCTCATCATCCCACGTAATTAAATGGCGGAAGTAGTTCGCCATCATTCCCGGCGTAACCAACGCAGCCGCCTTCAGGTGGATCGCCATGTAGTCCTTGCAGTCGATATTTTCTTGCGCGGCTATGGTCTTGTTGTTGAACTTTTTAATTCCGCCCTTGTACGTTGCAAAAGCAAACTCTATCGGGATGAGATCGGGAGAGAAGGGAGGTGAAAAGACAATGATAGCGCTGATGATTTAAAGGCGGAGGAGAAGTTAGCGAACGAGAAGGAACGAGAACAGCACAAAACGATTTCATCTTGCTCACTCACCCCTTTTCGCGAACCATGTCCATAATCTCCGGCGATCCGTGGATCGTGCAATTGTCCATGATGAGGATGCTCCACTTCTCGCGTCTCGCGTAGCTCCCAAGGCGGGGGTAAACGAAGTGGCGGAAAAACTCCGTGAATTCCTCCTTGTTGAGCGGATCATACACCTTCTTTCCCTGCACGGTGTGCTCGAAGATGCGACCGAGCTCAATCACGAAACCGTTGATGTCGGCTAAAGCGATGTAGGTGTATCTGGTATCGGTGTTGAAGGCTTCGGAAACTTGCACGGATTGGCCGACCCTCCCCCACCCGTGCTTCCTGATAGCGGAATTTCTATCTTTGTTCGTCTCGTCGAGCATAATGAGACAGTCTAGATCTGAGGGTTCGCGCACCAGGTTCTTCAAGCGCAGCTGAAACGCAACCCTGTTCGCCTCTACTCGTTGGCAGGCCTTGCGTTGCACCACCTGCCTGCTCATATTCAACTTCGTGTGTATCCACCGGGTAAGCGTTCTGTCCGAAATGGTCACGCCCGTAGTCTCCCGGAGAATAGCATTCACCTCGTAAATGTACAGAGTAGGATCGGTAGTGAAGATGCTCAACAACTCACCCCCAATTTCCGACGTGAACTTGGTTCTACTGCTGGTCCTCCGACTGGAGTGAATTCCGATCCGTTTAGCGAGGGCTGGTACCACCCCATAGTCTACCGTGGACTCGTACCAGGTCCGCAAAGTCCTCGTTGATATACCCTGAGGGGTGAGTGGGTTTCGCTGCAAGACCCGAAGGTGATGCTCCAGCTTCCAGTCTGGGTTTTCAACGATGCTTAAACGGAGAAGGTTAATGAAATCCACTCGTATTCGGATGACACCATAGGGCAACCCTCCCGAGACATGAGAATGTAGGGAATGGAGGCTGAGAAGGGTAAGTGGCATCTTTCTATTTAGAGAAAGCGTCGCCCAAAAAACAAAGGGCAAACACGCTCAAATCAATCTAATTTTGATGATGTGTTGGGAGGAGATAGTTCGATATTAGGTGTAATGCTTGTGAAGAAAATAACAGGTGAGAGTGAGATATATAAGGTGTTTAAAAAAAGAGAAAAAAAATTGGTTTTCCAAAAACAATTTCGACAAAAACATTTTTTTGAAGCGTTTTTTGTCATTGACAATAGGACAAAAAAAATAAAAAGCCGGATATTTTTTTTGTCCAGCCGGACATTTTGAAAATTCAAACAAAATAGACTTCTGTAAAGCTACGAGGACTATCTTTACTGAGATGCAATTTTGGTTCTTTAAAACCGTATTTTGATTGCTGGAAATTTTGGGAAAATTGTAGGACAAAAAAAATAAAAAGCCGGATATTTTTCGAAATTAGCCCTGACGTTGCATAGGTTACGGGCATGACTCTCATTGTCTGTATCGCCACGTCGCTTCCGCAACTCGTAAACGAGCTCCTGTAGTCCATTCATTACGTCCTCCGATTTCTCCTTTTCACCGGCTTCTTCCAACTGAGTGGTGATGTTGTAGGGATTTGAATAGAAAACAATAACCGATGAGGTCACAATTGTGTGTTCCAGTCAGCATGAGATCATGACGGCTTGAGCAATGAGTAGTGATCTCAGCAGTCAGCATGAGCAGTAGACACATGGATGTGAGTTGGTGTTTGGCGAATGTGTGAATTGTGGTTTATAGTGGGAGGAAAGTTGGAAATTCCCAAGTGACCGGGCTGGCGTTTAGGCAGGCCGGGCCAGCGTATCATTACGTACTGAAGTACGCACTGACACTAAATGCAATAAGAAAAACGTGCAAACCGTAAGTTAGTGTTTGTTCTTATATGGTTCTCTGTGTTCCCTTCAACACATTATCAGTACCCACATAGCTAATTCTTACCGCGTTTGAGTACCGTAAGCACACCGCACAGAAAGTAAAATTATGTCTGTTCTTTCCAAGCTGTTTTCGGCAATGGAAAGGAACGAGATCGGACATGGGAACGACACAGAGCGCCTCGTAAAGGCAGATGCCTTCAAGAATGGGCCACCGTGCATCAGCGCTGGATGAGACTGACCTAGTCAGCCTCTTCTCTAACTCTGAGTGGATAATCGAGATGAAATCGGTCAAACTTGACGACCGTCCTGAGGGATTCAACCTAGCGAGCGAGGATGACCCAACTTCCCCTAACCGCCATGAAGGTGGATGGATGCGCTGAGCCTTGAAGGCTTTATGGCCACCTATGATCGGTGGTGCCCCAGTTTCGGCCGTGTCGGCCGTCAAGGACCCGTCGGGTTCAGCCCCGTGGAGGGCTACAGTGATCGCCATTGGAGATGTCTCCAGCGGGAGGAAGCTCGTGACAAAGGTCGAAGCCTCACTAAACTTCTTGTACAACCCTAACAAGTTCATGGATGCCCTTGAACTCATGATGAACGCCCTCGACATTCCGTTCAACGTTTCCAGTCTCGCCTCTGGTGAGACGGGTCTGTCCTACACCGAGTGGTGTGATTCCCCTGAAAACCTGGGGCCCAAGCTCAGGCTAGACGCCATAATCACCAATACCGTGATTAGAGCCCTCAAGTCCAAACCGAATAATGGAAGGGGGGAAGTCCAATCCCTCCTCGACCCACTCCTCCTTCAAGACGGTGTGAAAGGGAAGGGACTGCGTTGCATACGAAGGCTCACCGAGGAGGTGGCCAAGCCAGCCTGCAAGGCGAGAATCAGGGCAGTAGATCGAAAGGACGCTATACCTGCGAATTCCAGCAGCGAGAAAGGCGTGGCGATGATGGCCGAATTGAGGACAGCGAGGCTGAAAATGGACCCAAGGGATCAGCCATCCGATGCATTGTTCTGCAAGCACCTCGTAGGGCTCCTCAAGCAAAACCAGCATGCCCACAACATGGTCGAGGAGAAGATCAACCTCACTTAACTACGACAATCTCGGGGAGACTGTGACACCTGACGTGATCGTTCGCGCAGCTCGGGCTGGCATGATGCAGAAGATCAGGACTGAAGCCCACGCCACTCGTACTCTCGCTCTCCAGAACAGTGCTCTCCAGAGCAGTGCTCCCCAGAGCAGCCATGTGGTGCGTACGGCACCATCAGTTTAGACGACTCCGACTCCGAGGCCATCCAGAATCGGCTGGGATCGCTCAGCCGGGAATGGTGCCTGCGACATCTGCCAGACCGGGCACCATGGACCCTGCCACCTCCTGGGGGGGATTGGACGTCGAGCAAAGATACAGGGGTGGGAGCTCAGGGAGTTAAGGGGGGGAGACCACGGGAGAATGAGTGTCCCTAGCGTCGGGCCGAGCCAACAGACACACCTGGAGAGGACCAAGTTACAGCGAAACACCGCAGGAACCCACAGGCATCGGAAGAGGCAGCAAGAGGGGCGGCAGGTTCGTGGGAACGTACAGCAATGCAGCAGGAGGGTTTTTCGGATGTTCAGTCTGGGAAGGTCATGAGGATGATGAGGGCCAGGGCTTACCTGTGAGCGCCATGGTCAACAATGTCATCACTGACGACATTGGCAAGGAGATGTACATCCTCGGCTCAAACCCCGGCAGTGACGAGGACGCCACCCCAGCACCTGGGAGCGCTTATTCGAGTACGGTGAAAATGTCGCGCGCTACATTGTCGAAAGCGTCGACAAGAAGTACACCAAGGCACACAGGTGGGCGGAACAATACATCACCGGAGGAGCAAGGTCCTTCAAGAGCGAACAAGTGAGCAAACCTGGCTCGAAGGCGAGGCCCGTGGAGAAGTTTGACATGAAAGTCCCGAGGAGCCACAAGGATGCAATGAATGACGACTACCAGTACGACAACAACACAAAATTCTCCAATGCGATCGGAGGAGACGCCAAGCGATGGAGAAATGCCTCGGCAAAGGAGCAAGGGAAGTTCTTCGAGTCCGTCGGCGAGCCCGGGAATGCTTTCGAAGTTGTCACCAAGAAAGAGGCGAAACAACTCATTCGAGTCGGGGGCTATCAGCAAGTACGAGCGCACTGGGTCTTCGACGTCAAGCCTGATGGTACAATGAAGGCCAGGTTTGTGGCTGGAGGTGACACCATCGACTCAAATGGAGTCGAGAGAGCATGAGCATGGTCAGGTTGGAAACCGTCAAAATAATGTTTACCCAGGCGCCGAAGGACGGACAGCGAGTGCTCGCAGCCGATCTGGGTAACGCATACCTGCACAGCTACACCAAGGAGAAGGTCATTATCGAGCTCGGTGAGGAGTGGGGAGAGCACGGAGGACAGTCAGTCATCGTTAGGAAGGCCATCTATGGACTCGTCGGCTCTGCACACGCGTTCCACCAGTACGTAGCCAAGATCATGCTGAAGCTCGGATTATTCATGAGGAGCGCAGGAGAACCAGATGTATGGCTACGGCGTAGAGGGAATCTCTGGGACCGAGTGGCCCTCTACGTGGACGACGTTGTCGTCATGTCCACCCACCCCGAGGAAGTGGTCACCCTCATGTCATCCCTGTTCTGCTTCAAGTTCTCAGGGGCAGCAGAGCGATACCTTGGGAACGATGTGGAGGGGGTGACTACGTTCTCACCAGAATCCTACATCCAGGAGCAGCTCAAGACATTCCAGAGGGAGGGGTGCGACGCCATGATCGACCGGGAGGATGAGGTCCTGCCAAAGTTACATTGGCATTCTGGTGTGGATCGTGCAGCTCGGCCACATTGACATTTGCTTCGCCACCCAGTACCTGGGGAGGTTCACGCACAACCCGCGCAGAGGCCACATGGAAGCACTAAGGACAGTATTTGGCTACTTGAAGGGCAACCCATCTAGGTTCGTCTGCATCAATCCCAATAACATCGTCGGACTACCGACGGTGAAGGAGGGAAAGCAGGTAGAGCTCCAGAAGGCCTACCCCTGGGCACTCGAGCCACACGACGAGCACGAGCCAGAGGCACTGGGGAGCGGGTGCGAGTTGACAGTCCTGTGCGACGCATCACACGGTGACAACAAGATGGACTACAGGTCCACGAGTGGCTAAATCATGTTCTACGGAAGTACACCGGTGAAGTTTAAATACAAGAGGCAAGCCACTGTGGCAGGGAGCACATTCGAAGCGGAGTACATTGCGTTGAAGATAGCCATTGATGAGATAAAGGCTTCTAGGTTCTTGCTGCGGTCCATGGGGATCCCAGTGAATGGACCGACAGCGTTGTACGGGGACAACCTTGGAGTGATAAACAACGTGTGTGTACAAGTACAGTAGCCATTGAAGAAGAAGCACCTGGCGATAGCCTACCACCGCTGTCGAGAGGCAGTGGCAGCTGGTATCGTGGAGGTACAGCACATCGATACGGGGATGAACGTGTCGGACATCTTCACCAAGCCGCTCCCAGGTGCCACGTTGGCGAGGTTGGCGGATGCCCTTATCCCCAACAAGGGGAAGATCGCCAAGATCATGGACCCCTCCCTCAGGATAGGTGGGAAGTAGTGTCCAGTAGTCCGAGAAGGTGAAGATTTGAAACTATTCCCAAATGCTACGATAAGGCCCATGATGGTCACAAAGAAGAAGTCTGGTTGACAAGCAAACCAGTCCATATGCCCTCAGAACTATGAACGCTAGAAACCACAGCGGGAAATCGAAAAATTTGGTTTAAGACACCATCCGATACTCACCAAGGGGAGTGTTGGGATTTGATAGGAAACAATACCGATGAGGTCACAATTGTGTGTTCCAGTCAGCACGCACTGACTAAATGCAACAAGTTTGTTCTTTTATAACATCTAAAAGCGCAACCCGTAAGTAGTGTTTGTTCTAATATAGTTCTCTGTGTTCCCTTCAACACGCAACACGCGCATCAAACTACACGCGCATCAAACTAAACGCGCATCAAACTACACGCGCATCAAACTACACGCGCAAACGCAACAAGCGCAAACGAAGCACGCGCAAACGCAACACGCTCAAACGCAACACGCTCACGCAACACGCTCAATCGTAACACGCTTTAACGCAACACTCGCAAACGCAACACGCGCAAACGCAACACGCGCAAACGGAACACGCGCAAATGCAACACGCGCAAACGCAACACGCGCAAACGCAACACGCGCAAACGCAACACGCGCAAACGCAACTTAACCCGCGCAAACACTTCATGTGAAAATGTAACGCAACACGCTCAAATGGAACACTCGCAAATGCAATACGCTTAAACGCAACACTCGCCACAAGCGCAAACGCAAGACAAAAAACTTCACAAACTCGCAAAATCAACACTCTCGCTTCCACCTTCACCTCTACATCCTACGCGGCCCCCTCCGCGTACTTCTGCGCACTTAGCTCTGTTGTTTCACTAAAAAATGCTCCTTTTTAATTTTACAAGCTATTTTCT
>Ga0209830_10004446_pt1 | contig 10194 bp, 11 predicted proteins | sample ArcticOcean_MG_C_12_FD_187439 | JGI IMG/M metagenome (GOLD analysis project Ga0209830, IMG submission 187439) | Marine microbial communities from western Arctic Ocean - ArcticOcean_MG_CB8_130 (SPAdes) (version 2) | ecosystem: Environmental > Aquatic > Marine > Oceanic | place: Arctic Ocean...
TACTTTTATACATTACCCCCTATTTTTAATAGAATGTATTAATTAATATCAAAAAAAAGTATATTTCAATTTGATATATCATTTAAAAATAAAATATTTTATAATTATATCAATGCCAAAAACTGTTATACAAAATAATCATAGTATGAATGATTTAGATATTTTTCTAAAATTAACTAGGACAAAACCAGGTCAACAATATACACATACCAGTATAGAAGAGCCACGCATATCGTGTTGTATTCCTACTTCTAAATTAGAGCAATTTAATACATTATATTGTGAGCATGTCTTTCAAAATAAAAAAACATCACAATTAACAGAGGGTATACGAGATTGTACGACCACCCCTATTAAAATTGACATTGATTTACGCTATTTTCAAGATAAAGATATAGTAGAACCGCAACGAATATATGAAATGGAAGATATTATTAAAATTTGTCAGTTATATATGGAAATTATGGAAGATTGGTTAGACGCACCCACTAAACAAGAACGTCGTTGTTTTATATTAGAAAAAAAAAGACCGCGTTTTGATTTAGACAAAAGTAAAGCCATTAAAACAGACGACGAGGGTAACAAGAAAGTTAAAGACGGTGTTCATATTATGTTTCCCTACATTACAACAAATACGTATTTACAATTGGTATTTAGAAAAACCATATTGGAAGCAGTAGATACTATTTTAAATAAGTATAACTTTGAAAATACCTATGGGGATATATTTGATCGTTGTGTAATTGATAAAAATAATTGGCAAATGTATGGTTCCGGTAAATCTAAAAGTTCACAAGTATATACAGTTACAAAAATTATAGAAATATATAAGGATTCAGCTGTAGATATTAGTGAACTGCTAATAAATGAATATACAAATAAAGTTTTGTTCACATTATTGTCCGTTAGAAATCATACAGAAGAGAGCACTATACGCGATGATAGAAAAGAATACTTATCTGAATTAACAAAAAAGGAAAATGCTCGTATGACATTACTTAAACAGCAATCTTTTTATGGAAAATATTGTGATAATAAAATTCAAAAGGACAATCATTGGTCGGCTAAGCGTATTAAAAAGGAATTTATATTAATAGATAAATATTTATCGTGTTTATCAGTGAGTCGTATTAATAATTATTCTACATGGATGGAAGTAGGATGGACATTATATAATATTGATAATTATCATGGAAAGAAGAAAAATAACGGTGTATGTAGAATGTTAAAAAAATGGATTGAATGGTCCAAAACACCTGGTTCTGATTGGATTCACGAACCTGATGATACATATATTGAAACTTGGAATAAATTTAGAAGTGGGGGATTAGGTGTAGCAAGTATAAAAATGTGGGCTCGTGAGGATAATAAAACAAAATATGCTGAAATTAGAAAACATGATTTATTTGCGTGCACGGATCAACTTAAAAAATCAGCTTCTAGTTATGATATTGCGTCATTAATGTATAAAATGTATAAGGAATATTATATTTGTTTGCCCGGAAAATCGTGTATATGGTATTATTATAATGAAGAAAAAAATAGATGGATTGAAGATGTACAGGGAATTATGCTAAGAAAAAAAATATCAACAGAAGTATTTGAACAAATTAAAGGACATGCTGAAAGTACGTATAATAATCATCATGCTATACAAGATAATGATGATGACGATGATATTCCTGAAAATGGCGGTGAATCCTTTGAAATCTATATTAAAATTTTAAAAGTTGCTGGCACATTAAAAAAAACAAGTTTTAAAAATAACATTATGAGTGAATGTCAGGAGCTATTTTATGATACAGATAAAACGTTTTATGAACGTTTGGATGGTAATACCAATTTATTAGGTTTTAATAATGGTGTCTATAATTTAGCACAAGGTTCATTTCGACGAGGTCGTCCTGAGGATATGGTGTCTCGGTCTACAAATATAAATTATATAGCCTACGATAGTAATTTTCGCCAAGTACAAGAAATTCATAAATTTCTTAGAGAAGTATTGACAATTACTCCTGTTAGAGAATATGTTATAAAATTAATGGCGACATTTTTAAACGGTTCTACTAAAAATGAAAAGTTTCATATTTGGGCAGGATCCGGAAGTAATGGTAAATCTAAATTAATTGAATTATTGGAAAAATGTATGGGCGATTATTCCTGTAAGATGAATGCTGCTAATTTATTACAAAAAAGAAATTCAGGTTCTCAAGCAAATCCCGAATTAGCACGTACAAAAGGTGCTCGATTTGTAAATATGCAGGAGCCAGACCAAGATAGTGAAATTAATGTAGGCATTATGAAAGAGCTAACGGGTGGGGATACTATTGTTGTGAGAGGTTTATACAAGGATTCGTTTGAATTTAAACCTCAATTTAAAATGATTTTGACGTGTAATCAAAAACCTAAACTACCCGAGGACGATGAAGCAACATGGAGAAGGGTTCGCTTAGTGGAATTTATTTCTAAATTTACTTGGGAAGCAAAAGGACATGCCGTTGATAATGTGTGGATTCCTGATGATCCTGAACATCCTCAATTTCCAATTGATGAAACCGTAAATGAAAAATTCGACGATTGGGCAGAATATTTTATGTCGATACTTATTCATACCTATAATAAAATGAAAAATGAAGATTTCAGAGAACCTATTGAAGTAATGAAATATACTGAACAATATCAAAAGAAACAAGATATCTTACAGGAATTTATTAGTGAGCGTGTTGAAAATGATGAAGATGGAAAAATATCTAAACGCGAACTTCAAAGCGAAATTAAACGATGGCTTGATCTTAATTATCCTAGTGATAAAGCCAAATGTCCTCCTAAAAAAGTTAAAGAATACATGAAAAAAAAATTTACGATTGTTGGTCCTAATTATATAGGCATTCGTATTAAATCTAATTTTGAGGCTTCTAATATTTTAGACGACCTCGATAATGATTTAGAAATTGTTTAGAAATTGTTTAGAAATTATTGTATGATTATATATTCAAACAGTTATACTTATTTCACTATAAATGTTATAATATAATTTTTTCATTTAAACACATACTATATGTGTATAGTCAATGAACAATTCTTTTCAAAATAATTATGACCCCTTAGATGATAATCAATATAGACATATGAACCATACTATACGTGTGCGAACCGATTCAGATGAGACTCCACATAAAGATGATACTATATATTGTTGTAATCGAAAAATAGATACATGTATTGTTTCTTATTTTACTTATTTATTTTTTGTAGCTTTATTTCTCACAAATGTCTGTAATATAATATTAAACTATAAGCTTCTTAATAAATAATTTTTGTTTAGAAATTACATTATATATTAAAAAAACAATTAATATAGCAATTAATATATATAACACATTTCGTATGTATAGTAATATACTATGTGTTTTCGACAGTTCTTTTAAATTATACATTAATTCGCGTTTATAGACTTGATCTGTATTTCGTAAATTATCAATACAATCATCATTATTACCATCATTCGTCCCATCATTGTTTAAAGAGCAAGGCATCGTATAGTATATAATATATTACATATAATTTTTTTTTACTTAAATTAAACAATTTTTAATGTATTGATATGATCTTAATTAAAAAATTTAAACGATTTGTTAATATTTCATCATATACAAGTAGTTTTTTTTTCTCTTTAGACAACTGTAACGAACGGAAACTTTTAAAGTATTTATGTTTATGTTTCTTCTTTTTTTCTTTTATAACTCGTAACAATGCTTCTATTTCAATAATAATATCTTTTAACGATAATAATTTACTATCTAATGTTGGATTTTTGTTATGTATCATTTCGATAAATATATTACATATATTTATCTTCTCTTCAATATCTATTTTTTTTATTATATCATCTAATGGGATATCCAATTCAATCGATGTTTTTGTAAATAAATAGTTATATAATTTAGAGCCCGCCGAAGATGTCATTTTAGTTACAATTAAATTTCCTATACACCCAGAGATCATTGCCGTAGAAAGTAATGCTGCCATAATAAATACTTTATTATTATATATTATTATTATATTTTTTATATACTTTAAATTTTAATAGTTCTGATCATTGATGGTATACCGTATATAGTTAATTATATTTTTATTTACATATGTTGTAAGCTTTTCTCTATTGATTTAATATTTTTTATCATCATATTAAATTTATACTTATTTTCGGTATACATTTTTTTAAACTGTTGTTTATCATGTGTATCTTTTTGGATGGAACTATTCGCAAGTTCCATGTTTTTTTTATATGTAGCTAAATCTGCTTTTAAATGTTGTATTTTTTCATTTTCTTTGGTTTTAATTTCTAATTTTAAATCTTGTAAGGTTCGCGTATGTTTATCTAATTCAATACTAATTTGGGCTTCGTTGGCATACGGTCCATATATAGCGGTATCAATAAGAGCGTGCTTATTAATTAGTTGTAATTCCTTTGCTGCCGCAGTAGTATATGTATATAATTCAAATTTCGCAGATAATTTTTTTATTTCTAATAAAAGTTTTTGTAATGTATCAAGATATTTATTTTTTTGTATTAAATTAGCACTGTCTGTTCCCGCACACGGCTCTTTTTTTGTTAAATAATGTAATAAATTATAAGGATTGTGTTTTGGATAATATTTTTCTTCCATATTTATTTTATATAAACGGCTATTTTTTAAAATCGTAATGATAACGAGTACAAAAAAAACAACCGCGATACATGATAATACCATTGAAGCAATTATTTTTGGCATAACGCGAAATGTTACGCCTGCATATATAATGTTCATAATAATTAAAACATAAACAAAGTATTTTAATAATGTAATATGATTTTGATTAATAATAGAATAATTATTCACTAACACGATTTTTCTATCTAATATATCATTTTGTTTTTTAATGTATAGGTGCATATTTTTTTTAACATCTTTATTATCATAATGTTCTATATTGGGACTATGTTTCGATACAAAATTTTCTTTTGTTTTAATATTATTTGTAAAAATACTCATATAGTATATTATTTATATATAATATATAGTATATATTTATTTATTTATAAACATTAAATAAAATAAAGTTAAAAGTAATATAACAGTAGCAATAGAATACATAATAAATTCATTTTTGTACCTTTTATTACTATGTTCTCTTTTAGATAATTGGGATTGTTTAGATAAAATATCTTCTACGTCATTTTTTATGCTATTTTCACTGGGCATATTATGTCCAAAAATATTTTTAAATATATTTACTAATTCAGACATGTAGTAATGATATGTATATATAATCTATATATATTATTATAAATTAATTTATAATTAATTTATAATTAAAATAAAATATACTATAATACTTATTTTCTAAATATAAGATAATTTAAAATAAGACTTACTATTACAATACCTATTAATAATAATACTATTTTCGATTTAAGATATGCGTGGGTATTACGTACTGTTTCACTTTGGCCTTTTGAACTATATCCTTGTTTTTTTAATGTACTTGAACAGTTTTTTAATATTCCTTGAACTTCACTTTGTTTTTGTTTTAAAGTAGTTAATAAATCGCCTTTAAAATTAGACCCCTTTGTACAATCATTAATTAGTTCATTTAATTCTGATTTTTTAACAGAAGACGTATTCATTGCGGTTTGTATTTTATCTCTTTTTTCTCGTATTGTATCTATTGTTTTTTGTAATTCTTCTAAGCTTGTCCCCATTATCTACTATACTATACTATAATATAATATAAAATAATATATAAAATAATATATAATATAAATCGTAATTATAAGAAAAATAAATACTGAATCGTCTTCGTTCTTACGTTTTATAGTGTATCATTTTATTGAACTGACTTACGCACCATACCAAGCACATCGTTGATTAGGGGTTACTCCACAGCTTGCTTTATCCGCCTTAGCACATTCGCGATCCCAATCCGTTGTGTTGCTTTCGACGTTCCAGGGCGCGCTGGCGTTCGGATTACCATAACGATAGACGCCATGTCCACCGTCATTGCGTGTTTTACATCCCGTAAGTGTATTAGTTGACGAAGGCGCTACTGGGGGGGTGAAGACGGTGGCGACGGCGGCAGCGGGAGCGCCCGCAAACACCGTGGCTGCTTCTCCTGACGTTATATTACCATACCAAGCACATCGATGATTAGGGTTTACTCCACAGCTTGCTTCATTAGCCTTATTACATTCGATATCCCAATACGTTGTGTTACTTTCGACGTTCCAGGGATCGCTGGTGGCGTTCGTATTACCATAACGATAGACGCCATGTCCACCGTCATTGCGTGTTTTACATCCCGTAAGGGAATGATCAAGTGTTATAGTACTACACTGGTCATTTGTAGCACATTGGTCCCACGATGTGTTGTCACAGTTTGTTTGCGCATCGCCCTCGTTGGCTCCCACACCATATCTACAATTATTATTTGCCTTTAACCAAGTACCGAATAAAACCTTATCTTTATTTGAGGCATTATTTTTAAGACCTATTAGTTCGTTTTTACACTCACTTTTTGAAAACGACCCAAGATTTCCACTATAACACACTTTATTACTATTTTGCGACGCCGGTACCCAATGAGTATCAGAATATGTAAGAGGGGCAGAGGTAGGGGCGGCGGCTGACGAAGGCTCTACTGTGGCGGCGGCTGACGAAGGCTCTACTGTGGCAGCGGCGGCAGCGCCCACAAGCGCCGTGGCTGGTACTGCGGGGGTGACGACGGTGGCGGCAGCAACCACACCACCAGTACCACTAGACACTGTAGTTAATAAAAATTCTAATTCTTTAATATACTGCTGTTCATATGTACTCAACAAATCATTATATTCCTTTAATTTTTTTTCTAATGAATTTTTTGAACACATATTATCTCCCATAATAAATATTTATATTTATATATATATAATACTATAATATATTAAAAATAAATTCTTAAATATAATTTAAAAATAAACAGGATACACTTTCCAGATTCATATCATTCTATATTTATAACTACGCGTACCTTCAGTTTCTTAACACATAAAAAAATCTTGTAATTCTTAATTTTATAGTAACACTTTTATAAATTTGATGTAATATAGTAAAAGGTACTTATATTAATCTATGATTACTAAACTTATTAATTTAAAAGATATTATCCATATCAGAGGTATCCATATCAGAGGTATACAAGATATTATTTATAGTTATGTAAAGAAACCTGATAAAACTTATTATAGCAATACTAGTATATTATTCAAGCATTTACATCATATTGCTCACAGGACAAATGGAAAATTTTTAATTAGGGATGCTATGGACCACAATCATATTGTATTTCCATCAAAATATCAAATATATTACTATAATATGTTCGAAAATAATATTGATGTTAAAATATATTAAATCAACAATTATATTCTTACAAAAAAATAATTAAACGTTGTGTAGATATTATAACGTTTTCTTCCATTTACATATGGATGGCGCGACTTTTTCACATTCTATTTTATTCTGTGGTATTATCGCGCACCCGTGACAAGCGTTTGCTCTCGCGGATTTCCATCCATCACGACATCGCACATCCCAAGGATACCCTTGTAGTGATGTACATCTATAACCATCGTTAAAGCTTGTTTCTGCCTGAATCATCTTTAAATTTTCACTATCTAGTGTGTTTTGTATTGTGTTTGTATATATACTATTTGAAGATGTCTCTGTATCAAGGGTAACCTCAGGACACTGTTTTTGGGGAGTGGACTCGCAATACCAAGAACAGCGCCGATATGCATTCACTCCTCCTGAAGCAACCGCTGAGTTAATCAAGGCACCTCCCGCCCCTCCCCATCTAGGACATTCACTTTGCGTTGCTGAATCGCACCAATTATCCCAATCTTCAGTATTTTTTTTTATAGCCCAATCCCCTGAAGCCTTTGTGTTACCATAACGAAAGACACCATATCCACCATCATCGCGTGTTTTACAACCTTTTAATTGATTTTTATATGCTATATATTTTTTTTTAGTATTATCGAGAATTTCCTGGTCCTTGACGGTCTGAGTTTTACTACTATGGTCAGTCGCTACACAACAATCCGACTCTATAGCAACCTCGTCATCACATGTTGCCCCGGAACAGTAGGTATTATCCGCATCCAGTACAAAATATAACTTTGAACTATTTTCCGTCGCAGTACATTTTGCGGCTAGCTCACCTTGCGTGTTGCCACTCGAACATTTCGCTCTTTTGACACAGCAAGTTGCCGAGTCTGAATCTTTACACGTATTACCCGCACAGGAAGCGTCTTTAACGAAGGTTTGTGGTTCTATACCATCGACACAAGGCTTATTACCCCATCGTAGATAGCTATACGTTCCACCATGATCCTTTATCGCGAAATTTATATCTTGATCGTTGCCTCCACATTTAGCATTTGTGCTTGATATTGTACAACATTTCCAACTATCATCAACCGCATTACACATTGATCCAAAACAATATGTATCATTTTTCGTTTGATCAGGTATTCTTCCCTGAGAACAATGATCTAAAGTGCTACATTTAGCTCTTTCTTTACAACAAACCGCTCGATCACCCTCTCCACACGTATTACCCGCACATTTATTATACTTCTGTAACACATGTGTGCTCGAATCGCAAAAATCTAATCCAACGGTACTACATAGTGCGGGCCGGGCGCCCGAGTGCGCTTCGAAACAACAATGTTTATTGTCACCGATCGCATCGGTGAGCGCGTCACACTTCTCGCCCGCACAATACGTTGTTTCTTCCGTCGCGCCGCCGTGCGCGTTCATACCAGGTAAGAACGTAAAAAATGAAAAACTATTACTCCCAGGCATGCCCAAATCGACGGCAGTTTTTTCACACTCAGTCTTTCCGTTTCCGCTTAAGTAGAATGAAGCACATGATTCTCTATCCCCACAACATTCTTGAAAAGTCTTTCCCATTGCGTTTTTCTTTAAAAACTTAGAATTATCCCCACATGCCACTTTATTACTAATTGTACCGACCATTGTATGATTTACTAAAAACTCTCCGTTTTTTTCATATGCATAGCTAGAACTACCATATGTACCCACACACTGGCCGGTTGTGCTACAACAATTGGCTTCATCGCTCGCGACACATGGATTCCCTTTACATTTGGCTCCAATCATAGTATTTTTACCTTTATGTGTTTGTAGTTCTGTTCCGTTAGGGCAGACGCCAGGGAACATGTTACAGCTTGCCTGTTTTAGTGGAGTGAGATAAGCATTGGCCTTGTTTGGGCCTTGTGGAATAATTGACATAATTATATAATATAATATATAATTATATATTAAAATAAATTAAAACAATAAATAAAAAAAAATATATTATCAATACAATACAAATATATATATATAGAGCAACCTATTTATGACACCTATTTATGACACCTATTTATGACACATAACGATAATATTCACTATTAATAGAATCGCTATTTTTTCTAATAATTTTAATAACAGATAATCTAGGAAATTTATAATATTTACAAATAGGATCTTGTATCGATAATTTAGGCAATTGATGGACCTTGATATTATATGATTCTAATAACTTGGTTGTATCACTTTCATTTAATAATTTAAATATAGGTTGTAAAGTATGTTTGGTGATATTAATTTGTAAAATATCAGTCCAAAACACTTCTATTTGATGTTTATACTCACTCTGATTAATATATTTTAATATAATATTATTTGGTTTTTTATTTAAAACTATTATAGTTGAAAATGATTGCTCTATATGATTACTAAAAATATCACATACAAGTTGCTTAATATTTTGTAATTTATTTTTAGTATATGTGCTAAAATATACCCCTATAATATTTTTAGTTTTTTTATGTGTAACAAAAATATTATAATCTTGTTCATAATATTTTTTTTTAAATTTATCATACGTTAATTTATATTTTTTTTCTATTTTATAGCCTCTATCTTTTAACATTTCTATTACATTAGAATATACTTTATATATTCGATTAGTATCATTCATGATACGAGGTATAATTAATTATTATTTAAATAAATATTATATCAAATTTATTTTAATAATTATACAATTATTTAATATTTTATTATCTTTACTAAACAATAGTTTATATATTATGAGTGTTTA
>Ga0209830_10004447_pt1 | contig 10194 bp, 12 predicted proteins | sample ArcticOcean_MG_C_12_FD_187439 | JGI IMG/M metagenome (GOLD analysis project Ga0209830, IMG submission 187439) | Marine microbial communities from western Arctic Ocean - ArcticOcean_MG_CB8_130 (SPAdes) (version 2) | ecosystem: Environmental > Aquatic > Marine > Oceanic | place: Arctic Ocean...
AGAAGAACGGCATCAAAGAAGATGTTGAACTTGATGAGAATGTTATCGACAAGGTAAAAGAGATTGCCTCCAAGAAATCCGCTGCAAAGATTGATGGTGTTATGGTAGATTCCTTTTCGGCATCTGCTATTTCGCAAATCTATGACAAGGTAAGTGACGCAAACAAGAAGAAGATGGAGAAGTTACCCATCACCAAACTTGCAAATCTGGCATTCAAGATGATGCAGAAGAATGATTATGTTCCAGAAGAAGTTGACCTTGATGAAGGCACAAAACAGGTTCTTGCTCATGGGGGCAAGGGTCAGTATAAAGCAGTTAGGGATGGTGGCATTACCAAAATTATGTATAAGGGTAAGGTAGTTGGAACTGCTGACTTTGATAGTGGCGCAGATAGTTTCTTCGTAAGTATGAAAGGTGTGAAGGGTCAGAAGTCTTTTGACGATGCACAGGCAATGGTAGATTATTTTGCGAAAAACAAGATTAAAGAAGAAGATGAACTTGATGAAGCTTCTTCTCTAGCACAACAGGCTGCAATTGCTATTTCCAAAAAAGAGCGTGATAATAAACCTAAGAAAGAAGAAGCTGACCTTGATGAAGGTAAAATGAAAGATGCCATGATGGATGCTGAAGACATGATGTATGATGGTAAAAGTGATGATGAGATTATGAAAGCAACTCAACTTTCATCAAAAGATATTAAGACGATTCGTAAAAAGTTACCACAGGAATCTGTTGAACTTGATGAAGAAGAAGATTTCAAACCTCATAAAATGTATGATCCAGAAACTGGCAAAGAGTATGATGCAAAAACTATGGATGACCATCTAAAATATAAAAAGATGGGATACACTCATGAAAAGCCTGAAGTAGAAGAAAGTGCTGCATCAGATGCTCGTCGGGCAATTGCTCTTGACCCATCCACAAAACAGAAGTTCTCTAAGAATGTTTCTGCGACTGATGATGATGTAAAGTCTGCCGATAAGAATGTTATGATGCAGATGAGAAAAGCTGTTTCTCTGCGTGGAAACAAGGTTGAGTTTATGGATAAGAAAAAGGTAGAGATACCCCAGAAAATTGCACAAGCTGTTCTGGATAAATATAACAGTCAAAAAAGACCAGCAGATAAAGAGAAGTTTCAAACCAAAGTATCAAAATCTTACAAAGACATGTTGCAGGCACTAAAAGAAACGAATGAAAAGATGGACACTTTTCATGAAGTTAAAAGCCTTATGAGAAAATTTAGGGAGAATGACAATGGGTAAAAAATACCTAGAAACAAAATCTAATACACTTGAATCGTCCATCTTAAATGTTTGGAAAGATGCTGCAAAACTTGATGAATATAAAACAAAACTCGGTGAGAAAAAACGAGTTTCCGGTGGCGATAATCGTCGAACTGAAAATATTAAAGAAGGCACTAAAGAAGAATATGAAAAGTTCTTCAATGCAGCCATGAAAAAGTTTAAAATTAACTCACCTGCTGATCTCAAGTCAGATGAAGAAAAGAAAAAGTTTTTTGATTATGTTGATAAGAACTATACAGGGGAGAAATCTGAAGAAGCTCAATTTGAAAAAATGAAAGAATTCAAAGTTAATAGTATGAAAGAAGCACTTGCAAAGGTCTGGGGAATGGAAGAAGGATTAGAGGATTCTTCTAATAAGGCAAACTCTCAACATCTGTGTGCAAAGAATGTTGTGCATGAGGAATGGGGTGAAGGTCAACCTGTTCATGGTATGCACGCTGAACCAGATGTTGATGGTGATATTGCATGGTATGATGTGATGTTTGAACATGGTATTGAAAAGGGTGTTTCAATCAATGAACTCAAAGTTCAATCTTCAGAGTCGCATCATGATCACGGCGATAAGAAGAAAAAAAAAGTAATTAAATCAGGTAAAACAATGACAGGAGAAAAACCAGCTGAAGTTGAAATAAATCCTAAAATTAATGCTTAATAAACTTGACAAACATGATATTAACTGGTAAAGTATACTAATGAAAACACTTATGCAAATGCGAGAAGCCTCTGACGAGGACTTGCCAGATATTTATTGTGACTTGGATCAAGTTTTGGTTGCTTTTATAAAGGGTGCAGAGAAAGCCATTGGTGGTGACTTTGCAACCAGTGATAAGGATGACCGCTGGACTGCGATAAATCAGACTAAAGGGTTTTGGGCAAACCTTGATTGGATGCCCGGTGCCAAACGTCTGTATCAGTTTATTGAGAAGTATGATCCATATGTTTTGTCTGCTTATTCTGGACGTGACCCATCGTCAAGAAACGGTAAGATGAAATGGTTGGGTAAGAATACTAACTGGAAAAAGGGTCGTGTCAATCTGGTTAAACGAGCAGACAAAAAACAATATGCTACAACAAATGGAAAAGCAAACGTATTAATAGACGACTATATAAAGAATATAAAAGAATGGGAGAAGAAGGGTGGTATCGGTGTTCACCACACTGATGTTGCAAAAACCATTAATGATTTGAAACGTCTAGGGTTTAAATAGTTAAATAGTATAAATATAAGAAATATATTCTATAACGAATAGGAGAATAAAATGTCATAGAAGAAACGCTGGTTTTATTGTTAATGAAGACGATTCTGGTGATAAGTTCATTTATAATGGAGATGGTGCTGGTGTTGCATCTGCTGCTGAACACTTTGTAAGATATCAAGATGGCGATGCAGAATCAGCCCCTAAATTCCTGTCAAATGGAAGTGGCGATTATTCTGTAGGTAATTGTGTTGCTACCGACTCTGGTTGGGCAATGGCAGCTGGCACACCATCACAAGGAAATGACAACGCAGATGCTGATCCAGAGATTCTTGTTTGCAGTAGAGGTTTGCGGGAAAGTGGCGTGGGTGATCCAACAGCAGTTATGTGTACAATTGGTAATCTTACAGACAAGACAAAGTTTTATCCAGATGGCGAAACTTTCACAGGTTCTGCTTCTTCTACTCTTGGCGACCTTGTTGTGTATGCATATTTCAATGAGCCAGTTGGCGTGATTGGTGATGTAAATATTGTATTGAAACAAGCAACCGCTCTAGGCTCAGATTTTGCAACACTAACTTATCGTAGTAGTGTGTCTAATCTAGACGCTGGAATTGTTGCTTTTGAACTTGCTGCATCAGTTGATACACAAACATCTGCCGTAACTAATAATACTTTGGGTATTGGTTCTGGCGACCTTTGGTCAGAAAATACTGGTAGAATTATGAAATACAGCGATATAATTCTAAGTGAAACCGCAGACGAAACATTAGTTCTTAATGATGGCGCTTCAACAGAAGGACCATCTGGTTTTGGAGATATTGCGATGGAAGATGGGGATAGAGCAGAATTCGCACTCAATCTCCCTGAGAATGCCTCTTTCACAGTCTCCTAATAAACTGTTATAAATAACTATACATTATCTAAGAAAGGTGAAATTATGATTGATGTTGATATGATTAATAGTCGAAGAGTAGAATTGGTTGAAGATTTAAATAAGGTAAGACTTAGACAAGAAGAGATCGAGAAAGCAAAATTAGAAAACGTCGCTCTGCAAAATGCCCTTACAGGAGCAATTCAGCAATGCGATGATTTTCTCAACAAGTTAGATAATGAGGAGTCTGATGACTCAAGTGATGAAGGATGATGCGTTCATACCTTCAGTAACATTCCCTCCCAATTGCGCTTATGCATGAGGGTTAATAGGAGAAATTAAATGGCTGATAAGAAAATTACAGCACTTACGGAGTTGTCAGCAGCTCCTGACGTGACAGATTTGCTTCACGTTATTGACGGCCCCGGTGGAACACCCGTCAACAAGAAAATTACATTTAGTACCCTTTTCGGTGCTAACGTCCCAACATCTACTGTTGCAAAGAGTGTTGCCGGTACAGCAGTTGTTCTTGACCCTGCTTTCCGTCAAAACCTCGTAACAAGCACACAGACTGCTGCTCTTTCAATTGCTGATGGCACAGTTGCTGGTCAAATTATGCATGTTGTCAAGGTTTCTGGTGACGAAGCTAATGCCGTTACACCAGCTGATACGCTTGGTGACTGGGCAACAATTGCTCTTACAGACATTGGTGACAATGCAACCCTTATGTGGACAGGTACATCTTGGATTGTGACTTCCTCAATGGGTGGTGATGCTACTAACGTCGCAATTGCGGTTGCTTAATGTAACTTAACTTAGGAGAAATTAAATGGCTGATAAGAAAATTACAGCACTTACGGAGCTTTCTGCTGCTCCAGATGTAACAGATTTGTTGCATGTCGTTGATGGTCCCGGTGGGACACCAGTGAATAAGAAATTGACATTCAGCACACTTTTTGGTGCTAATGTTCCAACATCTACCGTTGCGAAGTCTGTTGCCGGTACAGCAGTGGTTCTTGACCCTGCTTTCCGTCAAAACCTAGTAACAAGCACACAAACTGGTGCGCTTAGTATTGCTGATGGCACGGTTGCTGGTCAGGTTATGCACGTTGTTAAGGTTTCTGGTGATGAGGCTAATGCTGTTACACCAGCAGATACCCTCGGTGACTGGGCATCTATTGCTCTTACAGATGTTGGTGACAATGCTTCTCTATTGTGGACAGGTACAGCTTGGATTGTAACTTCCTCAATGGGTGGTGATGCTACTGACGTTAGTATTGAGGTTGCTTAATAAGTTATTATTATTGGTGGGGGGTTCGCCCCCCACTGATTTTAACTGGAGAATAATATGCAAGTGCTTCAAGAAATCAGAACAGGTATTGTCAAAAAACTTTTTGAAAAGAAACAAGAACCAGAGTTTCTTGAAGAACAGATTAGAAACAAACCACCCGTAGAGGATGGAGAGAAAAAATGAGAACATTCCGTAATTTTATTTCAGAACAACCTAGCTTCAGTCATGCTGAGAATCCATCAAATGGATATCTAAATGACCAAGTACTAAAAAAGATTAATGCTCTTATGGGTTCTATTATTTCAGAGGACCAACAAGATAGTGAAGCAGCAATCAGACAAATTAGAACTTCGCTTTCAAAGATTGGTTTGACTTTTGGTCAAGTTCCAACTATGATGGAAAGTAAAGGAGATTTTAGTTTACCCCTCACACTTTTTGGTGGACGTTTTGGAAAAGACATTAACACACCACACAATGAATTTTTAGAAGACGATGGTATTAGTAATCAAGTTGAAGGTGGACTGAGCTTAAACATTAGTTATGAAATGACAGAGACTAACCAATGTAAGTTGCGTGCCAATATTGGTTGATGTTCAAAAAAATAACAAGTGAAAATGTTAACATATACGCAATAAAACATTATGAAAATCCTCATTGTGAAAATGAAAAAGAGTTTTATGATGATATGAAGAAGTTTAAATATATTAAACGTCTTCTACGAAAATATAAAGAAACTAATGTTTTAAAAGAGAGATTGATTTTAAACCATATCATCGTATTAAGAAATTTATTTGGGCCCGAGGCTTGTGTGACTTTACTCTTGCATAAAATTCAACAAGAGCATTTTCGTCCACTCAAGTCTTTTTTATTGTTCCTAAATATGATAAGAGATGATGAATTAGCAGAGATAGAACACAACGAAGAAATTTTAGAGATTTTGAGGAAGCTGTAATGGGAAGAGCGATAGACTTATTTGTGACCTATAGGTTTATTAAGCTATTGGTTACTCCATTTGAAAAGACAGATGCTTTCACTTTGGGCATAATAGACGCTGATGGTAAGCGCATATTAGAACCGGGAACCACTAATAAACCCACCATACTTCGCACAGTAGAAGAGAAGAGCGCATATACAGTTCTTCACAAACTTGTATTCAATATCAAAAAAATATTTGGAAAGGTGCCCGGACTTAGAACTAAGTTGGGAACATATGCTGCTGCCTTATTCCTTCTTAAAGATACCTTCAAAGAATCAGTTGATGATCCAGATGTCTTTGAAAAGGAATTTATGAAATATCTTAAAGAACAAGGATATGAAATTGACAATAGTATATCAGAAGAAGTCATAGGATTTGGTGAGGTTCTTCCGAAAGGTGATTATAAATTAGCTAATGATATATTAAATAACGAGGAAGAGGAATTGAGTGCAAAGAAAGGCGACAAGGTTGTTGCTTATGATGATGAGGCACCAGTTGATACCATATTAGGTGTTGACATATTTCCTGTTGTTCATGTTAAGACACAAGAAAAAATATATGTAGGATTGGAGGATTTGATCCAATGAAAAAATTCAAAGAGTTAAGAGAAGAGATTATTGAAGATGCACCAGCAACCTCTGTGGCCAATGCACCAGCAGGAATGGTTGATGAACCTATTGTTAGAAAAAAGAAAAAAGAGAAAAAGATAACTTTGATTGATGGTAGAACGAAATCTTATAGACAACATCGTGAAAAATTAGAATCTCAAAGGCAGAGACGAATTGCAAAGAAAGAGCTTGGATAGGATGCATGTCACTATATAAATAGTGTAAAAGGTAGAGAATAACAATGGCAATATCAGCAGTAGCGATAACAACAACTGATACTCTAGAAACTTTTAGAGTTGAATTCAATAATTTGGTGGCAGATGTTGCTAGTCTTGAGCAAGTCGGTGCATCCAATATAATTATCGCTAATGGTGGTAACATTGGTTCTGCTTCAGATCAAGATGCAATATCAATCTCTTCTACTGGTGTAGTTACCTTTAGTCAAATACCAACTTTAACTTTAGGTATAGGTATATCAGATTTTGATATTGATGGCGGAACAGATATTGGTGCCGCAATTGTTGATGCCGACCTCTTTATTGTTGATGACGGCGCAAGTGGAACAAACAGAAAGACTGCTGCATCTAGGTTATTGACTTATGCAATGACAGGAACTTTAACTGCTGCCGCACAGACTGGTATCACCTCTGTTGGAACACTAACCGCTTTACAAGTAGATAATATAAACGTAAATGGTAACACTATTACCGCTTCTTCTGGAGCAGTCAATATTACACCAGCGGGTGGTTCTGCAATCGTATTGGATGGCGCAGTCAATGTAGATGCTGGTGTAGTCACTGGTGTTACAAGTCTCACTTCTAATGCAATATTGATTGCTGATGATGGAACGATTGGTTCTGCTTCATCCACTAGTGCTATCACTGTAGCATCTACTGGTATTGTTACCTTTGTAGACGATATACTAATTAAAGATGGTGGTACAATTGGTGCCGCATCAGCTACAACTGCTATTACGATTGCTTCAACAGGTATCGTTACATTAGTAGATGATTTAATCCTAAAAGATGCTGCAACAATTGGTGTTACTAGTTCAACATCTGCTATTTCAATTGCATCCACTGGTATCGTTACTTTTGTAGATGATATTCTGATTAAAGATGGTGGAACGATTGGCGCAGCATCTGCTACAACTGCTATCACAATCGCATCAAGTGGTATTGTTACTCTAGTAGACGATTTAATTTTAAAAGATGCAGCAACAATTGGTGTTACATCATCCACCTCTGCTATATCTATTGCTTCCACTGGTATTGTAACCTTTGTAGACGATATTGTTATCAAAGACGCTGGCACAATTGGTAGTGCTTCAGCTACTGGTGCTATCGCTATTTCCTCTGGTGGTATTGTTACTCTAGTAGATGATTTAATTCTAAAAGATGCAGCGACAATCGGTGTCACATCATCCACCTCTGCTATATCTATTGCTGCAACAGGTATTGTGACATTCGTAGATGATATCCTAATTAAAGATGATGGTACAATTGGTTCTGCTTCAACAGCAGCCGCAATGACAATTTCTTCTGCTGGTATTGTTACCTTTGCTGATGATATTCTTATCAAGGACGGTGGAACTATAGGAGCAGCTTCTGCTGCAACTGCTATTACAATTGCATCAAGTGGTATTGTGACATTAGTAGATGACTTAATCTTAAAGGATGCCGCAACTATCGGTGTTACATCTTCTACTTCAGCAATCTCAATTGCTTCCACTGGTATTGTAACATTAGTAGATGACTTGATTTTAAAGGACGCTGCCACAATAGGAGTAACCAGTTCAACATCTGCAATCACAATTGCAGCTACTGGTATTGTTACTCTAGTAGATGACTTGATTTTGAAAGACGCTGCTACGATTGGTGTTACATCATCTACTTCAGCAATCTCAATTGCTGCAACAGGTATTGTAACATTCGTAGATGACATTCTAATCAAGGATGCTGGTACAATAGGTTCAGCATCGGCCGCTGGTGCTATTGCTATTTCCTCTGGTGGTATTGTGACGTTTGTTGATGATATCCTAATTAAAGATGGTGGTACAATCGGTGTCGCATCTGATGCAGATTCAATCACAATTGCTTCAGATGGTCAAGTAACTCTATCACAAAACTTAACAATCGTGGGTGAACTTGCAACGACTGGTTTCGCTAGTACGAGTTTTGCCGCCGCAAAAATTGTCATTGAAGATGGTGGAACAGATGGTTCTGGAACAGATGCGGGAGATAATATTATTGATGAAACAGATTCTGATAATATGCTAATGGAGAATGTTACATCGTGGGTGACATCTGGATTTACCATTAGAGATTCTTTCGGTAATCATTTGCAGACAGTTAATGGCGTATCGTAATGACAGTAAGAAGACCACTAGTCTATGATGCTGGACCGGCAAATACATCTGGCATTTTTAGAGAACTAACAGACGCAGAACTACTTGAATGGCAGACTGCTATCATAGATGTATACGCTGCTGACCCATCATCAGTGCTATCTGTAGTCAGCGGTAGTGGTACTATATCACCAACTATGGCAGATACAAGATTACAAGCGGGTGCCGCACAAGTAGGGTCTGATGGATTTGTTGCAGCATTTCCTAATGCTAGTCAAACAGATGACATAAGCACTGTAACAGTCAATTACGATAAAGTTTCTGGTGCATTTGTTACTTCTAATACTGGTGAAGTGGATAGTGGATATAACTATCCCCTCTTCTTCAATGAAGATACTGACAGTATTCAACCAATGAATCTTCAAGATTTGATTGACTCTATTATCGAACCCACTATTGATTTACTGGTTTCTGCTACTGAATCTGGTAGTACTGCTGGCACATATACGATACACACTGCTGCCTCTTTAAGTGGATATACAGAAGTTTCTGGTGCAGGGACAGCTATATATCTTGATACTAGGGCAAATGCAGATGCATACACAGCAGCGGGTATTCCAGAAACATTGGATCAACCAACTACGATTAACTCATATTTTCTTCAGAGAAAAAATGCAGGGACTAGTGTTCCATCAACTAAATTATTATTTTTAGACAATGATTATGGTGCGCCTTCCAATCCTAACGATTTTGATGTAAGAGAATATAATATTGCTGAAGCGACAGCTTTGTTAGCAACTTGGCTCAAGGTTTATGCTGGAGAAGTTTCGGGTTACAAGATTATATACTCAATTACTACTGATGGGTCTGGTGGTAATGCCAGAGGTTCTAGTATGGTTGATACTAAATTAAATGGTAGTGGTGTTTTTTCAACAACATTACAAAATACTAACGATTATAGAGCGCAAGAATTTCCAAATGGTAGTGCTGCAACAATCACTACTCACACGTTAAGAGTTACGAAGGGCTAGGAGAAAATGAATGGTTGATGCTCCAACGAAAGATTTTGCTGGTTATCATGGAAGGAATCGTCCTTTTCCATTTTGTGGTAGAATCATAGAAGCATATTATACAAATCCAAATCTGGATACGGTATGTGTTACTTATAAGGAAGAGGAAGAATTGACTCCAGATGGTGAGCCTAGAGCCTATGATTACTACATGGAAGTGGATGAGTCTGACCCAAGATTTCAAGCATTATTGAAAGAGGTGTCATATGAAGATTTGGAGAAAACCACAGGTGATCGAAATGAAGCATACCACGAACAGTTCAGACAGATTGTTCGTGGATATATTGATAGAGAAGGATTGACAGGAGACTTACTTGACAGCGGTGATACTGCTGACAGAGTTATGGATGAGGCAAGACTGCAACTTTTTGATTTTATATTTAACTATAATCCAGAATCTACAAAATCAAGAAATGATAAAGAGCAATTTTTCAGATTGAAGCTCTATATGTTTGAAACAGAAGTCGGACAGAAAGCTTCAAAAAAACACAAATCTGATATAAGAAAATCTGATACTCCACTGGAAGC
>Ga0209830_10004449_pt1 | contig 10192 bp, 12 predicted proteins | sample ArcticOcean_MG_C_12_FD_187439 | JGI IMG/M metagenome (GOLD analysis project Ga0209830, IMG submission 187439) | Marine microbial communities from western Arctic Ocean - ArcticOcean_MG_CB8_130 (SPAdes) (version 2) | ecosystem: Environmental > Aquatic > Marine > Oceanic | place: Arctic Ocean...
TAAAGATAGTAATCCAAATAATTCGGACAAGTTTATCGAAGTTGTATATCCTTTAAAAATGCAAATAATCCCAAAAATAGATCGCCAACATAAAATCTCAGAATCTTTAAATCTATCACATTGGGTGCATCCTTATACAGAAACAAAACAATTTCACATTCCCAAATATAGTATAATTTTAGTAGCAGATGTATCACCTGGCCTTTCGAGATATTATGAATATGTTCTTATGAAGTTTGAAGCTGAAGAAAGTTTTGATTTAGATGATTACAATGAAGAAGACATATATGATGAACTTCTAGAAGGTATGAATGTAGATTCAGATTCAATACATTAATATAGTCATATGCATAAAGGACATACCCTTTATACAGTATATTTTAACAAGAGTCAAGTACCTTTTAAAACTATTTAATTAAACAAAGGTTCCTTGACAATTATGTTGATATCATGTATAGTCATATAATAGTGAAAGGAATCTATTATGGCTTCGAAGGCATCTAAAAAACCACATTACGTAAATAACAAAGAATTTCTCAACGCAATGGTCGAATGGCACAAAACATTTGATAGAGACAAAGGAGATGAAACACCACCAGTTACTAATTATATTGCTGAGTGTTTTGTAAAAATTGCAACTCATTTATCTTATCGGCCCAACTTTATTAATTATACTTACAGGGATGAGATGATATCAGATGGTATTGAAAATTGCCTACAATATGTTAAGAATTTCGATCCAGAGAAGTCATCGAATCCTTTCGCATATTTTACACAAATTATTTATTATGCATTTTTACGTAGAATCCAAAAAGAGAAAAAACAAACTCATGTTAGGAATAGAATGATAGAAAAAAGAGAATATACTTCTTGGACTGTTATGGAAGGTGATGACACTGGCTATAATGTAAGGGGATTTAATCCTGATGTAATGTTACCAGATGAGGCTATAATTAAAACAAAAGAGCCTAAGGTAGTTAAGAAAAAAGGATTAGAAAATTTTATGGGGGATGATGAAGAAATTGATTCGGTAGTAGAAAGAGGCAGAGATTGAAGCTTGCAATTATAACCGACACTCACTTTGGTGCCAGAAATGATAATCAATACTTTAGTGACTTCTTCTATAAATTTTACAATGAAATATTCTTCCCTACATTAGAAGAGAGGGATGTTACTACTTGCATCCATATGGGCGATGTTATGGATAGACGTAAGTATGTTTCATACAAGACTGCTACAGATTTTAGAACTGGTTTTATTAATAAATTTGAAGAGTTGGGTATTGATTTACATATAACTATAGGCAACCATGACACTTATTATAAGAATACTAGTGAAGTAAATTCTATGGATGAGTTAGTGGGTGATAGATTTAAAGTTTATACAGAACCAAAGGTTGTAGACTTTGATGGTGTTCCTATAGTTTTAATGCCTTGGATTAATGCAAACAATTACGATAAATCTATGAATATTTTAAAGACTGCAAATGCAGATATTCTTATGGGCCATCTAGAAATCAATGGGTTTGCAATGAACGCTGGTAATATGGTATGCGAAGGTGGGTGGGATAGACAAGAATTTAAAAGATTCGAAACCGTATTCAGCGGCCACTTTCATCATAAAAATGATGATGGTCACATCTATTATCTTGGTACACCATACGAAATCTACTGGAGTGATTTTAACGATCCAAAGGGATTTCATATTTTTGATACAGAGACTAGGGAACTGGAAAGAATAGTAAATCCTTTTACAATGTATAAGAAGGTTTATTATGATGATACTCAGAACGACTATTCTGCTCATGATGTCTCCCAATATAAAAATCATTATGTAAAATTAATTGTAGTAAATAAAAAAGACCTATATGGTTTTGATAAGTTTACAGATAAACTTCTGGCTGCTGATGCACACGAAGTTAAGATTATAGAGGATTTTTCTGAATTTAGTGCTGACAATGTGTCAGATGAAATTGTAGAAAATTCAGAAGATACTATAACTCTTTTAGAAAGATATGTAGATGATCTTAATGTTGATTTAGATAAGAAAAGACTCAAGAACACTATGAAGGCACTATACCAAGAGGCACAGGATTTAGAGATATGAAGATTTTAATTATGGGATTGCCAGGATCAGGTAAGACTTGGCTTGGGGAACGATTAGGAAAACACTTCAATGTTCCATATTGGGATGCTGATGAAGTTAGGAAGATTTATAGTAACTGGGATTTTGACCAAAAGGGCAGAGAACAACAGTCTTTGCGTATGAGAAAACTTGCCGAGTTAGATGAAATAAGTATTAGTGGTTTTGTGTGTCCTCTGCCGGGATACAGAACATTTTTTATGGCAGATAAAACAATTTGGATGGACACTATTGATAAATCAGAATATGAAGATACCAATAAGTTATTCATACCACCAGAAAAATATGATTTGAGGATTACAAAATGGATAGACGAAAACCAACTGTACAAATGCTTGGAAGATTTCAACCCTGGCACGATGGACACACAGAGCTTTTTAGACGAGCTCATTCTAAAACTGGACAAGTGGTCATCTTAATTCGTGATACAGGCGAGGAATTTCATAATAGAGATCATATGATTGGAAAACTTATGGTTGCTGGGTTTTCTATGTGGAAAGATTATGAAATTATGGATGTTCCTAATATTGTAGATATTACATATGGTAGAGATGTAGGATATACGTTTACAGAAATACGTCTTAATGAAGAGATTGAAGATATTTCTGCTACTAAGATTCGAGATTCTCTTAATCCAATAAAGGGGCATCCAGTTTGATAGCTTTTAAATATGTAAGATGGAGGAATTTTCTTTCAACAGGAAATAACTTTACAGAAATACAATTAGATAGAAGTAACACCACTCTTATTATTGGAGAGAATGGCGCTGGTAAGTCTACTATTCTTGATGCACTATGTTTTGGTCTGTTTGGTAAACCATTTCGTCCTATCAACAAAACACAATTGATCAACTCAGTCAATATGAGTGGAGCTATGGTTGAAGTGGAGTTTGAGATAGGTTCGAAGAAGATTAAAGTAGTACGTGGTATCAAACCTAATTTATTTGAAATCTATATTAATGGTAAGATGTATAATCAGGATGCAAATGTTCGAGACTACCAGAAGTATCTAGAACAACAGATTCTTAAACTAAACTATCGTAGTTTTACTCAGGTTGTGATACTTGGTAGTTCTACGTTCATTCCATTCATGCAGCTGAAGGCTCGACATCGTAGAGAGGTGGTTGAAGAGATTCTTGACATCCAGATTTTCTCTCTGATGAATATAATTTTAAAAACTAAACTTGCTGATATCAGAGGTGATCAGAAAGATATAGAATACCAATATGATTTGAATCAAGAAAAAATTCAACTACAAGAAAAATTCATTGAAGAAATGAAGAGCAATAATACTCAGATTGTAAATGATAAAAAATCTAAAATAGAAGTCAATAATTCTGATTTAAATAACAAACGATCCATTTTAAAATCTTTGTCTATAAATAACCAAGAGCTCTTATCTACAATAACAGATAATGATAAGGTTATAAAAGATTTTACAAAACTAAAAGATTTAAAGTCTACTCTTGTAGAAAAGCACAAGTCACATTCTGATACTGTTGCCTTCTTTAATAACAATGAAGACTGTCCAACATGTGAACAGCACATTGGTGAGTTATTTAAGAAAGACATGATCTTATCTAAGGATAAAGAAGTTAAAAGGTTTTTTAAAGGTATTGAAGATATTGATGTTGTTTTGAAAGAATCTAGAGAGCGCCAAAAAGGAATAAAGGCAATATTAGAACAAGTAAGAGAAAATGAAGTTCAGACTGCAAAAGAAAATAGTTCTATATTGCAAATTGAAAAATACAACTCTACATTAGAATCTGAAATTAAATCTTTAGAAACATATGATGTAAAAAATACAGACTATGATAAACTAAAAGAACTAACCTCTCAGTCAAATAATTTAGGAACAGAAAAATCTAAATTGAGAGAAGAATTGACGTATGGTGAAGCTGTGCGTAATATGTTGCAAGATACAGGTATCAAGACTAAGATTATTAAACAGTACCTACCTATCATGAATAAACTTATTAATTCTTATCTGAGTTCTATGGAGTTTTATGTTAATTTTACTTTAGATGAAAACTTTGAAGAAACCATTAAGTCGAGGCATCGTGACGATTTCTCATACCCATCATTTAGTGAGGGCGAAAAAATGCGTATTGACCTTGCACTGTTGTTCACATGGAGAGCAATTGCAAAGATGAAGAACAGCACTAACACAAACCTGTTGATACTGGATGAAATTTTTGATAGTTCGTTGGATGGTACAGGAACAGATGAGTTCCTAAAAATTCTTAATACGTTAGGTGGCGAGAATGTATTTGTTATTAGTCATAAACAGGATGCACTAGTTGATAAATTTAAGAGTACGATAAAATTCCATAAGGTGAAAAATTTTAGTCATGTTGCAGTTAATTAAAGAATGGCCAGATTTAACAAAGAGCACAAGTAATGAGGATTGTTATTTTCTCAAAAAAATGTGTGAGGAATATAAACCTAAAAAAATATTAGAGATAGGTACATTTGTAGGCAAGTCTGCATATGCAATGGCATCTGGTAGTAACTGTATTATATATACTGTGGATCGTGATAAGGATAAGTTTTTAAAACCACCTAAGTATAAACATCTATCAGATAGAATTATTAGACATCCAAATATGGATAGTATAGATTTCTGGAAAAACTATCCAGACTTAGATGGTTTTGATTTTGTATTTGTAGATGGGTGGTTAAGGCAGGAAGACGTAGAAAATATATTTCAGAGGACACTTGACAATTTTTGGTTTTTATGTCATGATTATAGATTAAATGATAAAGGTGAAGAGGTAGTAAAAAGAATGATGATGGAAGGTATGATGAGAGATTATGAATTTGTGTTATCTGAAGGAGGAGAGTGTACCGCTCTAGTAAAATTTGGGAAAGCGTAGTGACTTTGAAAGAAAACCAAGAGACTTTTATCCAACGCCGTTTGCGGCAGTAGAGCCTCTTATACAACATTTACCAGAAGGTTTTGCTTTTGCTGAACCATGTGCTGGTGATGGACAATTATGTCGCCACTTAGAATATTTTGGTGGTACTTGTATGTGGGCAAGTGATATTGAACCACAATTAGAAGGAGTACTTCAAAATGACTATACTGAATTGGGTGAAAATGAAGTTTTCGAATCTGGATACATTATCACGAATCCACCTTGGGACAGGTCTTTGCTTCACCCTATGATTGAACATTTTACTAATCTACGTCCTACATGGTTATTGTTTGACGCAGATTGGGCTCACACTAAACAGTCAGTACCATATATGAAGAAGTGTGCTAAGATTGTCAGTGTCGGCCGAATCAAATGGTTTGGTAACATGACAGGCAAAGATAACTGTGCATGGTATCTTTTTTATAACAACGATATTGAAACAACATTTTATGGGAGAGGTTGGCAGCGCACTTGTCGCAACAATACAATAACATGAAAATATTATTAATGGGACTGCCTGGATCAGGCAAAACTTGGTTGGGTGAGAAATTATCAAAACATTACAGTATTCCCTATTGGGACGCTGATAATGTTAGAGCTATATATAATGATTGGGATTTTTCTCCAAGAGGAAGAGAACAACAGTCTTTGCGTATGAGAAAACTTGCCGAGTTAGATGAAATAAGTATTAGTGGTTTTGTATGTCCTCTGCCGGGCTACAGAACATTTTTTATGGCAGATAAAACAATTTGGATGGATACTATTGATAAGTCAGAATATGAAGATACCAATAAGTTATTCATGCCACCAGAAAAATATGATTTGAGGATTACAAAATGGATAGACGAAAACCAACTGTACAACTGCTTGGGCGATATCAACCTTGGCACGATGGACACACAGAACTTTTCAGACGAGCTCATAGTAAAACTGGGCAAGTTATAGTTATGGTACGTGATACAGGAGAAGGTCATCACGATAGAAATAACATGATTGAACAACTAGAGTTTGCTGGTTTTGCGTATGGTAAAGATTTTGAAGTTATGGATGTTCCAAATATCGTGAACATTACATATGGTAGAGATGTGGGTTATAAGATAGAAGAAGAGAGACTTACTCCAGAGATAGAACGAATTTCTGCCACTAGGTTAAGGAAGGTTTATAGTCAGTGATAACATTTAAATATGTACGTTGGAAGAATTTCCTTTCGACAGGTAATAACTTTACAGAAATTCAATTGGATAGAACTTCTTCTACGTTAATTATAGGCGAGAATGGAGCTGGCAAATCAACCATACTTGATGCGTTATGTTTTGGACTATTTGGAAAACCCTTTCGCCCTATCAATAAGGCTCAGTTGGTTAATTCTGTTAACAATGGGTCGTGTATAGTAGAGGTAGAATTTGAGGTTGGTTCCAAGAAGATAAAGGTAGTACGTGGTATCAAACCAAATATATTTGAGATTTATATCAATGGTAAGATGTACAATCAAGATGCTAATGTACGAGATTACCAGAAGTATCTAGAACAGCAAGTCCTTAAACTAAACTATCGTAGTTTTACTCAAGTAGTTATACTAGGATCATCCACATTCGTGCCCTTTATGCAACTTAAGAGTAGGCATAGGAGAGAAGTGGTTGAGGAGATACTTGACATACAGATTTTCTCTCTTATGAATATGCTACTCAAGACTAGACTTAAAGAGACCGCTAATGAGAAGAAAGAAGTTGAATTTCGGCATGATCTTACAACAGAGAAAATTGATCTGCAAGATCAATTCATTAAAGAGATGAAAGACAGTAATACACATTTGATCAAAGAAAAAATTAGCTTGATAGAAAGTAATGAAGAAGAAGTATACAAGAAGAGTTCAGAGATTACTTCTTTTACAAATAACAACAAAGACCTTTTACTACAAATACAAGACTATGATAAAGTAAAAGAAAAACACACTAAACTAAAAGACCTTAAGAGTACTCTTAAAGAGAAACATAAGTCTCACTCTAATATGGTTGATTTCTTTGAGCTCAATGCTGACTGCCCTACGTGCGAACAACATATAGATGAAGAGTTTAAAAAGACTATGATTGGCGTTAAGAGTCAAGATGTAACTAAATTCTCTGTTGCATTAGATGATATGGAAACTGCTCTTACAGTTACGAGGAAGAGACAAAAGGAAATATCAGAGATAGTAAGTAAAATTAGAGAGAATGAAGTAAGTGTTGCAAAGGAGAACAGCTCTGTTACACAACTAGAGAAGTTCAATGCAGTACTGTCTTCAGAGATTCAAAATCTACAGTCTTATGATGTTAACAAGGCAGACTACGATAAATTGGGTGAACTAAAAACTCTACAAATAAACCTAACTAATCTCAAATCAAAATTGAGAGAAGATCAGACCTATGGCGATGCAATACGCAATATGTTACAAGATTCGGGCATCAAGACTAAGATCATCAAACAATATCTACCTATCATGAATAAGTTGATCAATACCTATCTAAAGTCTATGGAGTTCTATGTTAACTTCACTCTAGATGAGAGTTTTGAGGAGACAATCAAATCTCGCTATCGTGATGAGTTCTCTTATCATTCCTTTAGTGAGGGTGAGAAAATGCGGATAGACCTTGCACTACTATTCACATGGAGAGCTGTTGCAAAGATGAAGAATAGTGCTAACACTAATCTACTGATACTGGATGAGATATTTGACAGTTCGTTAGACTCTGGTGGTACTGATGAGTTTCTTAAAATCCTCAATACACTAGGTGGAGAGAATATATTTGTGATCAGTCATAAGCAAGATGCACTTGTAGATAAATTTAAGAGTACAATTAAATTCAACAAAATTAAAAACTTTAGCCATATTAACACAAATTGATATAGGAATATATAATGTCATATGTAATGATAGAAAGAAATCACCCAATTTTGAATGTTAAACTGAATGAAGTTTCTCCTGATTTAGATAGAGTAGAGCTGGTGAAGAACCTTGTTGAGACTATGATACATGAGAATGGAATAGGTTTGTCTGCTAATCAGGTGGGTGTTATGGAACGGGTCTTTGTCATGTATAGTGATATCAAAGAGAAAAAGATTGTATCCTGTTTTAATCCTCAAATCATAGAGGAATCCACTGAGCATTCATTAGAGGATGAGGGTTGTTTGACATACCCAGGCTTATGGTTAAAAGTAAGTCGTCCAGTATGGATTAAAGCAACATGGGAAGATTCAGAAGGTACATCAGGAGAATACAAACTTGCAGGACTAGAGGCGAGGATATTCCAACATGAGTATGATCATATGGAAGGGACAAATTACACGAAAAGAGTAAGTAAACTGAGACTTACGAGAGCAAAGAAGAGATTAAGTAAACAGCTTAAAAAGTTGGACGATCCCAAATAGCTATGAAAAAACGTATACACATTAATATGCATATTATTCGTAAGAATAAGAAGACAGGAGAAAGAAATCCTGTTATAACGTGCAAAACATCAAAGAGCAACACCTACGGTCACACAGTGAGCATAGATGGACCCTCTACAGTCATCTATTCACCAGACAAGCCGTTGTCCTGTGGAGCTCGTGTTTGGATAGAAACAAACGCTCCTGTAACAGTAGACGATACACATATACTATAAATAGAAATATGAGTAACATAGATTATAGTACCAAAATACCGAATAATGTAAACCTTGCTGGTGATCGCAAAGTGCAGCGTGCATTAGAGCAGTGGCAACCAGCATTTATTAATTGGTGGGACAACCACGGGCCCAACTGGGCTGCAAACGATGATATATTCCTACGTACTGCAACCAGTGCAAACACTGATGGTTGGGCTGTATTTGATTACGTCAAGATGCCTGACTATCGCTGGGGTATATTTCTTGCTGACCCGATAAAGGATCGTAAGATTTCTTTTGGTGATTCCAAGGGACAACCAGTATGGGATGAAGTTCCAGGCGAGTATCGTGCAGACCTAAGGCGTTTAATCGTCACTCAGGGAGACACAGAACCCGCCTCAGTGGAACAATTACAACACTTGGGAAAGACTGCACCAAGTTTATATGATTTGCGTCAACTGTTTCAAGTCAATGTAGAGGAAGGAAGACACCTCTGGGCGATGGTCTATCTGCTACACAAATACTTTGGAAGAGATGGAAGAGAAGAAGCGGATATGATGCTGTCTCGCCATAGTGGAGATGAGGATGCACCACGTATACTAGGAGCGTTTAATGAGTCCACACCAGATTGGCTTGCGTTCTTCATGTTCTCCTATTTCACTGATAGAGATGGCAAGTTTCAGTTGGCATCACTTGCAGAGTCTGCATTTGATCCATTGAGTCGTACATGTAAGTTCATGTTGACAGAAGAGGCCAATCATATGTTTACGGGTGAGTCTGGCGTAATGCGTATCATTGATCGTACTTGTACTCTTATGAAAGAAAATGATGACGTAACAAAATTAGGTGGAATACCGCTGGACATCATACAGAAATACATTCATTTCCATTACAGTGTCAGCCTTGACCTATTCGGTTCAGAAGAATCTAAAAACGCTGCAGCGTTCTTTGCAAATGGACTCAAGGGACGATATAAAGAAGAATCAATCAAAGATGACCACATTCTATCGATACAAGAAAGACTTGCTCTGAATGAACGATTACAAGACGATTACATAAAGGATTGTGAACGGGGAGTCATACGATGGAATAAGACCATAAAGAGTCATGGTATAGACTACGAACTAAAACTACCTGTTAAATCAATGAATCGCCGTGTTGGTCGATTTGCAAACGAATCCGACTATGGTATAGACTTGCCCACGATACAAGATAGAGAATACGTAAAATTTCTCATGAATCCAGTGAAAGAGCCAGGTAAGTTCGCCAATTACATATCCCCTCCAAACAAAGGTGTTCATGGTAATCCAATAGACTTTGAATACATAAAATTTCATTAATATATCATTATTTACTTGACAAATCCTTTTCAGTGTGTTATTGTTAGTAATAATCAAAAAGGATATACATTATGAGATATTACAAGAGCCCTGAGATAACCACCAAGAACCACTTTCTCGTAGATACCATATGGCCAGTGAAAGGTAGTAAAGGAAACACTTACTCAGTG
>Ga0209830_10004457_pt1 | contig 10182 bp, 17 predicted proteins | sample ArcticOcean_MG_C_12_FD_187439 | JGI IMG/M metagenome (GOLD analysis project Ga0209830, IMG submission 187439) | Marine microbial communities from western Arctic Ocean - ArcticOcean_MG_CB8_130 (SPAdes) (version 2) | ecosystem: Environmental > Aquatic > Marine > Oceanic | place: Arctic Ocean...
AAACCGTGTGTCATCAAGAAGGATTTCTTGGGTCACTCCTGGGTTACTGGCACTAGTTTTTTACAGCATACTCATCATTGATTAAATAATGTCTGATGGTATAAAGTCCAGTGAGTATGTGCTTCTTAAACATCGCAAACAAATTGGCCACGTGGCGGAATGGTTACGCAGAGGATTGCAAATAGTTAGTTCTGGAAGTACGCAATACTCAATCACCCAATGTTTATCACAATAATTTAATTCAACCATACTATTACAGGGCCTTCAAGTGTCTGGTGGATACCTGGTGGATACAATAGAAGAATAATTTTTATATAAATTATTAGCTATGAAGGCTACTTAGTTCTTATAACGCTATCCCAATCTCTAGTAAAAATACACTTTAAAAGATTTTCATCTTTATTTTTAATATTATAATTATATCTTTCCATGAATTTTTTATGCCATGTAGGAAGAACTAATCTTTCATTTTCCTTACTATCGCTATAGGTCATTATATCATTAATGAAATATTTTAGGCTCCACATATATTGGTGTTCAATAGACTTTGGTGCTTTTATAGTTTCACCTTCATGTGTTCTAGCAAAACTAAAATCACTTAGAATTTTTTCTATAGCCTTTTCTGTAAATTCAGATGGAACTTTTGAACTTCCATGAAGACCACAACTTAATACTTCATTTTCTGATTTGGCTGGCTTACCTGTAAATATATTTTTATACGTTTTTGATAATGCTATTTGATATTTTTCATCTGTATAAAACCCTTTTGACGGTAAATTTTTTAACACTTTGTTAAAATGAACAATTAAGTCTCTAAAAATAAATTTGGCTACATCTTTTGTCAATTGAAGATAGTAAGGAATTCTAATAATCCTTATAGTAAAAATTTCTCCATTTTTTTTTATATGCTCCAATCCTTTATATTTTCTCTCATCTTTCATTACCTTAAATGAGTCCGTGTAATGATTTGGTCCATCAAATTCAAAAACCAATCCTAAACTTTCAATGAAATAGTCTGGCTCAATATTGCTTTTAGCTTCAAGGCCAAGTTTTTTTAAAGTTTTTCTAACTTGGATTTTGCCATATTCTTTTTCTGGTATAAAAGTATTAATTATCTCAAATAATGGATCAATCTTATCTTTTTTTTTTCCAGGTTCTAGCCCACCTACTTTAGCTTTTCTTGTAACACCAAATATCTTTTTAAAATTTTTAGTTTTCTCATATGTAGAATATATTTTATCTATTGAACGAAATCTTTTTATATCTTTATTCATTATGCTTTGTCTAATTTTACGTAATATTCAGTAAGTAATGCACTTAAGTCTTGTTCTGGGTCTTCTTCTGCACTAGCTATCATTTTTTTTGCATCTTCTACGGGTGGTAATTTTCTATCACTGAATTCTTCTTTCCAAATATTATTTAATCTTGTTTGGGCATCATTCTTAACTCCAGATTTTTTGGTATTAGCATTATTAGAAGTGCTAGTTCTTGAGGCATCTAATCTGCTATCTACTTCACTTTTATCAATTCTAGGTAATGCATACAATTCTTCATCATTTCCATAGTGACGACCTTGTACTGGTGAATATGGATATTCAAAAAACACATCCTCACTCTTATTAAATACCAAACAATATTTATCTTTTTGATCATAACCTTTTTCAACACTTTCATACTCAAAGTGATCTATCTCATATCTCTTAACAATCATTTGATTACTATTAGTCAAATAAGCATAAGCATATTTCAATTGATCTATCATCTCAGGGTCTATTTTCCACTGACCAAGAGATTTATTCTCTTTATCATTTAAAATATTATTCATGTAGTTTTCGTAAGTGACCGAGAAAATAAGTGAGTTTTTTTTATTCATTATCTAGAAAGTGTTATGTCTGTTATAAATTATGAAAAGAAAAAATCTAAATACTTAATTGTTCCACCATACTCATTAGCTAAATTTAGTTTGGTTGCATGTCCAAGATATGCCTCTATAGCTTTTTTCATTGTACTTGTATCATCATTTTTCATTGAAAATTGTTCAATTATTTCATATTCATAATCTTCAGGTTCATCCCCCAAAACTTTTTCAATAGTAATATAATATTCAGTATCATGCTCTGAACCAGTTCTAATCATTATTAGTTTAGCTTCATCGCCTACAATTATGTCAGCATCTGAATCAAATTCTTTAGTTATTTTTTCCAAAAGTTTTTTAGAAATTTCATTTTTAGTTGTCATGTTTTTTATTATTCATCTGAGATTAAAGAGTTTACTAACTCAATAATATTTTCTTTAATATATGTTGTTTTGTTACTAGCATATGAGTCACCCCTACCTTCAAATACTACTTCTTTAGCTCCAAAATAAAAAGATATTGTCGATGGATCTTGTTTTGCATCATAGTCACAATCAATGCTTTCACCTTCCTCAAATCTTTCAAATTCATCTTCATCGTAATCTATTGATTTTCCTGGACCTTCAAAATTATCAATAAATTCACTAATATATTGCGTCCATTCATTATCGTTTAATCTTTGAACAAATTCTTTTAAGGGAACAGTGCCATCATTATTAGAAAAATATATATTGCCACTTAATTTATTATTATTATATGCAACACCTTCTTTAGAGGTTCCATCTTCAAAAAAATAAGTTCCAGATACACTTTCTCTTTCAGATATTTTATGCAAACTAACTGAAATTTTAGTTAATTCTTCTCCTTTTAAATTTTCTGATTTAATGAAATTTTTATAGACTTCTTCACCAGTTTTAAAAATGTCTTTATCCTTCTTGAGGGAAGCGTGGGCATATTGTAGAGCATTTCCATCTTGTTTGATAGCAACACTAACGACTTCTTTATCCTTTTTTAGAGAAGTACTGGCGTATTGTAAGTCAACTCCATTTTGCTTTACAGCAGTCAAAACAACTTCTTTATCTGCTTTTAATTTTCCATCAGCGTATTGAAGAATATTACCATAAATATCTTGTTTGATCGCTGTTAGAACAACTTCTTTATCTGCTTTTAACTTTTTATCAGCATATTGTATGGCATCTCCACACTGTTTTACTGCAGTAAGTACAATTTCTTTATTACCTTTTAATTTCTTGTCAGCATATTTAAGAGCTTCTCTATTTTCTTTTATCGCAGTTAGAACAACTTCTTTATCTGCTTGTAACTTTTTATCAGCATATTGTAAGGCATCTCCATTTTGTTTTACTGCAATAAGTACAATTTCTTTATTACTTTTAAATTTCTTATCGGCATATTTAAGAGCCTCTACATCTTGTTTTATCGCAGCTAGAGCAACTTCTTTATCTGCTTTTAGCTTTTTATCAGCATATTTTATGGAATAACCTGCAATTTTTACCACCTCTAAAATAAATTTTTTATCTTTTTTTAAACTATCATCAGCGTATTGAAGAGCGTGACCATTATTTGTTACCGCAGTTATAACAATTTTTTTATTTTTTTTAAATTCATCAGATAAATTTTCTAATTCATAACCATTTTCTTGAACTTTTTTTAATGCTTTATCTTCTGACATAATTATTTTATAGATCAGTTTTTTTTGAACTAGTTTTAACATTCTGCATGATTGCATCTACTAAATTCATAACTCCCCATTTATTTTTTCGTGTGTATTTTTTTAACTCAAGTCCCTGCATGACTTCTATACCATACAAATATTCTCCATATTGACCTTGCTGTATGTTGTTAAAACACCAAAAACCTTTACCACTTAAAAAATCATCTTTATGTTGAGGCCTTATATTAATTTTAAAAATTGCGTCTGATTTTATCTCAATATTTTTGCCACTTTCTGTAATCAATAATTCTCCATCTACTATATTTTCCGAACCACAATAAAAACCAATACTTGAACTATCTATTTTTAAAGTTACAGACATAGTGTCTGGTTTAATTTTTTTAAATTGTTGTATGATAGGTTTTTTTAACTTCGGGTCTAAATCTTTAATAGTGTCTGGATTCGTGTTATTTGTTAGAACAAATATTTCTTTAATTTTGATAAAAACATTCATAGTTATTTTATAAATAGCTTAACCTTTATAATTTTTTCTTCAAGATCATTTATTGTTTTATAAATATGATCTTTCTCTTGTTTACTTATCTCTTTACCCATTTGACTATCTGGGCTCATGGCGTTTTGAGAAATATTCTTTTAATCGCTCCCTTTGTATAAGTTCATTTCGGTTGATTTAGTAATAGTATTTCCTATTAAATCATATTCTTTATCATTATATGAAACTGCACGACAAGTAGGCTCACCATAAACTTCTATATTATAAAAAATTAAATTTTTTTTATTTAAACCTGTTTCGTCTGTTTCTATTAAACCCATTTCGCTTTCCATTGAGCTCCAAACTCCTTTTTCAAATGTACTGCCTAAAAAAAAATATTTTCCCTTAACTTTGTCATGATTGGGGCCAAATTCTTCAAATTTTACTTTATACTTGCTATCTAAAAAATCCATTTCCATTGTAAATTTTTCACGTTTAATTTCTTTTTCATCTTTATCAGTTTCAATAATTTCTAATATATTTTCATCTGAAATTGCGGGACCATTAGTGTGAACTACATTGTCTAGCTCAAACCAACTGCAATTAAATCTAGATTTTTCTGGTATATCTTTATTTGCATTTTCAGGATCAGATTCAAATTCGGAAAAATGTTCATCGTTAGCACCTTCATTTTCTTGTACTTTCTGTATCCAATAGTCATATTGTTCTTTGGAAATAACCCCCATAACTGTTTCACCACCAAGTGAATGACATTCAATTTTAAAATATCTTTTCATATTGATTATTTTATTGGCAGTTAAAATTTATTAATAGCAACTTCAATTTTATTGCTTTTTAATTGAGCATCAATACGATAATTTTGATCTTCAGAGGTAAAATAAAAATCAACTTCAAAAGAATTTTTTTTAAATTCAACACTTGTAAAATTTTCTCTTTCATATTCAGCGTTTTCCCAATCAAAATCACTTTCCTGCCATTTATCAATCTTGTCTTGCGAAACACTTTTTTCCAAACATGCGTTAAGTAAAAAATACTGAGGGAACCATAGTATTTTACTATTATTAAATATCATTGACATGTCTTTACCCTTTAATATTCCCTCGTAATAAGGAAATTTAAAATTGTCAGAGTCATCAGCTTTTGGAAATTTTTCATATTTTCCTTTTATAATTTCTTCAGCGACAGCTATTTCTTTCTTTGATGCATTTTGGTATTTTAAATAATTTGGGTCTTTAATAGCAACTTCAATTTCTTTTAAAGTAAATTTTGTTTTCATGTTTTTATTATTATTTTATAGACAGTTTAAGTTTAGCAATTTTTTCTTCAAGCTCATTTATTGCTTTATAAATATGATCTTTCTCTTGTTTACTTATCTCTTTACCCATTTGACTATCGGGGCTCATAGCATTTTCAGCAATATCCATTAAATTGCCTACACGTCCACCTATTTTTATTAAAGTGCTTGCTACATTTTCATATACATTAATTTTATTAAACTCGTCTTCGAGTAATAATGAGAAGTTATCTATAAAAGGTGTTCCTAAAGATTTTCTTTGCATTAAAATATCAAGCATAACCGCATCAGTAAAATGTAAGTTATGATCTTTATCATCTGAATCACTACATTTTCTAAAGTGAGATATAGATTTACTTGTAATATTTTTTATTTCATCTTCATCAAGCTTAGCTATTGCTTGAGCTAGTATATGTTCAATTGTTAAGGGATCCCTAAGCTTGGTCATAAATCTTTGATTCTACATATTAAAGGTTTACTTGTTTTTAAGTATATCTTTAAATTCTTGAGTTTCTTTAAATTTTGGATCAATTAACTCTAAAGATCTATCAAAATTTTCTCTTTTTTTATTACCTTTCTCAAACAATGCTGTGCGAACAAATTCACTATCCGTCTTGAATTTTTTATCTACAAAATGAAGATTAAGATCATAGTCCTTAACGCATTGAAGATTAAACTCTCTATCTTTTTTTATTTTACCTTTGCAACGCTGAATGGCATGAGCCATAGGACTATGTTTTTGAATTGCCCAAATAACTTCTGGGTCATTACAAAAATCATCAGCAAACTCATTAAAAATATTAGAAACTGAATTCTTATTCTCAGATATCATTTTCATTAGTTCTTTCTTTTCATCAAGTTCATAAAATTTTTCAATAGACATAGTTAATCCCGCTGTTAATTATAGCTATATTAATCCTTATTTCGTATACGTGGCAAGAGTAAAATTTTCACCTAATGGTTCATTTTCTTCTGATACAGAATTGATCATATTATTATTATAAATAACATCAGTTATAATTTCCCAATTGTTTAAAGAGCAAGTTTTTATTTCCAACTTTTCTATATCAAAGTTATTTTCAGTCTCTAATTCAAAGTGCACTTCTCCAGTTTCTGTAAGTTCGCCAAGAAGAAAATAATCAGTTGATCCATCTTCAACGAAATCACTAATTTGTTTTTTTTCTCTTATAATTTTTACACCATTACTTGATAGATCTTTTTCGTTTAAAGGTATTTGTACCACCTTTCCAGAATGTTCAATAATTAGATTTGCTGCATTAAATGAAAAACCTTGAGATTCATATTTTCCTCTTTCTGAATTCCAATTTCTTAATGATAAATCTTCTGGAACCTCTTCTGTTAATCCTAAAGCATCATTTCGTATAAATTCATCATCTTTACTTGAAAAAAATTCATATTGTTTTTTATTTATAGCAAAAAGAATTTGCTCACCACCTTCCCCCGATAGAGAAAATTTAATCATTTTTTAAATAAAATCTTTACCAGTGCTTAGATACATACATTTCTCACAACTTTTATTGATTTCTGGAACGGTATCTGAATCTAATGTTTTTTTCATTTCTACAATTTCTCTATCCACCCAAGATGTATCTGTTTTATACGGAACTAAAGTTGTAGTAAAATTTAACTTATCATCAAATTTGTCATAACTTTTTTCCCCATTACAGACATAAAAATAAGCAGTATCAGATACTTTAAAATCCATCTTTCTCAAAATATGAACATAAATATCCATCTGAATTTTATATCCAAAATGATAAATGTTACTTAGGTATGGTTCTGTTTCTACTTTCTCATTACTAGATTGAGCTTTGTAATCCACGACTACCAATTCTTCTTTGTCCTGATCAAACCAAATGTCGTCAAGACCACCATGAATTTCTATGTTGGTGTTTTTATCAAGAAAAGAAATACCTCCTGTTAGAGCATTTCTCCAATGATCCATTTTTTCATGTTCAAATGGAATAAACTTAAGATTATTTTTAACTACATATGGGTGTGGTTTTTTTTGTTTTCTTAATTCGTCAAATTCTTTTTTAAGCAATTCATCTACTGCTGAATTTAATGACCACCCTGGCATTCCAGGATCTTTTAAACCTTTAACTCTTTCAAGATAAAAACATCTTTTGCAATCTAAAAAATTGCTAAATTTTGATCTACTAATTTTAAATTTTTCATTTGACCCTTTGATGTAAATGCTTCCTTTTCGGGTTCTAAGTGGAGTAACTTCTGCCAGCTCTCCTTTTGAATTTCTTTTTAATCCCATAACCAATTAAATATATTATAGTTTTTGATTTTATACGATAAAGTTTATCAATAACTCTTCTATTGTTCCGTTTTGTTTAAGAATATCAGTAAATTCATCTGGAATTTCAAGTAATCAAAGTTAAAAATTAATTAAATTAAAATAGAATCTAATTTTTTTAATTTTTCTCCAGATAGATTAAATGTATCGATAATGGTTTGTTTGTTCTTGTTTAACCAAGTCTTAAATTCTAAAAGATCTCCATTAAAAATCATATCTTCGCTATTAATATCACCACTCCAAATATCATCTTCATCCTCGGATGCCTCGTAGCTTTCTTCAAATTTAACACTCCATTTTGAAAAATTCATAGTTCTTATTTTTAAAAGATTTTCTTTATCTTCTGTGTATGTTTTTTTACAATCACCACTACTCTCAAAAAGTTGTGCTATTGTTTCAACTTCAGATTCACTAAACTCATCAAATATCACATCAAGAATTTCATCACCATCCATAATTATAAATCTATAGTAAACAAAGAGTTATCTGCATAAGGTAAGTAAATTTCATCACCATCCTTACTTCCTTTGAAACAAATAGTCGGCTCAACCCATTCTTCAGACCAGTCTTTATCTAAAAATCTCTCTTCTTGGTCACCATCATCAAAAGATAATTCTATATCCGCTGACTCTAAAACTACAATCATTTTACCTTTTACTTCTGTGAATTTAATTTTTACTGTAGACTTATTGACTGAAACTTCTGTAACTTCATATTCATCGGAGTCTGGATTAAAATCATTAAAGTTTAAAGTTGAGATAGTTGGTTTATAATCTTTTAAAAATTTATCATGATCTTTTTTTGAATGTGATAACTCTAAACTTAAGTTAGCTTTATTTGCATCAGACTTCTGAACAATTTTACATTTCGTCATAAATTCAGCATATTCATTAAGTGAAAAATAATCAATCTGATTTCACTGAAAAACTTTAAAAAAATGCTTATATTAAGTCTGTTATCGCTGATAAAACAAATAAACCAATTTCACATACTCTCACTGAAAGTGATTTGAGAAAACTATCAGACGAAGAACTCAACAATTATTGTTCAAAAATAATTAAAATAACAGTTGAGTCATATATGGAGGTAGAAGAGTATCAACAAGATTAAAGCATTAGAGTTAGTTAAAAAAAATGGTTTAGATTTAAAAAATCTACCCACACATTTTAAAAAAGATAGAGAAATAGTCCTAGCAGCCGTAAGAAGTGATGGCTTTGCAATAGTAGACGCTGATAGCAAGTTTTTAGATGATAAAGAGATTGCTATAGAAGCTATTAAAAATAATACAGGTGCATTCCTTCTTCTTAATAAAAACCTCACAATGGATAAAGATATTCTGACTTTAGTTGGTCTAGAAAAACACATAAAGAAAGGAAAAAAATGAAGCTTATAAAAACGTTGTTCTTTTTGTTTTTAGTAACATTTACAACTCATTCATTTGCTAAATCAAATGAATATTATAAACAAACTCTGGTTCATGTCTTAACTGAATGTAATTCATCGTGTCAGAAACAAGTATTTGAACAAGAGGTGCATAAGGCATTTTTTGTTTTAATGGAGGCAGTTCTAGATCAAATGAGATTTGAATTGTCGCTTAAACAAAAGGAGAGCTATGATTAAGATTATAATCATAATTCTTTTCTTAATAACAACACAAGCATCAGCAAACTGCCGTTACAATATGAGTGCTGATATCGTCAACAACGTCATGATTAATAAGAAGGAAAACTATACTTGTAAGGAAGAGGGAAACTTTCTCTATCAGTTCGTCACGAAAGAGGAATATTCCAGAACCTTTACAACAGTATTCTTTTTATTACTCGAGGCATTATAAAAAAGGAGTAAAATGAGAATAATATCAATTATCATAATGGGCTTGCTACTAAGTAATTGTACCAACTCTTATGTGAAAAATAAGAAGATGATTACTTCACCTGATGACCTACAGAAATTTGTTAATGTTTATTGTAATAAAAACAAACAGACGGACAAGGTTATTAAAGTATGTGGCACTGGTTGGAGTAAAGATTTAGTTATTTCTGAATCTAAAAGTGTGTTGTCTGCCAAATTAAAAATTGCAGATATCACTAATCACTCAATCGTTTCTAATGAAGTCATAACGCACAAGGAAACGAACAAGGGTATTGTAAAAACTTACAATCTTACTGCTGACTCAAAATTAGAAGATGTCAGTATCGCAGGATATAAAATACTTCACAAAAAAGTACTTAAAGAGAAGAATGGCTGGAGAACAATGGTACTCGTGGAATATAGAATATCTTAACCTTTTGATAACAGTACCAACGTGGTTCAAGTCAGTAATGGCTTCATCATTCCAACTAATCCGTGGTTCCCTAGTGGATACTTTTGTGTTAACTTTCGTTGTTGTTGTCATATCTGTTAATATTGTGATAATGACAAATCAATCAAGCTAACATTAGAGTTTTGGTCTAGCTTGGTCTAGTTGGCCACGTGGCGGAATGGTTACGCAGAGGATTGCAAATACCTTGTTCCACCAGAT
>Ga0209830_10004467_pt1 | contig 10163 bp, 8 predicted proteins | sample ArcticOcean_MG_C_12_FD_187439 | JGI IMG/M metagenome (GOLD analysis project Ga0209830, IMG submission 187439) | Marine microbial communities from western Arctic Ocean - ArcticOcean_MG_CB8_130 (SPAdes) (version 2) | ecosystem: Environmental > Aquatic > Marine > Oceanic | place: Arctic Ocean...
AATGATATTCAACTCGCTCATAACCTAATAGAGTATCTGTTTTAGTTTCAAAAGCATCTGGCAATGATTGATAAAAAGAAGGCCAACCTGAACCACTTTCATATTTAGCACTTGAGTCAAATAATTTTTCACTACAATTAGTACAATGGTAACTACCTTCTCTCTTTTCGTGATTTAATTCACTCGTACCTGGCGCTTCCGTTCCGTCTTCAAACAAAACTAATTTTTGCTCAGCCGTAAGGTCTTTGTTAATTTTTTTTGTCATAAATTTATTCTAATACTCTTAAAGGTTTACCAGCAACACATGCTTCTAATCCTTCAATCATTTGTGTATAAAATACACTATAATTTTCTGCAGTTACATAACCTACATGAGGCATTAATAATGCATTTGGTAAAAATCTTAGTTTATTACCTTCTGGTAAAGGTTCTTTTTCATAAACATCAAGTCCTGCTCCAGCAATAACATTGGTTGATAATGCAATAATTAAATCATCTTCATTAATAATTGATCCACGTGACGTATTAATTAAAAAAGCAGTTTTTTTCATTGTGTCTAACTCTTTTAGTTTTATTAACTCCTTATATCTTTCTCCACCTTGAACATGGATGGATATAAAATCAGAATTTTGAAACAGGTCTTCCTTACTACAAGGAAGTACACCAAGTTCTTTACAGGTATCCAAGTTTAAATTTTCACTCCAAGCCATAACTTCCATTCCGAAAGCTTTAGCGATTTTTGCAACTTGAGACCCAACTCTACCTAATCCTACTAAACCTAATATTTTACCTTTTAGCTCAAACCCAATAGTTGTTTGCCAGTAACCTTGATACATATTGTCAATTTCTTCTTTAAAGTTTCTTGCTAAACCTAAGATTAAACCCCAGGTTAATTCTGTTGTGCCAGCAAAATCAATGTCAGTACCACACACAGTGATTTTTCTCTTTTTAGCAGCAGCTAGGTCTATTGCTTTATTTCTTGAACCACTTGTGATGATGTATTTAAGGTCATTTAAATTATCAATTAAATTTTTAGTAATAGGAGTTCTTTCTCTCATTATCAATAATGCTTCAAAGTCTGATAATTGCTCTATGGCGTCTGCTTCATCTTCAAAGGGTTCACTGAATATTTTAAATTCATATTTGCCAGATAATTTTTTTAAATCAACAAATTCGTGAGATACGTTTTGGTAATCATCTAAGATAGCAACTTTAAGCATTTTTAATCTTTCTATTTGATAAAAGAATTCCTGTTAAAATAAATATTGCGCCCAACATATGATAAAACATAAATTTTTCATTAAAAATAATCATTGCCATAATTGCACTTAAAATAGGCATCATATGTAAAAAAACACCTGCTCTATTAGCACCAATTAAAGCAACTCCTTTTATCCAAAAAATAAAAGAAGCAAGACCTGGAAACAAAACTACATAAAATAAAATCATGTAAAAGTTTTGATTTAGAATAATTCTAAAGCCCATTTGGTACTCTATAAAGTAAATTGGTATTAAGAAAATAAAACCAAATGAAATTACTACTTCTAGTAACCCTAGTTGAGATAATTCATGTTTTTTTTTCTTTAATAGTGCTGAATAAGTAGCCCATGACAACATTCCAAAAACCATTGTAATGTCACCTTTATTAAAATCTAAATTCATTAATATTCCAAGATTTGCTTTAGTGATTATCAAAACAACTCCAATAAAAGAACATGTAACCCCTAATATTTGAAAAGTATTAGTTTTTTCAATCTTTAAAATTGATGAAATGAAAATTATCATTACAGGTATTGTTGATATCATTAACACTCCACTGATAACTTGCGTAAAGTTTAAAGAATAATAGACGATTGAATTAAATATGGTAACACTCGTTATTCCAAGAATTGTATAATATTTATAATTTTCTAAAATATAATTTCTTTTTTCAAATATTTCTTGAATTGTAAATGGAGCTAAGATCAACCAAGCAAAAAGCCATCTATAAAAATTTAATGAAAATGGAGGTACTTCATATTGACTAGCAAATTTACCAACTAAAAAATTTCCTGACCAGAATAAAGCTGCTAGAAATAAAAATATATAAGCGACCTTATTTTTATTTATCACTTAGCTAAACCTAAGTGAGCTATAAGGTTTTAAGTTTAAATTAGTGTTTTCTTCTGCAATCATTCCAGCTATTATTTTTCCTGAGATAGGTCCTAAAGTCCATCCCAAATGATGATGACCAAAACTATAAAAAATATTTTTATGATTTTTTGATGGACCTATTACTGGTAAAAAATCAGGTAAGCTAGGTCTAAAGCCCATCCATTCATCTTCGTGTTCTGGTAAGTCACCTAACATATATTTTGCATTATTAATTAAATTTTTAATTCTTCCTTTAGATAGAGGATTATTTAGACCACCAAATTCAACAGTGCCAACAACTCTAAGTCCCTGTTCCATTGGTGTAATACCAAAGCCTCTATTGGAAAAAATTACTGGTCTATTTAAAAGATGATCGCAATCTTTAAAGTGAACATGGTACCCTCTTTCTGTATCAAGAGGTATTTTTTCATCTAAGTTGTCTGTTAATCTTTTAGAAAAAGCACCACATGCAATTACCAATTTATCAACAATAAATTTTTGTGTTTCAGTTTTTATGACTGGTTTTTCCTCGTCAAAATTAATGTCTTGAACATTCATTTTTAAAAAATTTCCACCTTTTTTTAAAAAAAGATCAAATAACTTTAAAAGAATTTTTTTTGGGTTTCTCGCATGTCTTCCATGCTGATAATAAACACCCCCATGATAAAAAGGTTTAATATTAGGTTCTAGGTCATGAATTTCTTTTGGTGTCACCACTTGTTGATCAACACCCAATTCATTTCTAACTTTAATTTCTAGCTTTCTACTTTTCAAATTTTGATCATTCCAAATATATAAGATACCTTTTTTTTCGACTAAACCTTCCAGGTCTATTTCATCAAATAGCTCATCATATGCTGGTAGTGCTAGATCTAAAATTTGGTGCATATTTTTTGCTGTATGCATCATTCTTTCGGTTGTACAGTTTCTAATAAATTGCAGAAACCAAGGAATCATTTTTGGCACATAATTCCACTTAAGAGCAAGTGGACCAGTTGAGCTTAAAAGCATTGCTGGAACATCCGATAAAACATCGGGTCTATTCATTAAGACACATGCATAAGGTGAGAAGTGACCTGCATTACCATAAGAAGCAGCCGGGCTGCCTGGCTCTTCTTTATCAAAGATTGTTACATCAAAACCTTTTTTTTGCAAAAATAATCCATTAGATATTCCCTGAATACCAGCCCCAATAATTCCAATCTTTAATTTTTTACTCATGGTATTCTATATAATTTCTAGATAAATTTTTTCCAGTGGCAAATTCGACTAATTTTATTTAAAATATTAACCTATTAGATGTTTATGATTAATTTTAGCACTCATAACAATTGCAAAACCAATCATTGTTGCAAGCATTGAAGATCCTCCATAAGACATAATAGGCAATGGTGACCCAACAATGGGCAGCAGTCCTAACACCATCGACATATTTACTGAAACATAAAAAAATATGGCAGATCCATAGCCATAACAAAAAAGTTTTGCAAAATAACTTCTTGAAATTGAACCAACTCTTAAAACTCTATAAATAATTATGATATAGATTAGGAGTAATCCTAAAGAACCTAAAAACCCGTGCTCTTCTGCAAATAAAGTAAAAATAAAATCTGTATGTTTTTCTGGTAAAAATTCTAAATAACTTTGTGTTCCTTTCAAAAAACCTTTTCCTGTAAGGCCACCAGACCCAACTGCTATTTTAGATTGAATTATTTGATAACCCGCACCTAAGGGGTCTTTATCTGGATCAAGAAATGTTAAAATTCTTAGTTTTTGATAGGGCTGTAAAAAAGCAATAGCAAAAGGCATTAAAATTAATAAAGTAATAAAAGAATATACAAAATATTTAATATTAATTCCTGCTAGCCAAATAACTGCCAATCCACTTAATGCAATTAAAATTGAAGTTCCCAAGTCAGGTTGGGTAATAACCAGCATAATTGGTAAAATTAAAATTATTAAAGCAATAAAGATGACTTGAAAGGTATTCACTTTATCTAGTTGGATACGATGATAATACCTAGCAAGACATACTATTATTGAAATTTTCATTAATTCAGATGGTTGTAAATTGATCAAATATAAATTAATCCATCTTTGTGACCCTGAAGCTTTAATACCGTATAAAGAGGCCCAAATTAAAAGAAATAAAACCACCCCATAAAATAAGTAAGCAAAATAATGCCAAATTTTAATGTTAATAAGTGACATAAAAATCATCATTGTAAAAAAAATTAAAAATTTTAAAATATGACTTTTACTATGAAATAAAATTTCCCCTCCATCTGTTGAATACATAGACAAAGCACTAATTAGTCCAAGACATAAAATACACAACAATAAGATATAATCGAAGTCTCTTAATTTTTGAAAAAATGTGGGTTGTGTATTAAATGAATTATATTGCATTTATATCTTAATGGTTTTTTTAATCTTGATTTTCTCTCTAAGTTCGTGCCTATCTATAATTAATTTAAAAAGCCTCTTTGCAATCGGTGCTGCAGTAGAGCTACCCGATCCACCATGTTCAATTACAATACTTAATGCATACCTTGGGTTTTTATATGGACCAAAAGCTACGTATAAAGCGTGATCTCTTTCATTGTATGGAATTTCAAATGTTTTTAAATCAAGCTCTCTATCTTCCGCTGTAATTCTTTTTACTTGTGATGTTCCAGTTTTTCCAGCAAATTGATATTTGGGATCATCAATTCTTGATTTGTAAGACGTTCCTCTTATCTCATTGGTTGAGGCAAACATTGCCTCTCTGACTAGTTTTATATTTTCAGAGTTTTGAAATAAAGGTTCATGTTTTTGAATATTTAGAAAATCAAAAAATTTTGATGCATCTGCTTTTAATTCATTATTTTTTAAATTTAATTGTTCTATATTATCGTTCATTATAGATTTAATCTCAGTTTCTGTTTTAGCGTTCGCTTCCACTACTATTTTTGGATAAATCTTAAACCCTCCATTTGCTAGTTGGGCCGTCATGAGACATAGTTGTAGTGGTGTGGTTTGCAAATAACCTTGCCCAATACCTGTAATTAGTGTTTCACCTATAACCCATCCTTTTCCTAGGGTATCTTTTTTCCATTGTGTGTCTGGAACTAATCCTTTTTTTTCATTGTTATAAATTTCATTTAAAACTTTCTCTCCGAGACCAAACTTTAGAGCTGTTTTTTTTAATCGATCAACTCCAAGTTTTCTTGCGATTTCATAAAAATAAGTATCACAAGACACTTTCATAGCACTTTTTAAATTAACAACTCCATGTCCTTTTTTTTTCCAACAATGATATGTTTGACCATACATTTCAATTTTGCCAGTACAATTAACTTTGAAATCTTTAGAAATAACATCGTTCTCAAGTGCAGAAAGGGCTACTATTGGTTTAATTGTTGATCCAGGCGAATATAATCCAGATAAAGTCTTGTTAACTAACGGTTTTAATGGATTATTTCTAATTAGCTGCCAATCATCTTGGCTGATACCAAATAAAAATAAATTAGGATCAAATGATGGGGATGAATGCATGGCAATTATATCTCCTGTATAAATGTCCATTACACTAATTGATCCAGCTACATCTTTTAATAATTCATTGCTGAGTTTTTGAACCTCTGTGTCAATTGTAAGCTTAATTGTTTTCCCTTTTATGCCCTCTTCGTGGTCTATTTGATTAATTCTTTTTCCATATGCATTAACCTCATATCTTTGTATACCGCTTGATCCAATTAAATCATTTTCAAATGATTTCTCCAAACCTGTTTTGCCCACCTTAAGACCCGGCACATGATTATTTTTAATTACCTCATTATTTAAAATATCTTTTACGCTTGCCCTACTTACATATCCCAATACATGCGTATAATTTTCACTCAGTGGATAATCGCGAGATACTGAAAGCACAGCTTTTGCTCCAGTCAATTCATGTAAAAAAAAATTGATTTTAGTAAATTGTTCCCAGGTTAAATTGTCAGATACAATTAAAGTTTCCCATGATTTTTGACTATTCTTTTTTTTAATAATTTTATTAAATTGTGTGTCACTTAAATTTAAAAGTTCTTTTAACCTCAACATTAAACTTTTAAAATTTTCAACTTGTTCAGGGATAACATGTAGTTGATATACTTTAAGGTTGCCTGCAATCACATTTCCAAAATAGTCTAAAAATTCTCCTCTTACAGGTGGTAATCTCCATTCTCTCAGTCTATTTTTATCAGATAAAGTCAGATACTTTTTATTTTCTGTAATTTGTAATGAAAACAACCTTATAATTATTCCAGTAAAAACTACAAACTTTGCTGTACTAATAATAAACATTCTTCTATTGATGGTGTGAAGTTTTTCACCACCAAAATGATTACTCTGCATTCCTAAAGCCTATAAAAAAGTTTTCAATAAAATGAAATATATATGTGAAAAAAAAATAAAAAATAAATGTAAAAAATGTATTAACAATGCTGTTCATATGATCAATATCGTATTCGAAAATAAGAACCAGTGATATATATGAGAGTGAATTTAGGATTAACAAAGTAATTAAAAAAAAAATCCAATCTTTAAAAAGATTAGGTGTTAATGTTATATTTCTTAAATATGATGCCAATCCACACAGTAACAAAAATAACAAACTACTAATTCCCATTGGCAACCCAATAATTACATCGTTGAATAACCCTGCTACGAAGAGACTTACATAACCTAGGGCTTCTCTTCTCTTTAGCGTGTAATAAAAAATTAATATATAGCTAAAATTAAAAGAAAAATATCTTAATTCCAAATCATTAAAGTTAAAGTCATTCATTATTGACACAAAAAGTAAAATCAATGGGAAGTATTTAAATAAAACACTACTTATATAATTTTTTCTTAACCCATTCATCTATATTTTCCTTTTTGTAAAACACAATTTTTATATTTTGGTGTTCCTACTTTATAAAGTTTGTTGAATATAGTTTTTCTACATTTGTGTCCGTATAAAAGATTTAATCTTAAGAATTTTATTTCTTCTTCTTGTTTTATTTGTACTTGAACAGACTGTTCAAGATCTACGAGCTTAGTTTGTAAATTAAAAAGTTTATTTTTAAGTTGACTATTCTCTTTCTCAATATTTTGTCTAACTTCGGTAGCTATTTTCTTTTCCTCTAGTAGTATTCTTAAATTTTCTTCTTTTTTTGTTACTTCTAAAATTTGAGCATCCATTTTTTTTAATTCTTTTTTAGACGTTTGATCTAAAACAGTTACTTCCTTAGAAAAAGATGTGACTTTTACATACTTAAGTTGTGTAAGATCTTTATAGATATCAACTTTTAAACTGTTCGTTGTTGTATTTTCTGTGGCTTTTATTTTTCCAACTAATATTCCACTTTTAAACAATCCTCCCGCTCCTGATGTTACAACTATCATTTCATCGTTATCGTTTTTAAGATCTGCCCCTTGAATATATTGTAAAGTACCGTTTTCTTTACCATCACCTGACATGATTGCCTGAATATCATTTGGTGATATAGATACCGGAATTTTAGAGTTAATATCTGACAACAATAAAATTCTAGATGTGAAAAAATTTACTTCAACCACTTTTCCAATTAGATATTCATCATCAAGAACTGCCATCCCAAGCTTTATATTATTTTTACTTCCCTTATTTACAACAACAGATTTTAGAAATGGACTATTCTTGTCAATTAGTACTTTTGCAACAATTTCATTATTTTTTATAAAATAATCATCAACTAGTTTTTTGTACCTTATGTTTTCTAATGTAATTATTTGTTTTGATAAATCTTTAGACTTTAACTTTTTTAATTCTTTTTCGATTAATTGATAGCTAGTATAATGATTTATATGATTGGTTATTCTATTAAAATTATCCTCAATAATTTTTTCTGGTCCTGAAACTATATATGAAGACCTATATACAATTTCTTTGATTGAAATTTTTACTAAATTAATAACCTTAAAATTATAACTCCCTAAGATTAAAAATATTATAGAAAAAAAAATTAATCCAAGTAATGAAAATTTTTGCTGATTTCCTTTTTTTAAAAATGCAGATCTTATTGCTATTACAAAATCATCTCTGCTTATTTCCATTATTTCTAATATTCAGATAGCATAGTAGAGAATGTTTCTTCTTGTTCTAGAGCTTTTCCAGTACCAATCGCAACGCATGCTAATGGATCATCCGCTATAAAAACTGGTAATCCTGTTTCTTTGGAAAACCTTTTATCAATATTTTTTAATAATGCTCCACCACCTGTTAATGTTAATCCCATATCTACCAAATCAGCAGATAATTCAGGAGGTGTGTGCTCAAGGGCATCTTTTACTCCATTCACCATCTGTTTTAAAATATTATTTAGTGCTTCAGCGGTATCTTCTTCGGTAATATTCACCTCTTTAGGCGTTCCTGACCTTAAGTCTCTACCTTTGACTGCATAAGTGTTACTGTTTGATGGTATAGCTGTACCAATTTCTTTTTTTATTTTTTCTGCAGTACTGTCTCCAATCATAAGATTATATTCTTTTCTCATATAATCAACTAGCGCTGTATCCATTGCATCCCCTGCCACTCTTAATGATTTAGAATAAACAAGACCTCCTAGTGACATAACAGCTATCTCCGTAGTACCTCCACCAATATCAACCACCATTGATCCTGTTGCTTCTGAAATTGGAAGGCCTGCTCCTATCGCTGCTGCAATTGGTTCTTCAATTAACTGAACCCTTCTAGCTCCAGCTGCAAGAGCACTATCTTGAATAGCCTTTCTTTCAACTGGTGTTGATCCTGTTGGTACGCAAATTAAAATTCTTGGATTTGCAAACGTTTTATTTTTGTGAACCTTTTTTATAAAATGTTTAATCATTTCTTCGGTAACTATAAAATCTGCAATCACTCCATCTCTTAAGGGTCTAATAGCACTTATATTACCAGGTGTTCTTCCAAGCATAGTTTTAGCTTCATCCCCCACGGCTAATACAGTTTTTTTTCCATTATTATCGGCAATGGCAACAACAGATGGCTCATTTAAAACTACTCCTTGTCCTTTTAAAACAACAAGTGTGTTAGCGGTTCCAAGATCAATCGCCATATCCTGACTCCAAACGTTAGTTATACTTTTAAACCAATTAGCCATCTTATATTCCTTTCACTTTGTGAGTTTCATGCTCCATTGGAGCGGTTTTTTTTCTTTTAATGATCATTTTATTTAATGCACTTAAATAAGCATTAGCTGACGCTACTAATGTGTCAGTATCAGCGGCTTGTCCAACTGTGGTTTTGCCTTCTTCTTCAATTCTAACGCTTACTGTAGCTTGTGCATCAGTTCCTTCTGTAACAGCATGTACTTGATATAATTGTAGTTTCACATCATGTGGATATAAAACTTTTATGCATTTAAATATTGCATCAACTGGCCCATCACCAGTTTCGGAAGTTTTTTTAACTTCTCCATAAACATCTAAGGTCATCTCTGCTTTTTGTGGCTCTCCTGTTCCGGCAAAAACTTTTAATGACTTTAAATTAATTACATATTTATCTAAAATCATACTGTCATCAACTAAAGCTGCAATATCATCATCATAAACATGTTTTTTCTTGTCAGCTAAAATTTTAAATTTTCCAAATGCTGTTTGAATTACATCATCTGTTACATCTGCATAACCAAGGTCATTTAATTTTTCTTTAAAGGCATGACGTCCCGAATGTTTTCCCATTACCAATGAAGTTTTTTTAACTCCAACACTCTCTGGTGTCATAATTTCATAAGTTTCTCTATTTTTAAGCATTCCATCTTGATGAATTCCTGCTTCATGAGCAAAAGCATTTTTTCCAACAATTGCTTTATTAAATTGAACCGGAAATGTTGCATTAGAAACAATTTTTGAAGCTTTACTTAATAATTCAGTTTTAATTCCAGTTGTATAAGGCATTAAATCGTTTCTTGTTCTTATTGCCATAACAATTTCTTCAAGTGCAGCATTTCCTGCTCTTTCACCTATTCCATTAATTGTACATTCAA
>Ga0209830_10004468_pt1 | contig 10162 bp, 11 predicted proteins | sample ArcticOcean_MG_C_12_FD_187439 | JGI IMG/M metagenome (GOLD analysis project Ga0209830, IMG submission 187439) | Marine microbial communities from western Arctic Ocean - ArcticOcean_MG_CB8_130 (SPAdes) (version 2) | ecosystem: Environmental > Aquatic > Marine > Oceanic | place: Arctic Ocean...
TAGTAGTATTATGTAGTATCACGATTAAGTCACTCGCTGTTTTCGATGCCAGATCCACTCTCGCTCTCAATCTCTTCAAATCGACCTAGATCGAAAAAGTCTTCTTCTCAAGGAAGTGCGATTAATTATTCCGTTCACGCGTTAGATATAAAATAAGGTATTTGATGTGCTGGTGAATTCTCATCAGTGTTCCAATCCTCTGGTTAAAACTTGAACTGGCAGGAGTATTTTTAACGAGCGCGGCATTTGAGTTCTTTGAAAGTACTCACTTCGAAGGAAGGTTTTATGATTTTCTAGCGCGCGAGTTCTCCTGGGAAGCAGTGTTCTAAATCCAGTGCTCTTTCGTCGATTAAGAAGTTCGAGCGATCGATTTGGTCGCATTCGCGAGCGCGACGACGAGTACCGCGAATTCCAAGGACAGTCGTTTTCGCGTAAGTATTTCAGAACGTCCAAGTGACCTTTTTGGGCAGCGTACCGACACGCATACGCATGCATGGGATATCCGTTATCAACGCAATACTTGACCATTGCGAGATTTCCTTTGATATGCTGCAATATCGATCGTATATCCATTCCAATCTACAGTTCTTCACCTCTCCAAACGAGATAGTCGAGTTTGTTCATTGAAGCAACGCTCTAAAGCAGAACCTTTCCTGCGCCATCTAATTCGGTACATTATCCCAATCGACCTCTGATCGCGCGCGATATCGAAGTCAACTCTTCAATCATAAACCCCGTTTGCAACTTAATCGCACTCCTTCTAATCGCCGAGCGAGCACATCTCTAAACGACGAACACAATTCGCTTCAGATCAAATCGAATTAATTCCTTCGAGATATAAATCTCGAACAAATCTCTCCCCAACCGCTCGCACGGTGAACATCAACGACGGACTCATCGATCGACGAGATCTTTCCCGTTCCTCGTTTCGAATCCGAGGCATATCTCTGATTAAATCATCGTTCTCTCGCGCTATGTTCGAAAAAACGAAAAGTCAAACTTTTATTTTTCGTTCTGATCACATCTCAAGCATCAATATGCGTTTTAATTTCCGCATGCAGCAGAGCTTCATTTACGTTTCCAATTGTCACGAGGAGAAATAAAACATACATAAAACACGAGAGCGCTCTCTCTTTCATTTAAAGAACGCACTAGCGATCGAACACATCTGTCTCTCTCTCTTCTTCTTCTCTTTCATTGATCTCTCGATAACGAAAAAACGGAACGAATCGATTAATAAGGGAAACAAAAACAATTCAATTGGAGAATTTGATTTGATTTGATTTCCCGTAGAAGATAAAGAAGAAGATAAAGAAGAAGAAAAGCTGCCATAGATCGAATAATTAAACTTCGTCATCATCATCATCATCATCATCAGCAGCAGCAGCAGCATCATCATCGCGCAACAGTAGTGAGACAGCGAGCAGCGCACATAAAGAATGAGTCAAAAACTTACGATTGACGCGGCGAGTTTGCAAGCACAGGCTGCAGAGGAACGAATCGATGATCAAAAGCAAGGCGTAAGGTTTTTCGACGAAGACGAAGACGAAGACTTCGGATCGACGTCGTACGTACAAATCAGGCAAACGAACACGCACGAGGCAATATGTCGCGTGACGTGCCCGGATAAAACAGGGCTAGGAGCCGATTTAGCGAGGGGGATATTCGATTTCGGGTTGGTCATCGTCAAAGGAGATTTCGCAACCGACGGGAGTTGGGCGTTTGTGTTATTGACGATTTACGCTCCGCCGGCGAGTCATGAGTTGAGTAAGACCGCTTTGAAGAAGAAGAAGAAGAAAACGAAGAAGAAGAAGAATGATAGTAACAAGAAAATTACGAAGAAGAAGAAGAAGAGTAGTAGTAAAGCTAGAGATGGTCGTAATAACGATAATAGCGACGACGATGAGACGAATAATGATAGTAATTTTTCAAATTCCTCCGATGATGACGATGACGACGATGATGATGATGAATCTTCCGACGATGACGATGATCAATATCAATCAAAAAATGATACCGTAGAAAAATCTATCCCAAAAACACCAGATGATACGAACGGCCGCGAAACTGGCGCAGTGAATTGGAAGCTTTTGCAAAAACGCTTGGAAAGCATATGTCCAAGAAAGTCCTCGATCACGACTGGAAATAACGACAGTTCTTCGTCAATGCGCGATAGTTCAAGCATGCATAGTAAAATGGATGAACGAGGAATGGGGGGTAAGCGAGGGCACTCTAGAAGATCGAGTTCAAGATTGGATGAGATCATAAATATGAACAATAAAAACGGCAACGGAAAAACACACGCGGGCGATTTAAACGACGGCAGCTCGAATAATAATAATCAAGACAGTGGCGACGTGAACAACGTCGGCGGTAAAACTAATAAAGATATTAATATTAATAATAGTAACAACAACAACGGCAGAAGAACTAGTCATAACGACGAAGATCGCGGCGGCAACAAAGGAAGAGGAGGTGGTGGCAGCAAATCTAATAATAATAATAATCCACAGCAGCAGCAGCAAAATAATCGAACGAGTTATTCAGATTTCGATCATTTATACGACGATCGAGATGGTTTCGATGAATACAAACCGTCGACGTTTATTCTTAGAGTAGAGTTGGACGATCGCGTAGGGCTTTTGCGAGATTTGACGTTGACGTTATGGGAGTGTAATTTGACCGTACACCGCGCGCACATATCTACGTCGCCGGCAAACACCGCTGTCGATTTATTCTACGTCACGGATATGATGGACGAGTTACCAAACGAAGATAGAATCAAGGAAATTGAAAAGGCTGTGATTTCAGTTGTCTCTCGAGGTCATGCCGTGAAAATTGGCTTACATCAAGTCCCGAATAATGCAATGGAAAATATGATTCGCGCGAGATGGTTGGACGATTTTAGCAGTCGAGTCGAATCCGCCTCTGCGACGGAATACGCATCGTGCGATGTATGGGTAGATAATTTAATGTCTGATAGGCATACAGTGTTTCAAATGATTTCTCGCGACAGGAAAGGTTTGTTATATGACGTTTTAAGAGCGTCGAAAGAGTTGAAGGTGCAAATTTATTACGCCAAAGTAGAGATGAAATCGGGCGGTTTATGCGAAATTGATTTGTTTTGCGAACGCATGACAAACGATGAAAACGCTCGGTATTTGTGTCAAAAGTATAAACAAAATATTGAAAGACCAGTTGCGGTGCAAATAACATCCAAAGGCATTGATGATTTAAGTACTGAATTACGCGTTATTTGTCCTCTAGATATTACTGGCGTGACGAGACCGAGAGTTTTACTCGACGCGACTGACGCCTTACGAAGGATAAACATCATGGTTTTCAAAGCAGACATCGTCATCGACCCTGGATTTTCACAAGATGAGTATCACCTGGACAGCGAGCGCGAGGACTTTATGATCCATCGATTAGATAGCAGCGATGAAATCGTTCAACAATCGTTAGGAGGCGATAAAAATTCTTCTTCCAACGCGGCTGGCGCTGGCGGATCTCCGAAGGAATCTGATATTCAACATTCGTTGTTAAATAATTTGAGAAGTCCTAGCAGGATTGCTGCAAAAGGAGTCCATCGAACGTCAGCTCGAGAGGTGCATCGTTTTTTACTCACAGACGAACACGGTTTGCCGATTACCAACGTAAGAGATCGTAAAGTTATTTGCGATGCCGTTCTGAAGAGCTTATTAGGTTTGCGCGGGACTAACGAGTACTTTCCTGGAATGAGTGAAATGAGTGAAAGCGATTTAGAATATTCGAGTGGTGATGAAAAAGATGCGAGCGATGGGAGACAAAATAATCGTAATAATACGAACAGTCGAAAAAACGAAGGCGTCATAAAAACCGCGTTGCGATTCGCGAAAAGGCTCGTCTTTAGGAATAGCGAGTAGAGAGATTTAGTTAGCCATATCTCTAGTAGATCAGTAATACATCACCGAATATAAAGGTCTAACGCCACACTCTGCTTCGAACTCGTCCACGATTTCATCAATCTCGCATTCCCAATCTTCGCACTTCTCAATCATCTCACATAACTTCAACGCCATTGGCGCAGCGTTCACGGCATCTTCGTGCGAATCTCTAACGTCTAAATTAATCACTAAAACCGGAACGCCTTTCGCGTTCTTCTCTCTCATATCCGCTAACACTAAATCGAACACGCGTTCTTCGAAACAAACGACGACGTCGAATTCTTCTTTATCCGAGTTATCTTGCCACCGTTCCGGTTTCTCCTTTATGCCCATATTTCTTTTCAGCATTCCCAGTAACCCTTTCTGTTCGTATAGTTTCTCTGTTCGTTTACGTATAAGCGCGGTTTATCGAAACATGTCAGTTATTATACGTATACGTACTAATCACGCAAAGCAAATCGACACCCACAAAGAAACGAAAAGCGAACAAAAGAAACTCTCACACTCGATCAACTCCATCAGCAACTCTCTCTCTCAATCTCTCAATATCTCACTCGCGCTAAAAACATCAAATCGATTGCGCGAAACCGCGTTTACCTCGCGCATCGCAAACTCGCTCAAACCACAACAAAAACGACAACCCTTCACGTTCAAATTCTTCGAGAGAAAACAGCGATATCCTTAAACTAAACTAAACTAACCATCTAATCCTTTCAAATCGCTTAAAATCTCTTCGTAACTCGCTTCATTGAACGCGTAGACGTTCGGATCATCCTTCGATTGCCCAGGGATCTTCACCGAGCTGCCGGCACCGAAAGACTTCACTTTGAAGTTATTTTGAAGTAATTGGAAGTGCGCGGCCATTGATCGGTTCATGTTCGCGGCGCAGACCATTGCGTATGATTTCTTCCTATCCTGATCATGTGCAGATGACATTCTCTGTCTCTTATTCTCTCTGTGTGTCGAGATATGTACGCGCGTGGATCAGGTTTATTGACTACCAAAGATGAATTGGAAGCTTTTGTTTTGTTTTGTTTTGGTCAAACTTTAACGTTTAAGAAAAGATGCGTTTTTTATTAGTTCCATACAACTACGGTTTGATCGATATCACAAGTAGAATTGGATCGTCGTCGTCCTGTGAGAATAGTACGCACCGAGACGATCGATTCGATCGATCGATTTCAGGATCGAGAGACCGAGAGCTTGTTTTTGAACGCGCTAGTGAAGTTGGTAAATTAACGTCCACTGATCAGATTTAAAGAAGAACACGTTTCGATGGACGTTCGTCAAACGGCGAGCGCGGCCGTGAAAAGTGCGAAAAAACGTCTATGACTCGGGAACCGTGATCGAGCGAATTCTTCCTATCCTTTTTTCGGCGATTCCGTTGGCCAATCGAACGTATTTCCGCGCACGTTATCGCATTAAATGATTAAAATCAGTCAAAACAAAGAAACGGCAATTTGGGGCGAGTGACCTCATTAGAACAAGGGAAAAGAAAACGACTTAACTTCAATCGGAACCGCGATTCGATCGTTTAAGAACAGATTCGATTAAAAACCACGAGAAGAAGAAGAAGAAGACCTGCGTTATCTCTCATCCAATCAAAGAAGTTCCCGCGCACCACTTAAACAAATAATCAATTTTAAGTGATTAAGAAAACCATAAGATCCGATCTGTCTCAAAAAGAAAAGCGAAGATAAAAAGAGTTTTAAAATGGACTCTCAATTCGCATTCGTTGGGTCGGATTTCGTCTGCGTCATCGCAGACACGACCGCGGTGCAACAAATAATCGTACAGAAGTCGAACGAGGATAAGATCATTGAATTGGATAAGTCGAAGTTGTTCGCGTTGAGTGGACCGAAAGGGGATTGTGCGAATTTCGGGGAATTTGTGAAATGTACGAATTTGGTTCGTTTTGTTTTAAAAGTTTATTTTCGAGAGCGCGAAGACGATGACGATTGGTGATGGAGTATGACTGACAGTATATATTTCTTTCTTTCTTCGAATGTTATGTATGCATACACACGCGTAGGTAACTTGAACTTGTATAGATTAAAGAACGGGCGAGAGCTGACGACGAGAGCGGCCGCGAACTGGACTCGGAACGAGCTCGCGAAAGCGTTGAGATCTGGCCCGTATCAAGTCAACGGCTTATTTGCCGGTTTCGATGAGCAGAACGGACCAGAACTGTTCTTTCTTGATTATTTAGCGACTATGCATAAGGTGAATTCGAGCGGTCATGGGTATGGCGGGATGTTTTCGTTGAGTTTGTTCGATAAACACTGGGTGCCGAACATGAGTAAGCAACAAAGTTTGCAGTTAGTGAGGAAGTGCGTTGCGGAGATTCAAGAGAGGTTAGTCGTCGCGCCTGAGAAGTTCTTAGTTAAGTTTGTTGGCAAGGACGGGATTGAGCAGTTGACGATGATCACTGCTACTGGCGAGATTGAGAACAATACAGTTTTGGGCATCACGGGAGGTAAAGAGGTTCAAATGGAGACGTAGTAGCACATATAATAAATTGTATTAGAATATATGCGGTACCGGTATATATATCAAGAAAAGTACTACTGGTAGTACTATTCAACTATTACTACTAATACTACTATTATTATTCATAAATTCCTTTACGATACCAAGTACTGGTACGTATTCGCTAGAACTAAACCGACACTGCAAAAACATAATAAGAATAAACTGAAATCTCCGCCCCACGTCAGCGGTTCCGATCTATCGCGTTCTTTCCAAATCGCGGCGTCTAACCAGAAAGGTGGAGAGTTCTTTTCTTCACTATGTGCGTGTAAGTTATCTTGTTGTTGTTGTTTACGCTCGTCTTCCGCGATCACTAGGTTTTTATACGATTCTAAATCGTATAAACCACTCAAACAATGCCCTTTTCTCGTCGCTCGAACCATTAAGGCGGGGACTAATAAATATAACAAAGGAACGATGAAGCCTCCACTGAATTTCACAACCCCATAGAATAACTCCGGGCCATGGCAAGCAACGATTACTGAAGGACCAACAGCTGCGAAAACGATGAAAAACTGACCGTAGTATTCACATTCGTTCTTCGTAGGTAACGAATGATGATCACTTCCTGGATTAAACGGATTACTCGTTATTATTTTAGAGAATAACGCGAGAGATTTTTTCCGAAATGCCTTTCTCGATCGACGCATGAAGACGCCACAACCGTAACCAAAATCGTAAGAAATTGACTGAAACGCTGACGCTAGAGATAAATACGAACCAATAATCGTCGTCGTTACGGCTGATCCGGCGAATAGGAACACGAAAACTTCAACCACTTTGCCGCCAGATTCTAAGAGAGCTTGAACTGGATCGATCGGTTTTGCCTTCGCGTCAGCGTCGCTGCCACGACTGTGGTGATGAAACACGCGTCTAATTTTTATTTTCCACGTCAACTTTCTTCTTCTATTACTACTACCATCATTTTCATCTTGTTCTTCTTCTACTACTTCGTCATCGAATATTTCTTCTGGCACTTCTTCTTCAGCTGTTTCTTCTTCTGATGATTCCAATTCTGCTGTTTCTTGATTATCGTAATCAATTTGATTCTTAGTAATAATGTCTTCGTCGTCTTTGTTGTTGTCGTAACTTATGCTATTAGTACTCAAAAAAGCACCATCGATATTGCTCTCGAGCGCGTCGTTCCAATCTTCGCCATCGACGAATTCATCGAGTTTGTTCCCATCGCGCATCATATCTTTCTCGTAGGCGACGATTGATTCTTTGTCGTCGTTAGCGTTCACCTTTACATTTTTATTTTCTGTATAAGCCTTGACTGTGGACTCAACTAATTGAGGCGTTTCTTCCTTCACCACGGACTCTGGTTTCGGCGTTTCGCCTTCGAAAACAGTTGCTAAAGCCGTCAACGCTTTATTCGTATCTTCATCAGTAACCTGCGGCTTTGACTCGGACGTTGCAGCAGCAGCAGCAGCAGAAATTTCTCCTCCTCCTCCTCCTCCTCCTCCTCCTCCTACAACTGCATCAACAACAACATCGTTATCCACCGTGCTTTGATCGACATCTTCTTCAATAACCACGACGGTTTCATCGTTTTCGTCTTTTTCGACGACTATATCTTTCGGAGAAACTGATATATCTTCCGAATTATTTACGAACTCCTCTACATCTGCCGCTGTTGTTCTTATGCCATCAATATTATTAGTATTCATATTTTCTCCTCTTTTTTCTTCTTTTTCTGATGATGATGATGCCGCTGATGACATCGTTGTTGTTGTCGTTGATGTCATTGTTGATTCAGATCCCGCCGAAGCCGCAATATCTTTTGCGACGCCAATGATTTCCCTAACCTCCTCTCTGACAATGCCACTTTTTTCGTCCGATGATACCGCCTCTTCTTCTCTTGCCATTTCGCGGATTTTATTATATTCTTCTGGTGTTAGCGCAGATGTGTGCGTTTTCGTCGTTTTTATTCGAGTTGTCGTCGTTGTCGTCGTCGTACTTTCCTCTCCTTCTTTTTCGGCGGCGGCGGCGGCGGTTTCTCTCAAAAGAAACTCCTTTTCCACGTCTTCTGGCGAAAGCGAAGGCGAATCGATCAAATCAAATGATCCTCCTCCTACTCTGTTATTATTATTATTATTATTACTATTACTACTATCACTATTTCCGTTGTTTTGAATAGCGGCTGCAATGTTATTTATCGACGATGGTGTTAACAAGCCGCCGTCGCTATTAATCGGTATGACAATGGCGCCTCCTTGTTGCGGCGTGTTGATTCTTAAAAACGTCGCGGCGAAATTCCATAACAAAGTCATAATCAATGGAATTGCGCTCCCAAAAATGACCGCTAACGCACATCTTTTTCTATTATGATTCAATTTCGTACAAATCACTGGAACGACAAAGTGAAACGATAACGTTTGAAAAATAGCCGGGATCGTACTCAACACCTTCGTCCAATCCTGTTTATTCACGTTTTCTCTAACGACGCCTTTAGCGCTCTCGAAAATCTTCTCCTCCGCGATCACTAACAGACCAACGAAGGCCAAGACCATGATCGACGTCGCTAAACTATTCACGCTCTCCGCTATTTTCCCCTGATCAACAAACGCTGGAACGGCTAACAAAATACCTACGAACCAAACGCTGACGCAATACCCCCATCCGCCGACGACGCCGTTCGTACTCGCGACTAAAATATACCCCCCCTTCGATAAACTCGAACATAACGCCGCGTTCACTGCTAACACGTACCCAAACCCGACCAATTTCCCCCATCGTTTCCCGAGCGTATACTCGGCGACGACGTGCAAAGGTACGTCGCTACTACTACTACTACTACTACTACTACTACTACTACTACTACTGCCTCTTTCCACGAGCAACCGCTTCACCGCGCACGCGCTCTCACAAATGCACAACGCGGATACGCATAACAACGCCCACACGACGATCATGGCCATCGTGCTCGGAACGATCCCGGCCGGCGCGGTCGCCCTCGGGATCGCGAGGCACCCTGATCCAACCGCCGTCCCGGCCAATATCGCGATCGATGACACGAACGTCCTGAACTCGCTCGCGCTCGTTTTTAACCGATCCCTGCTCTCGCTTTGCCGAGCTCCTTCTGCTCCTTCGGCTTCTTCTGCTGTTGGTCGTTCTTCGAGAGCGCGATGATGATCGAGCATTATTATTATTATTATCTCTCTCTGTGTGTGTCTCGTTATCGTTTTAGAATCGTAATTCGCGAATCGTATCTTTAGCTTCGACTTCTTTTAATCCGTTTTAAGAAGCTAACGTGTTGTGAATAAGTTCTTTTAGTAAACGTATCCGATTTTGCTTTTTAAATGTAAAACGGATATAAATGATGGAGAGTGGATTATTTAATAAACCGCAGTACGTGCTGAAGAGACACAGGCCTGGAAACGATTCTATGGTGAAGAGCGGGAAGATGTTTAAGGAGCGAGCGAGCGCTCTTTCTATCCTCGATCGATCAGGGAACCAAAGCTCGTTTTAAATGGATACTTTTTGTGTGGAAAAACAAAGGGTGCCTTTTGCTTGCTTGTTTGTGAAAATACGCTTCGTAAAAGTAGTAAACACGGCGCATGGTTTCTTTGAATGGCGTAAATGCGCGCGCTGTTGACTTTTAATAGAGCACGCAGTAGTAGCGAGCGCTTGCGTTGAGTACGTGTTAGTATCGCGTCTCTGTGTGACTTTATAGAACCGAGTTGTAGTCAGTTGCGAGTCTCGTT